>Ga0131853_10007145_pt1 | contig 20178 bp, 8 predicted proteins | sample TergutLab28metaG_FD_92764 | JGI IMG/M metagenome (GOLD analysis project Ga0131853, IMG submission 92764) | Labiotermes labralis P1 segment gut microbial communities from Petit-Saut dam, French Guiana - Lab288 P1 (version 2) (version 2) | ecosystem: Host-associated > Arthropoda: Insects >... | reverse complement strand
CTAAAGTTATAATTTAAAACATTCAGTGAATTACTTCGTTGCGTTAACTTTGGTGTTGTTGCAGCATGTCGTGTTTTTGTGTGTGAGTCGTACGGTGTTTAGAATGAGCCTGGTTATGGTTGTACGTCGTATGTTGTGCAGCATGTCGTGTTTTTGTGTGTGAGTCGTACGGTGTTTAGAATGAGCCTGGTTATGGTTGTACGTCGTATGCTGTGCAGCGTGAGACACGCTGCACAGCATACGACGCACACACAAAAACACGACATGCTGCTACAGCACCAAGTTAACGTAACAAAGTAATTCACTGAATGTTTTAAATTATAACTTTAGCAAGGAACAATATATGCTCCCTGAGGATGATCGTGTGATCGAAACATGTAGGAGCGTTTTAAATGTTTTAATTTAAATTTTAGACTTCTTAAATAATATATATATATATATATATGCATGTGTTGGTGTGTGTGTGTGTAATTAAATAATCTACAGAATGCCCGGTGAAACGATACAAATACACAACCACATTTATCTTTGCTTTAATCCAAACATAAAGCCAGTGACAGCAGATGATGATCCTATTACAGGGATGTGCATATTTTAGTGTCCCACAGTGTTCGATCTCGGTAGGGTGATGTTTTCTGACAGTCAGTACGAATTGTCTGGAGATAAAGATGGAGAGAGATGCGTGGTGATGGCAGGGAACAGCCGGCCATGCAGATCTGTAGTTGCGACCATGGATACCACGAGAGCCAGTAGCGGTAGTGATATGAGACTAGTGCCTGGAAAGGGAAGTAGCATCACGACGTTTGCAGTGTTTATATTTTGAAAACTAATGCTCTATGATGTATTCGAAACTTCAGATTTTTAAAGCGATTTATTTATTATAACAACCTACAAAATAATAATATTTCTTATACGGGTCAAACTTTTCATTCCAAGAATGGAATGGTTCAAGTGTTACATGTATACGGGTATCATATGACATTTTATTAAGTGTACTGAAACAAGGGATTTCTCGTTCTTAATTGCTGACCAGTGGAACAAAAATTGTGCTCATTATTAGCTATGTCGCTTAAAGCTTTAGTGCTGACAGTAATAAACAAATTGCTGCTCTGTTGCAAGTCGCATACACGCCATCTCCTCTAGTTGCCAGTGACTTTCCGAATTTGTCGGTGTAACTGTGTGTCAGTGCCAGTCACAAACGACGACAATGACGACGCATTATGCTTGTGACGTCGCAAATTAAGCGTCCGAGATCCCGGCCGATAAGTGAAGTATTTTCCGAGGACACATTATTGGGGATCCTAGTGACTACTGATGTGTTAATTTATGGATAATTTTTGTACAATGTACTATTGACGGTAAATATGTTTGCCAGTTTTAAAAAGTGATTTGCTTAAAAACAATTCTGTCTGGAATATTCCACTATGTGTATCATGGACAATATACCAAACTGTCCTGTTCCGACGTAAGGACTGTATGAACATTGTGAATTATCGTTCCTTCTTCACATTTCTTCTTCACTGACTCATTAAGAACGGTGTGCAGTTGAATTTTTCTTGTAATACATAGACTATAGCAACGAAGTGACCTATCGGGTGGTGCGTACTGCATCGGAGGCCTGTGATATATGAACAGACAGAACCCTTACAAGTGCAAAGCAAACATCTGCAATTCTTCATAATCTGAAACTTGATAGAAACATTTCACGCATCTTTATACACATGAAGATAAAAGAAGTTTCTTAATTTCCGGGAAAACTCTGACGAAGCATTTTGTCGTTTTGAATAACTTGCTTCTGTTACAACAGCCACAATGTTTCTGTTGCCCCGAGAGCGCAGATGGTGTTTCCCTGTTTATTTGTGCTGGGTGTCATGTGCTTTGCTATTCCTGCTATGGAAAATAATGTTACCCTCTCTAACGTCGTAGGTTCATGCGTTTTCAATAAAGGGCACCATAGTTGTGAACAAAAATGGTTCTGTCATATCTGTAATCTTTTAATTTGGAACAGTCAACATAGTGATAATCCCTAACAATGACATCTGGCGTTGTTGTAGTGGGTTTGTCTTCCATACGTTGTGGTAAGTTGCCTAGAAAACAGAAATGTAGAAAGTCATGGCCTGACAGTAGCTGTTCGGAGCCAGTGAGGTAACACAGCTGAACGATCTTCGTCTTCCTCCTGCCAATTCTTGAGTAATCTTCTCCGAGTCACTCATTTCACTGGTGTTTAATTTCTTTTCGTAGACTCTTACTGATGAAGTGTCCTGGTTCCGTGTACAGTCTGGATTGACCTTACTTCTTAGTATCATCAGCATAGAATGATCTATGGTACGACATTGCATTGGCTCTCTCTCAAATGTTGTAGACACCATTTTCTGCTGACATAGTTCTTATTATAATACTGACATTATGATAATAATACACTTATTTCATGATAGCGAATTATCCATTTATTATACACATTAAAAGACACAGTAGTTCGATAGTGTGGTCTTGTTTTGCCACTTCCTCTTCAACTAATGCTTAATGTGGAATTTTTTTAAAAACTTCTTCACATATTTGATCAATTTGAGGCACAGAATAGAAAGGCTTTATTGTTAGCTGTTGCTATTGTTATGACTGTGGACTGTAACGAATCGCATCTACCATATTGTTGTTAATTTAAGTCGACAGTGTAATTACAAGTGGAGTACAGAAGTTGAATATTCGAGTTGATATTGAGTGAAAAACAACAGATATTTTATGTACAAGGGGAGACAGACGACGTTTCCGAAATGGACCTCTGACAGAGCGCCTTACCATCGTGCATAGACGTATAGATGAAGACACTTTGCAAAGAAAAGTTAAACATTCTCTCTTTGTTCAAGCCTTCTACCGCATTTCTAAAATCGCCATAGGGATATAACGAATTTCTCTGTTATTTCAAAACCTTTACTTCCAGCATTTCCGCAATTTAGAAAGCCCCAGTTATTTAATTTCTTGAGCATGATCGTCAGCAACTGTGAGACCTTCTGAAACTTCTTCAGCTGTCGAGATGGCCCTTGTATCCAACGTATAAATATCCGAGAGGGGTGGATTTGGATGAGTTTAAACAATATAGGGAAATAACTGTAGTGCATATATAAAAGAAAATATAGTTAGCTACATGACTCATAGAGTATAAACCATGAAAAGTGCCTGGAAAGCTAGAAGAAAGCGTTTGTAAGCTCCGTCGTCAGTTCTGTTACCTAGGCCCGTGTGTAACAGAAATCTCTGCTGATAAACACAGAAATAATCACTGAAAGACGAAAATTTAGCAGTGAGTGTAACTTTGAGTGTTCGCTGCAGTACAGCTGACTTTGACAGTGCCAACTATGGATTGGATTTTACACTATGTGAATCGTTTTGACTTCTTACATGGAATTGCGAAATGAATGTCGTAACTGTTTGAGAAATTTGCTTAAACCCAACACTGGCATTGACACTTAATATATTCAAGTTCCTAGTAAGTTAAAAGCAACATCATTATCTTAAATTCACTGTTTTGAAGAATCTGAAGAGAATTTCAACTGGTCGACGTGCAGAGTGATTTATAAAATGCATTAATATTTGAAGTGCAGAAAATTCATTCACAAAGATAGTTTTGTGCTGTAGTAAAAATTGTCGTTTGATCTTTGTTTTTAGTGCACTAATTTTTAACTTTGAGTTTATCGTGGATTAGGTCACGAATACAAAATACTTCCTTTCTGATACGAGTGACATACCGTACAAGGAGACAAACTTTACGCAATTTTACACACTTAATATCCGTAATATAGTCGTGTTCCTGGCAAATGCCACCAATACAAAGAAGTAACTTGTAACTTGTAAAAGCATTTGTACTTTTGCTTATTACAGATGCATTTCTATAGAATCGACAGATGCGTGGAAACATCCAACTACGAGGGCCGTTAAAGAGTACATTTGTATAGTCTTTCAACAGAATTTTTATAATACCCTTGATTAATTCTTCCTCTTTGGCTGCTTCAGCGCGAAGTTCTTTGAAAGTGTGCAAGAAGGGTTCTTTAAGGATAATCTCAGAAATTTTCGATAAAGGTATGGCATATAAACTTTACAAGCAATTGAATGTTATCACCATTGAAATGCGGAAGATTTGTAGTTGCCCTCGAGTTCAAAAATCATTCCACTGGTCAACTGTCAGACCGCTGTACAACAGCCTTCGGGTTAACATCAGCAGTCCAAGTTGCTATTATCTGTAGTTGTGCTTTACTTCAACAAGCATACGTTTGGGCAACTACAAGACCGTTGCACATCAACTTTCGGACTAACATCACGAGTCCAGGGTGTTGTGGCATCTCGTCTTTAAAACGGCATATGGCGACGAAGTGGTATGTCAACTGCTAAGCGTCTCGTACTTTCCCTGCGGGGCCGGAAGCAGTCATCGCCTGGAGGTGTTCTGCCCTGTGACCCAGGTTCGAGTTCTAGCAGTACGCGGCTGGTGATAGGTGGCGGCGGCTCCCGCTACGGCGGGGCCCAGTGCTCTTCTCCGGCAGGCGGAGACCACCAGCATACCAGTTTCTGCAGCAACCACGAGCTAGATGAGATCGCTGTCGTGTCTACCAACGCAGACCCACTCCACGTTAAATATGGCAGTGGATCTCTTACTGCCGCCAACGGGCCGAGGCTTGTACCAGGTACATATTTTGTTCGCAAATAAACAGGCGATTGAAATGATCAAGAGTTTACCACTCTTTATGTCTGGAGTTCCAGGCTTAATGTCCATGGAAGTTATTTCTATAGTAAAACCAACTAGATGCACCAATGTATCAAATTTATTTTATTTTGGAATGACACACTACATGCTTCGGACGGTCTTTCCTTCCATCATCAGGAGTTCAAGACTGTGCATACAGATGTCAAACAGATACTGCTGTATATGTTTGTGCAGTGAAATATTCGTCCATTTTCTAGATGTTATTTATTTAAAAAGAGCCTTGATTTCCTAAGGCATAAAGTACACGAAACGTAAGAGTAAATGAGAGCGGGATGAATAATTTTTTCGACCCAAATACTTTGACGAAACTCCTTGAAAGCATTGAGGTAATCTAGATTAACGTGTTTTTTGTGTAATATCTGACACGAACATGGTGGTTACCTCGAAACGTCTTTAAGCTGGGCGAGTACTATAAACACATTAGTATCCATAACGTGGCTTAAACAGCGCCTCTCTGATGCAAAAGACAGCATGAAAGCTTTTAGTTAATGTACCTTGATGTGTTTTATGTCTACTACCCGCTAGGAGGAGTCCGAATCTCGAAACATTTGTAAACTCAAGGCATTAGGCTCAGGTACTAATGGTTCAGCTGGAAGTATTTGTCACCCGAATATCGCTCACAGCATGTGCATGGCAGCAGCTGACAAATAATTCTCCCACGTACTAAGGATATTAACTGAGATTTGCATTTGGTCTTAGTTTGCCATACATTACCAAATTCCTTTTAGGTAGGTACTTCTTCCTGAGTTTGAATGTGCCTCTACAAGAATGAGTCGTAGTTTTGTTCTCGTCGGTCTGCTATGTCTAATAAGATGACATGGACTATTGAATCATTAGAAGGAATAAATTTGTGTGGTATATTTTTTTGAAAAATAGTGTATAATGTCAAGTTACACGAAGATAAAAATACTAATTAGGCCCGCCTGCTCTTGCACGCGTTGAAGTTAAAGGGATAAAATGGATAAATATTTCGTTGCTATTTTTCTATGAAATATGAATATTCAGGGCTTTGTTTACTACCTGGGAAGTTTGGAAAATGTAACCTACAACGTTTTACCGGCCAACGATTTCGTTCTTTAATGTGGAATAGTGCACAGTATGAAAAGGAATGTTTGAGAGTAGATTGAGGTAACCTTTATTCTAAACATCCCGTTGAGATAATATATAAACTAGATTGAATAACTCTTCAATCACAAATAAATTGTCGATTATTTGCATAATTTAGTACTAAGTACGGCACCTTCCTGTCTGTCCATTCTCAGGTAATAAACAATATACATACATAGAACACTTGTGAGGATATTTGTAACATAAAGTTCTATAAAAACAAATGAGATATCATTTTTAGATCAAGAACAAGCACATCTATGAGTTCAGGTTATTGATATAAATTTCGAAGCTTTGCGTATTTTATTTATTTTGAATTTCCGTCTCTTACCAGTTTAAGGTTATTTTATGTAAAGTGCTTGGTTATGGTATAAAATTTTATGTGCTGAAGATTTTGTGGAGTAGACTAATTGGTTAAAGTTCCACTTACTCGAGTATAAGCTGGTAGAGGGATTAGTAGTATAGCTATAGAGCAAGTTTGTAATTTGTAGGTTATGAGCTTCTTTTTATGGTGAATATGAAAACTGAAATTAAAGAATAGAATGAATAAGATTGTGTTAGGGAAATTTGTTAATAATTAATTGTGAAGTACTTAACTGCTTTGAATAATCTTTGGAATTTTGTATTAGTGACTTGACTGTGGTCTAGTTTTGAATATGTAGTATCTGAAATAAAAATAATCATTTCAGTTATCAATTCAGAGTTGGAGATATGGAATTCTTATTCTTCTTCTGCTAAGAAATGAGTATAAAGAGCGCTAGTCGAATTTTTTGAAGAGATATTTGCAGAGGGAATTTTTTTTGTGTTATTTAGAAAGCGATGGATTCCTGAATACTGGGACAGGGTTGTGTAATTTGTTGGTTGAATATGGATAAAGCTATGCATATGGCGTTTTGGTCTGAGCTATTCTGGTCATTAAGTTGGCTGTTATTCTTAACTTTTTCATTTTGTGGTATTTATTGCTTTGAGATGTGAATATTTCTTGTGGTGCAAACAATTTGCCTGGTATTTTCAATGGTGTCAACGGGGTTTAATTTTGTGTGAGGTGTTTTGAAAATTTTGATTTAAAGTTTTTTCGCAAAATGGTTGTAAATGATCGTTAAACCGGGTCTAAAATTTCCTTCCAGTTTGTTTAATAAACCGTTTTTTTTGCGTTCGGAAGAATTTTATCTTTTAACATATGGGTGTAAGTTTTTATTGTTATGCAGCTGAATTTTATTTCTGAGTACTTTTCTATTGAGTTGTTTGTTGTGAATACTATTTTTAACTTGGTTTGTTTAAATAATTTAGTAATGACATTTGTCTCTTTCCAGACGTATGTAAATTTAACATGTTTTTTATCTCTTTTTTCCATGACTTTTGATATAATTTTGTTTGATTCGTTTTTGTAAGGAGGGATGAATTATTGTGGAGAATATTTTCAACTACTGAAATTTCTTTATCTTTTCTGTTTTTTGAAACACTTTGTCTTTGTATTTTTGTTCTGGTGGGTGACATGAATTAGCAGGTATGGTTGTGTCAGTAGTGGTAGGTTTCCTGTGCATGTTGAACTGCAGTGCTTCAATATTTCTAGATATGTTGGTACCAAGAACATTTGTGCTACTGTTTTCTTCTTGTTCTTATGTGAATAATAATTTTTGGAATAGTGTTGTAGAATCTTCCGTGGTATTTTTTTTTAATATAAACGACTTTTAGTCCATAGATTATGAGAATATCATATATGTATGTAAAATATATACTGAGATTTTCATGACTCACTGCAACAATTATTTATAAAACGCTGTGAAGGATGCGCGCTTTTCTTGAAAAAGGCTAGTTGACAGCCGTACTTTAAGGGGGTAATAATTTTATGTCCTTACTTTCCACGTTTATTGGTCCATTTGGTTGTAATTCGGCTGCGGAGATCTGTACTTAATGCCTCTGAACAACTGCGAGTTTCATGGGAATTGGTGCAGTGTAACGGCGTCTTTACGCACGGGCGTAAATTAGTTCCTGCTCTATTTTATACATCTTTCGTCCAATTTGGATAAAATTCTTTGCGGACATCCAAAAAGAAAGTTATGACAATATGATATTGCCTCATGCAACGGTCTAGGAATATTTGTCCTATGCCAGCTAGTAATTTTGAGTTGTATTTATATCGTAGTGCGTCAAAGGTTGTCAAAGTCAGCTGCGTTTTGCTTCCTCCTAACCACACTAGAGCTCACCGCCTGCCGACCTGCCACTTGTGGCTTGCAGAATAATTTGTTACGGACAGACCCGCCCGCTGGGAACAACAAAGCGATGGTATTGCCGCAGTAGGATCTACAGAGAGAGAGAGAATATAATTTCTCCAAGGAATGCTAAAAAATCGAAATTATGCGTGGAAAATTATCACAGTACTATGAAGTTTTACGTTCTTACAGCTTTCAGTAATCATAAGTTGGTGTCATGGGATTCGAGATCGTTTAGTCTGGTGGAGGGGTACGACGATTCGAAGGGAAATCTTGCCTTGATCAGGTTGAGTGAGCCACGTTTGGAAAGCGGCTAAGACAGGAATTTGTGAGTCGCTTCCTGTCTGCGCAGGGCACCTCCTATAATTTGAGCTCTGGTTGACTCCGTGACTCGCTTCTTCACCTTATATTTTTATAAGGCACACCAATCTTATATTTGTCATCTCTACTATAAAGATGGTGGTATTCACAGAAACGTGAATACTATTCCACAAGATTTAAAGACGTTGTGAGATAGAGGCTTGACAGTATCTACGGCTGTATGTGTATTTCGAAATTTCATTAATGCGTCTACAATTCAACAGGAGGTAAAATAAAAGTATAGCATGATTCTATCTACAAAGTCTTCGTCATTGTGCACGTGTCTCACAAAAGCTGCGGCCTTCATACTTCAGTCACATGACTGCGGATACTACGTGAGCGGACCGATACTGGCACCTCCACCGTTGTGAATGTAGAAACTTGCTTATCTACGTATAAGCGACTTTGGGCACTCTCCCGACTTTCGACACCAGCCTAGGCTCTCTAACGTTACTTACGCCTTAAGCTGGAGAGTTTATTGAATTAATCCTGCTATAAAATGTTGAAGTCTGTAAAGTGAAAGGCACCACTGCTACAGCTAGTCACTCGTTTTAAAAAGATAACGAATTACGGGAAGTGTGCTGACACAGCGTTGGGGTTCTGAAATAGTGCCGGCAAACAAATGACAGTGACACCTGTGTATTCGATGTGGAAGTTAAGATGTTAAGTTACATAAAAGAATGAAGTTAAATAAGCTTCGTAGCTCCTATATTGATACCAAAAGCTAAAGCTTTCGAATCGTACAGCGATTGTCTGCTGGAACGTCCCGTAACTGCCGGTGGATTGGGAACTTGGCGTTAACACGGTAAAACTGGTATTCAACCAGAAAGGTCGACAACGGTAAGAGGTGAACCCCAATGTGAACAAACAGGTGCCGGCTCTCAACATAGCAAATATCCGGTCGCCAAGTGAATCTGATCGATTCTAAACCTTAAACAGTGACCACCTGCCACTAGTTGGAGCTGAAGGAGGACAGCTACTCCAAAACTGACGATTTGACACGTCGCAACTTGTTGCTCCGCTTATGTAGCGACTTCTCTCTCCAGAGGGATGAAACGGCACAAAGAAGACAGTCGTGGTCATCTCTTCTTGGATCTCTTTCAGTTAGGAGATACCCACATAAAGCAACTTCTTTGTAAGCTGCATTCTTAACCACGTCGTCGGGCGCGCCCATATTGCCACGTACCTCAGAAAAGATAGAATATTTCCCTGTCATTTAATAATGGGCACTTTCTGTAGACTGTAGACAGCAACCGGATGAATAAGTCCGTTTAGATGAGGAATATGCAAGGTACTGTGTAGTGCAAGAAAATAGAACTTCAAACTGTTGTTCTTCGAAAAGAAAGACTTTTTAATTAACACAGATTTTGGCTGTATGAACACTGTTGGAGCAATGGAGGCATGGAGGAAAGATTGGTATCCGTATAAGAATGCACGGCTAGTCGAACCTTCAACACACTTATTTTCGTTGTTACACCGTGCATGTTGTTGAGTTACTCAATTATTATACCAACTACTGCACATATATAAAATTAATGCGACTTTTTATAGTTTGACTTTAGCAAAGACGATATGGCTCCCTGATGATGGTCCTAGGACCGAAACATGTCGGAGCGTTTTTAATTTTTTAATGTTTTGATGCGTAAATTTTATATATGTGCAGTATAATAATTGAGTACTTCAACACACCTTTTGAATACACAGCCGCATTAGCTGTGTGCATGTTGAGTTTTTTTTTTTTTTAAATATCAGCGGTACTTAAGCACAGGTGTTTCACTTCTCATACAAAGGACGGGTTGAAAGTCGCATGTTTGAGGTACAATATGCCAAGGTTTACTATAGGAGTGTCTATATGGGACAAAATGCAACAGGCGTAGAATATCAGTAAGCTGAAGAATGTGTTGAAGGCGGGCACACAGTTATACGGCGCTCTGATGTTTACCTTGTACCTGTTGCGGTCGGAAGAATGAAATACCGCAGTGTGTGCATGGCGAAGAAGCTGTGTTGCCAGCTTCGCTGCGTCATTACAAAGGAAGATGCTTCCTCGCCATCAAAGTCGACGTTCTCTTCATCACAACGCAAGCAACTGTAATACGAATATCACCAAATTAGCTGTCTTACTTCCAGACCTGTTGTCACGTGCTGTTGTGTTTTGATGGTTACTGCAGCGAGAATTGGATGCATTGTGAAACACAATGGTAACTGAAAGTACTGCCTTTCCAACACCTGCATTTTGCTACACAGTGTTTTCGCATGACGAAATGAGCACCAATTATATGATCTCAAACAGCACTCAACGGGGGATCTTACCAAAGGACACGGAATCTGTTCTATGTGAGCTAAGAGATGAAGTTTTATGCTTGCTAATACATAAGTGACATGAATTGCAGTCCTCAGCGGGGTAAATTAAATGACGAAAATAAGATACAGACTTCAAAATGACTCGATATTGGCGTGAGACTGAGTCACGTTGAGGTTTCAATATATATTCTCTGGTTAGCGGCCGCATCAGGTAGTTGAGTTAGAGTAACCCAAAGTTACGACACCCATCTCTGTCCTCGTCATCAGAGAACTGTCTTAGAAGTCCGTCCACGTCGTGATATACACCTACCTGCTCGATCCCGTGGCTCATAGCTGGTGGAGATATGTTAGGTGGACGGAGGTAAGTGCATTAACGCTTGTTAATGTAAAGTTAAATCTATATCGTTATGTGCATTATGAAGGCACATGGGAAATGAAGTTATAGCTTCACGAATTCTTAACCTCCGCTCTGTATGGAGGTGAGTGGTCAGTTTCATGCCCCTTTCGCTTTGATTCTGGGGTAAGGGCTCCCAGTAGTTATTGAATAGAAGGCAGGTTGGGCCCCGTAGCTTTTCTTGGCGCTTCGAAAAACAGATAAATCTCTTGCCTTTGAAGAGCGTCAAACATCTTACTGTTTGATAACTTTTTACAGTACTCTCTGTCGCCAGTGATGCTGACCAGACATTACTGTGATTACAGAGACAACTTTCTTTTTTAATTAATTTCGATGTACCTCCACAGATCTCAGTTTGGACGCCCGCCAGATGAGAAGGCGTTGGTTGAAGTGTAGCTCCGATGAGACGGTAGTAGAAATTGATAAAAGTGTGTGACATTAGTGATGCTAAGACCGAAAGGTGCGTAGGGGTTTGCGTCGGCAGCAAGTTATTGGATGCTGAAGTTACGAGATGATGTGTCGGTTCCTCGATGAAATTATACAGCTATGCAGTTGTGATATTTGCAGTGAGAAGTTACACAGGCTGCTTTAAAATGTTGTTGGTTTCAGTCAAATAAATAAGCCTGCTGGTAGTGGAATATGTACTTAATTCATCTACTTGACGCTTCATTTGTACATTCTCCTGGATTGCTTCAATGTATAGAATTTATAATTTAATCCTTGTAAATAACCAACTTGATACACAATTTTTTCTTGTGTGTTTATTTCTATTCTCTACATGTTTCGGTCAGCCATGTGCACATCATCAGGAGAATAAAAGTATGAATGCGACACCTGGTTTATATCCCTGTGTGTAGATGACGGTCTGGTGTACCTGGTTTATGTCCCTCTGTGTAGATGACGGTCTGGTATGCATACCAGACCGCCATCTACACAGGGTGACATAAACCAAGTGTCGCACTGATACAATTATTCTCCTGATGATGTGCACATGGCTGACCGAAACATGTAGAGAGTAGAAATAAACATATAAGAAAAAATTGTGCGTCAAGTTGGTTACCTACAAGGATCATACCAGGATGTACGGTTAGCAAAACATAAAGTTATGCATTTAAATATATAGTGCAAATTTAAGCCTTGAATAAATATTAAGTGTTAAAAGTTAATGACAACGGTGGTTTATGTCTGATAGAAGATTAACATTGGTTAGGCAGTGTTTGTACTTACATGCGGATCTCTTGTACTGAGCCATTTCAACTCATAATAAACGTTTGCGTGCCTTGCCTTTATCCTTGCAATTGTCTTACCAATGGGCCCTTAAAATCAATTATCCCAAATTACCACAAATATTTTACAAATTTGAGTTTAGACATGACGTGCCTTACGATAGAAGACGCTTCAACGATGCCTCTTCCCTCTCTCAAAAAAGATGAAGTTTTCGGCCGTCCCTCTGATGAGCACTAAGTAATTCTCTTGTCAACCAGGTTTTTAAATTTTTTCTCTCAGCCAAGTGGAACGAGAAAATTCCCTCACTCCACTGCAATGACTTGAAGCCTGTCAGGAGGTTTTTTTTCGGGTTTAAGTAGGCCATAAAATGTACACCTACAGATCTTTTAAAGAGGAAGCGAACCTTGTTACCCAGAAAGCATATGCGTTATTATTACCTCAATAAATTTTCAGAATATTAAATAGATCAACCATGTTGTTTTTGGTCGGTAGGAAGCCTAATTTTGAAAGAAGCATTTTGTTCGGTTACATAGTTAAATTAAACACTCATGACTGCATCTACATGAACACGTAATATTTAGCTATATAACTGTCCTACTGCTCCACGTTTACGGGTTGGATGGGCCGGGGATCGAATCCCGGTGGGGGCGAGGTTTCTGCACCAGTCCAGACCGGTCCTCGGGCCCACCCAGCCTGCTATGCCATGGGTACCGGGTCTTTCCCGGAGATAAAGCGGCCGGGATGTGGCGTTGACAATCCACTCCCTTCTAGCGCCGAGATTAAAGAAAGAACATAGCTGTACCTCTACTCCACCTCTGGGCTTTCGTGGCCTGCTCTAGGTTGAACTCTACCTTTATCTTTACTGCTCTACATATAGTTCCGCAACAAATCGGACTTTTGTGTTATTGTAAGTCAAGTTATTCTCTTTGCTTTTGACGAAGTCCCTTGTTATGTGTTACCGACCATCGTGTCACTACTGTTTCCACATCGTCCTTAAATTTATGACAGCCAAAATTTTGTTTCACCTCTGGCACAGATGACAGTCTCTCACTCTGCGACGAATTGCTCCAACGTATTCATAAATCATTTAGGTTCTATAGTGAAAAGATTATAAACCATGTAAAGTTATTTTCTGACTGGCCCTCGTCATCAACCAACCGATACTTGCCCAGCCTGTGCTTTCCTATCGACGAAGCTATATTTCCCGCAGTGCCAGAAGAGTATTTGGCCTCGTTCCGCGTAGCAGAACTACGGCTTCTCCATTGAGTTTTTTTTGTTTAAATCTACATCCATTTAATGTTTCTCGATTATTAGCATTGTCCTGTTCCCGTCTGTGACATATGAATCCCTTAACTTTATTGGTTTCATTCAATTACCGAAACATCCAGATTTGTAATGTGCGTATTTCTATCAAGCATAATTGAAGTAACATGAAAGTTAAGCACAATCTCCACAAGATGGGTTTATTTTTGTTTGAATTACAGGGACACACAAAGCAGAATGCTCTTCGCTGTGCCGTAGATGAGTAAAAAACCTGCCCACGGTATGAATGGTTATTTAACGACGCTACTTTACTGGGTACACAAACGGCGAATGGACTAACAGGAAAAATGAGAGTGTTATTACACCGTGAGGGTTTTCATTTCATTTACCGAATTTTGATAAACGCAGAAATTATGTACTCCGAAATGAGTTGAGGAAAACGACTAAGCCTACATTTTAAGGGGATGTGATGGAAGATATTTGGTTATAAATATTTCCAGATAGTGCTTGCACGTATTTCTGGTAAAGAAAGTCAGTGGGAAAGTAAAAAGTGAAAGGGCTGGGAATTCAACGAAGTAAAAAATAGGACGTTACCTTTAAAGAGGGGTTCTTTTGAATCAAAACACAACTGCCTTATGTTGTTATTTTATTCAAGCTGACAAACATGTTTCGGCCTTTGCACTGGCCATCTTCAGGTCACAAGATATAGAATTGAGGAGACTATACAGTGTGAATCACAAAATAGGATACATGAACCTAAAATTCAACGAATCTCGTTGTCGTTCAATTTCCCAGTGGTATATATTAGCAGTCTAAAATCTGGAAATATAACATGAAAACACGACAGTATTTTACATGGTGGTTTAAAATAGAAACATATCATTGAAATGTGACAATATTATGTTTAAAACACACATCTTTACATTTTATGTGTAAAGATCTTATAAATGAAGCGGTGGTACACTTTTCGGAAGGGGTAATGTAGTAGTAGAGCTATTTGTGACCAGTATGCCCGGGGACGTCTGTCTCGATGATTGGGATATAATAATTAGACGGTAAGTAAGTTTAGATCTGTTTTGTAAACATAATATTGTAACATTTCCATGATACGTTTCTATTTTAAACCACCTTGTATAATACTGTCATTGTTCCATGTTAATTTCCAGATTTTAGGCTACTAATGTATACTTAACTTACTTACTTACTTACTCCATGGTGCAGAGTCCTTCTTGAGAAGCTAACTGGTTTTCAGCTAGTCAAGAAATTCCTCGCATTTCACGGAACCCAAAGGTTCATTACCGCACTCACAAGCGTCCGCCAACTGTCTCTATCCTGGGCCAGCCCAATCCAGGCCATGTACCCACATCCCACCTCCTGGAGATCCACCCTAATATTATCGACACATCTACGCTTAGGTCTCCGCAGTGGTCTCTTTCCCTCCGGTTTCGCCACCAAGACCCTATTCACCCCCCTTTCCTCACCCATACGCGCCACATGCCCAGCCCATCTCATTCTTCTCGATTTTATCACCCGCACAATATTGGGACTACTAATGTAAAACATTGGGAAATTGAACGACAATGAGATTCGTTGAATTTTAGATTCATGTATCCTATTTTGTGATTCACACTGTAGAGTCTCCCCAGTTATATATCTTGTGACTTGAAGATGGCCAATGCAAAGGCCGAAACATGTTGTCAGTTTAAATGAAGGTAACACAAGACCGTTGTGTTTTGACTCAAAAGAACCCCTATTTAATTGTAAATATAAGACAACGGGAAAGATGAATCTGAAGGAAGTTGCCTGTTTTGTGCTTACTGTGCTGCAGTAACAGTAAGTGGCCTCTAATCTTGTTATAATGCGCAAGGAGAAGGAATTTCGTCCATTGTTTCTTGTAGTAGAACGACATAATGTTACGTCGGCCCCCACTGGCAAGGCGCTATCACAGTCGTGCATTGCAAACTCGACTTACGAGTATCTCTCGACTCAGCACTCCGGTGAGTGACTGAGAAAGAAAACGGCAACCTTGATTCTCTTGGCCTCTCTCCGGTCTTTCTCAGCAGTCCGGGATTCAAGAACGTCAGCAATCCTTGTGTGTGTGTGTGTGTGTGTGTGTGTATGTATGAGTGAGTGACTGTGTGTGTGTGTGTGTGTGTGTGTGTGCGCGCGCGCGCGCGTGTCTGCAGATGCATTGAAAGCTAAATCTCACTTCTCACAACTATGTTAACAATTCCAGTTTTTATACATTAAATTTTCGCGATTAAAATAAAGTGACAAAACTATTGTAACATTTTTTTGTAAATCTTTTATAAGCGGCAGACGTCGGTAGTCTATTTTGTGTGCAGCTTTATTTAGTGGGGTACCGTACGGTGATTTCATGTTAGGTGATGTGTAATGGTGACAATGTATTAGGTGCGCCACCGAAGTGACCTAAGAACTTATCACCATTATGCATCACCTAATATGAAATCACCGTAAAGTACCCCCCCCCCCCATCGAATTAAGCTGCATACAAAATCGACCAATCCTGCCACTTCTAAAACATTTTTAAAAGGTTCTAAGAGTTTCAATTTTCCTTTATTTTAATCACGAAAATTGAATGTATTAAAAAAACTGGAATTGTAAACATAATTGTGAGAAGTGACATTTGCTTCCATAATGTGACATGTATACTTCCTTCAGTATGTTTTAGAAACCAGCCTGATGGTGACCCCATGGGGTAGAAAAATGTAGCTGAACGAATTATTTTTTAAAGATGTGTTTGATGGTTATCTGCTTATTCCTTATTTTATTTGACATTATGTACACCGATTGTTTGCATTTACATGTTAATGAGGACAAAATGAGTTCTTTACTTTTCGTTGCTCCTATGGTTGATTAATTGTGTTCCTTCAGCCTCTTGCCGTTACATTTGTTAACGTCATTCCTGTGTGTTCTTGATGGGTTTCCATAGATGTTGCCCATGGCTGTTCTCTTACGTGCTGAGGGTTGTATTTTGAAACGTCTAATTTATTGAAACAAGTCTCAGCGGCAACACAACATACGGGGAAGATGAGTGATTTATAAACATTTTTGCCGGGTTAGTGCATAGAGTGAAGCATCTACTTTCTCTACTCGTAAAACACACGGTATCTGTGTAACAGTGATTTTGAACTGAAGGAAACGTTTAGATTGTTTATGTGTTAATTTTAATCCACTGTCACCAGAAGACAATTTTGTTTCACTGGTTTATATTGGGATTTTATTACACGTGAAAAATGCTACGGTAGAAGCCAAGTGTTTGTTTACAAATTGATGTTGTTTTGTTACTTTGAGCATTAGGCTTGTTCCTATATAAAACTTGCCCTGTTTCTACCCTGGAGACGGAGGTACTACGCTCGTTAAAACGTCGGTAACTGTTTACCAGTAGGGATGGCGTAATATTTAGAAGACTTGATAGTATAATTTTTAAATTTATGAAACCGAGAAAACTGTCGTGGGAAAATAGCTGCCCGCATAGAAGGCTGCCTTGAAAAATAAATTACATGTCAGCAACAGCAGTATGGTATTTTGAATGGCTTTACTGTTTATATAGATCACGAGTTGTGTGTATATATATATATATATAAACCTCTGTGGTTGTGTTGTTCGATTATAAATGTCGTGTACTTAGACAGCAAGGAAAATGTAAGGTAAATTACCTCTACAATCCATGAATAATTGAGGGGGTTTGGAGGTATAACTGCACTCATTTTTAACCTTGGTCCTAGATGGAAGTAAGTGATCAGCTTCAGGCGTCGGTCTCATTACCTCCGGGAAAATAGCCCACACCTTATCAATTTAATGGGAGCTGAGTGGGCCCTAGATGCAGCTTGGATACTTTTAAGCAGAAATAAGTCTCTAGCCCTTGCCCAAAATTTCCAGGTCAGATTTTAGTTTCTTCATCTGCTACTGGAACGTATAGAGGCATACAGCAGTATGAGTGACTGTGGGTGGATGTACAGACTGCCTAATGTGCTTATTGAACACGAGTCAAACAGGAATGAGTCCTCGGAGCAGAAACCCTAGTCGCCTCCATTCACCTCCTCTAAGAAAAGTATGACACTGACAGTAACCTTGCTGCACCGATAGATAATCAGAGGAGCACCACCAGATGGGCAAAGCATTGACAGACCTCTTCTCATACTTTTGTTTTCCTGGTGTGCGCTCAGAATATTGTTTAAAATTCAGTTCCGGTTTCGCAGCACACCTACCATATCCTTATCAAGAATACAAACCAATTAATTTTTATTTAGAGAAATAATTATTTCTCCAAACAAACTATGTGTTCGGCTCACAGTAGTGTTATTTTAAACAATAGGTGTAGGTATCAGTCAATGACTCAATAATATCTAAAAAGATGTTTAATAAAGATCCCCCCGTGCCCCTTAACAATAGCATATGACAGACATCACAGATACTGAGATCTCACCATCGTGACATACCCATACCAATCCTGTAAAACACTACCAACATACTTTCGGATGAAAACCTGATGATGGCCACAATAGGCCGAAACGTGTAGTTACTATCATCCTTTATTAAACATCTTTTTAGATATTGTTGTTTTATTGACTGATACCTACACCTATTGTTTATATACACACAACGGGGATGGCTCATTTTAGTGTTATTTTAGTTGTTGTATTTTGAGACTGGCATAATATATAATTATAATGTAACAAGATGTAGTTCTTGAAGCAATCTGTGTTCTACAGTTCTCGCCATATTGTTACCAAGGCCCGGGATAGATCACGTGACTGCTGATATGGCTCATGTTGCGGGCCATTGACATCGTATCCAAATAGATGCTTATCGAAAACCTGCTTGATGGAAGAATTTAAATATGGGCGAAAGTAAAGTATGACGTGTTAGGGCCTGTTGGTTAGGAATGTACTGTTATAACGAAAAATATGTCACATTGCACCACTCTTGAGCCACACTATAATAGGACTCGTGATTGTTCGCTGAATACGCAACTATTAAGGGCGAAACCTCACACAAACCGGCTGTGGGCTTTTTATGTTTCGTGGGCTTATTATTCTGCCGCACGGGACTTGTGTCTGAGCGCGTAACTCTAGAGGGCAGACGAAGTGACGACGTGACTGGGACGGAAGGAAGAGGTTTTCTCCCCACGACCTTCTGTACCGAAAGCCTACTCACATAAAGTCTAGCGAAATTTCGTCTCTCGTTCTGCTTTCTGCACGAGTGAGTCTGGACTGGTGTTGGCTGTGAGATTTTCGAGTGACAGGAAATGAAAATTATCAGGGAAGAGCCGTCAGTTAATATAGCTCTAGTGCTGGAAGCAACACGGGCACAATGCACCATAACGATCAGTGGAGTATTGATTAATTTTACTTATGAATAATAGTGACTGAAAACTTAGTGGCATACAAGTGGTGTTCTGGAATGACATTTGCCGTGATTTGACTTCTTGGGGTAACCAGCAGGTGCTACCCGAACTCAAGATTTGTTAGCCGGGCGCAGGAATTGACCGGTTAAACAGGTACTAACAACCCTTGCTAGTGGGCACATTATGGCAGTTGAATACAATTAGTATTATATATTACGGGTAATAAACCCCTCTAAGCCCAGTTCTTTTACGGTACGGAAATTAGTAGAATTTTATGCAAATTTACCAACAAATTTGTCAAAGAAACTTCATTTTTGCCAACTGCAGGATGAGGGGATGATTTAGAATAGGTGTTATCATATCTCGGCGATAGCTTGGCCGGTAGTGACTAGGCTATGGTAATGACATACGAGGCTTATTTAATTTCCCGGCAGGAATAAGATATTTATCGGTTCTCTGTAGTGGCCAGGCCGAACCTGAGGCCAGCCCAGCCTTCTATAAGATGGTCACCGGGGATACATTTGCCGATGGTAAGGCGGCCGGGTTGTGAATCTGAGCTCTCACCACCATTTTTTGCAGAGAATAAAATTGATTGGTTCTATGGGTCCACATTTCCTGTAGATGTATGGCGTGCGTATGGACAAATTTACCCATATATCTGAGCGAATTGTTGGTAAAGAGCAAGTAGATGGAATTCACTTTCTAATAATATGGGAGCGAAGCACCAAGTAAGACAAAACTTTAAAAAAGAGTACAAGCTATTATAATTGTATGTAATAAACGCAAGACTTGCTGTAATGAGATACTTTTCGTACCAAGTGCTATACCTACCCCTATATAGCCCCACATACAGACCCTATTCCATAACAAAAGTGCTCGTTCCAAGGAATGAAAGCAGCTGTTCTGTGTTGTGTGGACTTAAGGGAGAACATCAGCATAGTAACGCATTTAAGCTACTCCTTGTTCTTAACATTATATGAATTGGTCGTGGCTACCGAGGTAATGTGAAAGAAATGTTATGCGTAATGGACCGTGCATAATCTTGATATTTGAATAAAGGTTGACCAATTAGATGACACTTGCTTTATTATATATTGCTCAACATGTTTCAGACGTTAATACGTCCATCTTCAGGAACTAGCGAGTACTTGTTGTGTTGTGTAGGCTGACTTGAGGCGTGCTGGTGTTATGT
>Ga0131853_10007144_pt1 | contig 20179 bp, 15 predicted proteins | sample TergutLab28metaG_FD_92764 | JGI IMG/M metagenome (GOLD analysis project Ga0131853, IMG submission 92764) | Labiotermes labralis P1 segment gut microbial communities from Petit-Saut dam, French Guiana - Lab288 P1 (version 2) (version 2) | ecosystem: Host-associated > Arthropoda: Insects >... | reverse complement strand
TCTCCTTCTTCCAAATATAAATAATAAGTTTATGAATCTCCCCGCAAATTGTTCTACCCCCTGCTTTAGCCAGTTCTGCCGGTATTTGGTCAATACCTGGCGATTTGTGACTTTTTAGCTTGTCGATAGCCAGCTCAACCTCAGAGGCACTTGGATCAGGTACTAGAGGTTCTGCTGTGTGTATTTCTGCCTGCCCCACATCCTTAACCCCATGCACGTTGAATAGCTGGAGAAATAGTTCCTCCACCTAGCCACAATACCGTGGGAGTCTGCAACCAAGTCGCCTTTCTCATCCTTTACTATATTGCATCTAGGCTGGTACCCCTACTTAAAGTCACTGTTGCCCCTATACAAGTCCCTAATGTTTCGGATCTTATTGTTAGTTTCAAGTTCCTCAGTTTTAGCTCTCAGATATGCCTTCTTTTTGTTCCTGAAATGCCTGCTAACTTCACGCCTTACCTTGTTCAAATTATCTACGTTGCTTTGGCTTGGATACTTTATCCACTGAATTTTAGCCCGCTCCCTTTGATCCAAAAAACCTAAATATTCTTCATCATCCTGGGTTTATTCTGGTTAAATTCATCCAAACCCAGACTCTCTTTCGCTGACATTTGTATATTCTCTTTAATGTTTTCCCAAATCCTATTTACGTCCTGGTCATCGTCCGAGTTTTTCAAAGCTGCAAACCTCTTTGTAATCTCAATCTGATATTGTTCCATAACCTCTGGCTCATTTAGCTTCCTCAAGTTAAAACTTTGCCTATCAAACCTCTGCCTACACTGTATTTATGTGTTTTGTATTTATCCGAGAAAAAACAACGACTTTTGCCACTTACACCCTAAAGTGATTGGTTTTTGTAACCGAGATGAAAAGTTTTACAGCGCGGTACGGACTGGGCCTTTAAATAGAGCGGTCTGCGCTTCGTCTTTAAAGGGTTAACAAGAAAGTCAGTTAGTTCCACAACACTAAATTAATATAAGAAAATCAATCAATGAGTGATATTTTTAAAAATATTACTTCAGCAAGGATTAGCTTAGCTCCCTGAAGATGATCTTAGGATTTAAACATGTTGGAGCGATTTTAAATGTTTTAATGTAAAAAAAAATATAGGTGCCTTAGTTGGTGTGCTAATTAAATGATGTTAAAAGTAGTTTTCATAATGAATTTCAACACGATCTAAAAATAATATCAAGAAAAGAATTTGTAATTGAAACATACAGTATATTACTGTCTCATCTTTTCCATCATCGTCAAGAATTTCTCCAATTCACAATTCTTCCACTTCGTTATCTTCTCCTCCTATGTTGGTTTGTGAACTTGCACAAACAAAATACTTACCGGTTTGCCTTTAATTTAGAAACAACAATTCTGCCATTGTGGGCCGGGTAGATTAGTCGGTATGGCGAATGATTACGAGCTGGACGGTCCGGGATCGAATCCCGGTGGGGACGAGATTTTCCGCCCGGCCAGACCGGCTCTGGGGCCCACCCAGCCTCCTGTAAAACGGGTACCGGGTCTTTCTCAGAGGTAAAGTGCGGCCGGGGCGTGCAGCTGACCACTCACCCCCTTCTAGTGCCGCAGTCATGGAAGAGTAGAGCTATACACCTACCCACCCTCTGACCCACACCGGGCCTGTAACGGGGTCACTTTACCTTTACCTTCAATTCTGCCATTACACACAATCTCCTAAACCTTTCTCACTATTCTTTTATGCACCAATATTGCTACTAGTATTTGAGCCCTTTCCTCTGGAATAATACTTCGTATAACCACCACTTCTCATTTCACTTTGTCCCTTCCACTAAACTTCAATGACACCAAGAAGAGACATTGCATTCTTCTGCATCTCCTTCTTAAAATTCTCCAATTTGCTACATTGTTTCAAGGTCCTTACACAAGACCTACAGACGCTGACAGCGACATGTAGCGCAACAATGTAACAGGAACAGATCGTTTCTTTTCCATTTTTACAGCAACATATAAATACCATCAATGCTAGGAGAACGTATTATTGTCGCAAAAGTTATAAAAAAAAAGCACTCTACATTGGAAGCAATATGTATTTGATTGCACATTCAACTATTTACGCGAACGTTCCACAATTTTACATTATAAGTAGGTCGCCTCTCTTGTTTTTGAAAGATTTTGTGAAGCAGAGTTTAGTGGTGAAGTCGATATGGCGCTAATGTCTCTGCATTCAACAGAATGTATAAAGGCAGCGTGAACACTCAGCTGTACAGACACTGTCAGCAGGTAATCACACTTCTGCCGTTACCTGACGCTAAAGATGGAGTATGGTGTGTTCTCAGCGAGACAAGTATCGGACCTAATTTTCAGACATAATAACTTCTGAAAGATACACTGGAATAACGCCCGCACTATTTCGTGAAAATTAAGACTTCAGCGGAATGAATACACATTCTTCCGTAAAGACGATGCAACCTCCCGCACAGTCAATAACTGAATGGTCGTCTGACGTATCATTTAGTGATCCATGGAAAGCTACTTAATAAGGGATAAGAATGTATAGCTCACTGAATGCAATAGTGGTACAATCCAAAAATTTCCTGTGTAGAGTTGATACTATGATTGAGCTCAAAAATATGGCAACTACATGCGAAAATAATGGCATCTAAGGGGTTACGTTTTGAATGAGAAGTATGCCGGTATAATCGGAAGTAGCTGTTATATTTTTGAGCTGAACTGTAGTATTAACTCGGTTTGGCAGTCTTGAGTTGTGCCAGTATTAATTTCGGTTTGCGATATTATGTGAGACATGAGGTTCTCTTATCGGTGTTGCTGAAGATGCAAGTATTACAGAAAGTCACTCCCTGTCGATTGGTGTATGGTTCCCGATGTTCCGAAGGATAGCATTGTCTTCATTCTCGGGATCGAGTACCAGAAGGAAAGTAGTGATTTCTTCTTAGACTTCTTGACCCGGAATATTAATGCATTATGATCTATTGAAACATAGGTAACTCTAGAGTGTTTCCTTCTGTTTCCCTAAACATAGCAGATGTCGCAGACAGTGCCGGCGGTTGCATGATTTCTAAGCGATATAGCTGCCGTGCTTAGGAAAATAGTAACCACACACTCTGTATTACCGAATCAACATGCTTTAACATCCTAGAAGACTAGAATCTTCAGGAAACTAGATGTTCAATTGTTTGTCCATCACCCTGCTTTCAGCATTCACAATTCATCTGAAGGTACTGATTTTTGACAACACAAAATAAATGTTCCAGACATGGGCGATACTTCAGATGATACACTGAACAGGCTGACTCGCTTAATTCTGGAGAGTGTTGACAAAAATGTATCCATTGAAATCAAAGAAAACTGTATGGACGACACACACTGCAGGCTGAAGCGTATTGTCGAATACGTGGATAACAACAGCACTGTGCGCAGGTGAGGCTCATTAATATTTACTATAAATTCGAAGTTAGGCTTCTACTTTGCAGCCAGGTCTAAATGTTCACTAGAAATTTCTGGATATTTTCCGGAATTACAAAACTTATTTTAATGGATTTTGAGTCGTGAATGCGTCGTCAGTATAGTGACTAGGCTGCAGATTGGACACAGCGCGTCCCGATTCCTGGCCACGTAAAGAGATTTTCCTATACTTCAAAACATTTAGACAAATTCTGGGACTCAACCAGCCTCCTACTGAATACATGCGCAGAGCACTTTACCCAGAGGTGAAGCGGCCGGGGCGTGAATTTGACAACCCAACTACATCGGGAGCCCTTATTAAAAACATTTGGACCTACACTTCTACGCCTCCTATACACCTTTATGCCTAGTAGATGAAAAACTACACTTTACTTTAAACTGCTTGTACTGTACCTTTTAAACAATATTTTTCAAATTGGGTTCCGCGAAGGCTAGTCAGAGGTTCCGTAAAACGACGTCGATGAAAGCTTGGGCATTTTGTATGCTGTCTTAATTATTTGTGTCAAATTGCTTCTATAATGATATTAAACTATAAATACTAGTGGGTGAAAATAACGGCTATCGAATTTGGATCCCTAACTAACGGAAGATTGTGTCGAGTCGCGGTGTCCTCTTTAACCTTTTGGCGCCGGAATTATTTTTTAAAATTTTAGCACACCTGTATATAAAATGTGAATAATACAGGTACCAAATATGTTACAATTATGAAACAAACTGCATTTTGAAGAGAAAAAAACGGAGAGTATATTCCAGGTTTAAAATATTCAGTAGCTGTATTTGTTGAATAAATGTATAAAATGTAACTTTAGAGGTTAGAAGTGAGGTACGACTACTATAGTTGACATTAGGCGTCAAAAGGTTAAGCCAGAAGTTATGTGCAATTCGCGCAAAGACAAAACTCAAACTGAAAGCATGTGTCCCACAATCCGTGTAGCTCCAACTGAAGCAAGTGATGTGTTACAAAACCACAAAAGTGACGACGGCATTACTGCTTCTACTTCAGGAGGAAGTAATGGTTCGAATTCAGAAATTCGTGTTGAAGACCGCAAAAGAATACTTGAAAAGAAACAGCCCAGTTGGATGTCTAGTAGCGAATTCTTTTGCCTAGTTACTGATATTCAAGGGGGCTACTGTGTAAGCCCAGTTTCAAAAAATGGAACGATACAGTCAAACGAACAGAAACAGTGGCTGAAAGCGATGAACGAAGAATTAGCGTCACTGAAGGAGAATGAGACTTGTGAGCTCGTCAATAGGCCCGTCAACGCAAAGGGGATTCAAAATCGCTGGGTTATGCGCGTAAAGATGTCATGTGACGGCAACGCACGCTGTAAGACTCGACTGGTTGTGAAGGGTTGTGCGCAAAACAAGGAATTATTTATGATGTAACATTAGTTCCGTAGCACGCTAAGACACCGTTCGCACAATACTGGCGGTGCCCGCTTCAAAAAAATATAAGAGGCTGAAACAGTTCGATGTGAAAAAAGCCTTCTGCTAAGGTGAACTAGAAGAAGACGTGAACATAGAGCAGCCGGAAGGTTTTGACGATGGCAGTGGTCGTGTATGTCGGCCGAAACGAAGCCTCTGCGGTCTAAAGCAAGCACCACGGTGCTGGAACAAGCGGTTTACTAGTTTCACGAAGAATGCTGTATTGAAGAAATAAGCACAGCTGATCCTTGCCTACTTTATCCTACGCACGAAGACAGATTTCTCTACATTGAAATTTATGTTGATGATGGACTGGTCTCGGTGACGAAACTAAAGTGTTTCTAGGGCTATTTTAAACGGAATTTAAAATCACAATTGGCTCACTTGAGAACTTCCTCGGAATGCAGTTTAAGTGTTAAAGTGATGGGAGGATCTTTGTCAGCCCAGAGGCGAATACGAACAAGATACTGAAAAAGTTCAACATGGCTGAAGCAAAAGGTTTGTCGGCGCCTGCCAGTTACGAAGAAAGCAGTAAGCACAAGGACGTCAGTGGGAAGGTTCCATACCTTAAGGCAGTGGGCAGCCTTATGTATCCGGCGGCAGCAACGCACCCTAAATCGCATTCGCCTTAAATGAAGCTGCCTGCGTCTTGGACAGACCAGCTGACGAAGAATGGAACTCATTTGTCGCTACTTGCGATCAACCGGCAAATATGACATCAGGTATACTGGAGGTTCAGGCGAACTAAACGTTTATAGTGATGCTGACTTCGCAGGAGATACGGTAACTAGACGTTCCACCGCGGACATTATAGCTATATTTTCTGATGGCGCAGTATCTTGGAGAAGTCGATTATAAAAGACGATAGCCCTCTCGACAGGTGAAGCCGAGATTATTGCAGCAAGTAAAGGGTTTAAAGAGTTTGTCTGATTGAAGCACCAGCTGTCAGAACTGTTGTCTGACTTCGCCAGAAAAAAAACACCAATACTGTACATCGACAATGCCAGTGCCATCAAACTAACCAAGAACCCGGAGTATCATAAAAGGTCGAAACAAACTGAGGTGCGACACTTCTGTGTGAAGGAGAGATATCTTGATGACATCAGGATAGAGCACATTGACGGAAGAAAACAACTGGCAAACTTGCTTACGAAACCCATTGGACTTGTTCGATTTGAAATATTGTGCCGTGAAATTGGAATCACCCTAGGGAGCAACGAAGTGACTTGTGCAATGTCCGTTGTGTGACAGTGTTTTGGAGGAAGTGATAAGTCTAAAACATTGCACACTAGATACATGCGGTGTTCGCGTTTTGTGCCTATGTTTACTGCATAGGCTAGATTATGCGCTGTTGTGTTGCTATTGGTTTTGTCCTTTACTCCTCTTCTCAACCCGTCTGCGCGCTGTCCAGTCGATCACATTGCAAAAGCAGTTTCGATCACACCAAAAACATCAACAATTCTTAGAGGAAGCAGAGTCTTATAGCCCTTCACCATCAGATGTGTCTCCTAGTGTTCGAGTCCAACGCACAGAAAACACAAAGTCTGCTTCCAAAATGTATACAAATAGCCACTGCAATTCGCTCAGACTCGCGTCGGTAGTTATAAGGACACCCGCCTCATTGATCTCTGTATTAGACAATGCAATACAAAAGTTAAATTTTAAAAACACCACCTTTGAATTTCCAGACTGTTTAAAGTGTTCTGCAGTGACACGGGTGGCGAGTATCACACCGAAGATTGTTGGTGTCTCGTGGTAAGATTCTGATGATAGTGTATCAACTGAGGACAAAATTTCAATTCTGTTTCTTAAACAAAAACAACCATTTTCCAACTTTTTCCCACGCGTTCCTTGGTTGCAGCAGCCACCCTACCTCGCCGATATTTTCGGTAAGTTAAACGAGGACCTCCCTTCAATGCAGGACCAGGGTATGACCGTGTTCACAGGACAAAGTAGATGCTGTAAATTTGAAACTTATGTCTTGGTAACAGCGTGTGCAACAAAATAAATTTGATTGTTTCGATACGATGATTGAATACGTCGAAGAACATGGGTAAAACGAGAAATGTCTGAGCGTCTCAGACACTCACTGAAATTGTATGAAGCATGTTTCCCACCAAAAATGTGATGAAAAAAATTGGCTCATCCCAAATGGAAGGTTGCTCAGTCAATGAGTGTGAATAGTTGGTAGATATTGCTAGTTGTTCGGTTTTAAAGCAAACGTTTTTCAGCCAGCTTAACTGAAAATTATCCTGAAATTTAAGGCGTGCTGTTAGAAACATGCTGCTGTATCCAACCGTCTAATTTTATGAAACTAGCTTTCCGCAATTAATTATGACAATGTCTAAATAAAGATGTAATATTGATGCTGAGGCAGATCTCAGATAGCAACTGTCGTCCTTTATCCTTCATATGAAATTTATGTGTCCATCACAGCAGCTTCATCCTTTACACTGAGAAGTTAATATAAAATATAATGTACTGTTTTATAGACTGAATAAGCTTACTTTGAAGCTTAAATGCCATCTTATTTGCCAACAAGCAAAAAATTAAAATAACTTTACTCGTATTCCCATCTCAAAAACAGGAATGGAGTTCTGTGAAACATTTCATTTGGGAAAGGGTTCCACAGACACAATTTTTAAAAACACTGTTTTCAAGACACCTTGAAAAAGAAGTGACTCGTCAGTGCAGACTGATTCATGATTTGTTACACTAAACTTAGAAGTGCAAAAAAGTAAATAAAATAAGAATTCTGTGTGCTAGAGAATGTGTGTTCGTCATTCGTATGTTGATAATAGAATGATTAAAGTTTGCTTTGGTAAAACATTTGGACTCCAGTGTATTACACAATTTGAACTCCTAGGTTCTAACACAAAGGTCTCAGTTTACTCTATTCGAAATGAACTTCAAAAATGTACTTTACATAGAATGGAGAAAGTCACTGATTGACTGTGTTCAGGGTGACAGATTGTCTCCATTCTATATAATTTGAGCAAAGTGGGGAAACCATACCTTTAAAATTGTATGTACTGTGACATTCTGATTCCAGATTGCTCAGCATGTTCCTGCTGGAATTTAGATTGAAGCCAGAGCACAGCCGTGGAAAGGGATAATACTGGCCTTAAGTACTGGGCTTAGTAACTGTCAGTGATCGCTAAATAACCGCGTTAGAAATTACCAGTTGTGTAAAAAAAAGCGCGGAATTGTGCAACAGCAATTCCCTGCATTTTAGAGCACATTTTGTTAACTTTATTTTTATTTCTGTATTTAAAAATAAAACGTTTTAAGAGTAATCATTTGAATGCAGTCTAACACTTTACTCATTTACTTGTTGCCTTGTAGTGTATAATCTTAAACTTACCAAAAGGTAAAGGCATGAACTAATGAAACGGAGAGGAAGCGTCTTCGAAACCTATTCCTGTGATTACCTCACCTTTATTCTTCCACATAGTGAACCCATTTTTGGTGACATGTTTATGTAAATTATGCAGCTACATCTCCATGGAGTGAATTTAACTACCAAGAAGTAGCAACGATAAATGCCAAAACAATTGTAGTTCGAACACCAGAAGAGAAGAGAATAACCGAGGCTTTCACGCGTGGATAGAAGGAGAATATTGAATCGATCTCAAAGAAATACGGTGTGAGAGTGTGTACTGGAGTCATCTGCCCAGTGAATGGCGCTGGTGAAACTTCAGGGGTTCCATAAATGTGGAAGATTCTGATAAGTTGGACAGTTAGGCTACTACTTAACGTTTAATACAATAAAGGCATGTAAACCAACTTACACGTGTACGTACATATGTACAAACATACGTACACATATGTACCTATGCAGTATATCACTTATATACCTCAGCACAGCTACTATAAGAGGGGGTGCTGATAAGTCCTTAGCCCGACCTACTTCCCCATGTCGTAGGACGGAATAGATAGTGTTGTTGCAAAGAGGGGTCTGTTCACGTCCCGAATTGCAAGTCTTTTCGTGTTACAGATGTACAGAGGCTCAAAGGAAGCATGTCAGGCAACGAGCGCGATTTCAACAACACGGGGACGCGAGTTGTCATCAAGTTTTTTTTTCCTGCAAGGCAAGGTGCCGAAGGAAATTCACGCCATTCTGACAGAAACATTAGGGGGACATGCACCATCGTATGCCACCGTCAAAAACTGGGTGGTCCAGTTTAAACGTGGTGATTTTTCCACCTGTGATGCGCCTCGTCATGAAGACCCAAAACAGTGACCAATCCGGAGATTATTGATCAAATTCACGAGTTAATCTTGGAATACCTCCGGATTTCGGCTAAATCGATGGTTGAGCAACTGGGCATCTCACGTGAGCGGGTTGGGTCAATCATTCATGAAGATTTGGACATGCGGAAGCTTTCCGCGAAGTGGGTCCCGAAATGCCTGAACGCGGATCAAAAATGTCAACGGTGCCAGTCGTCTGAACAAATTTGCAATTTTTTCGGCGCAATCCAAATGATTTCCTGTCGCGATTGGTGACCATGGACGAAACCTGGTTATATCACTATGACCCGGAGACAAAGCTACAATGAATGGAGTGGCGGCATAGCGGCTCGCCCCGCCACAAAAAATTCCGAGTGTAAAAATCCGCTGAAAAGTTTTCGCCTCGATTTTTTGGGGATCAAAACGGCATCTTCCTCATTGATTATCTTCCAAAGGGCCAAACTATCAACGCGGAGTATTACTCATCTCTGCTGGTGGAATTGAAGGACATTTTGAAGGAAAAACGCCGCGGGAACGCCAGCAAGGGTGTCTTGTTCCTGCACGACAATGCTCCCGCCCACCGAGCACTTGCAACTCAGAAGAAACTGGCCTACCTGGACTTCCAGTGTCTTGATCACCCACCCTATTCTCCGGATATGGCCCCGTCGGACTACCACCTGTTGCCTGAACTGAAAAAAAAATCGAAAGTTCGCCATTTTTCGTCCGACGTGAAGGTCGTTGCTGCCGCGGAGACCTGGTTGGACGGACAACATTCTGAATATTTTTTGAGCGGCTTTCAAAAGTTAGAGCAACGGGCTAAGAAGTGTATTGAGCTTCGTGGGGAGTATGTGGAATAAATCCCGAGTTTGTTCGCTGTAGTTTGTTTCCTTCCTGGTCGGGTTAAGGACTTATCAGCACACCCTCGTAAGGGGATGTCCCAGATGCAGACTCTGTAAGCGATAAAGGTTTCGTGCACACGTAAACGATAAAAGGGATTTGAATAAAGGTAAACCAACTTGATGACACCTGCTTTATTATGTCAATTTACTGCTCAACATATTTCGGATGTTAATACATCCATCTTCAGGAGCTTGCGACTACTTGTTGTGTTATTGTGTAGGCTGTATTGTGCTGTAATGATAGAGGTTTATGTGTTAATTTATGTATCTAGTGGTAAGTGTTATACCTATATTATGTGTCGTGTGTGGCTCTGAGTGAGTGTGTTCCTGCAGGCGTGTGGTGTTCTGTGGTTCTTGAACAATTTGTGTGTGGTATGTTTTGGTGTTTTATGCATCTGTATTGATGTCTATATGCATGAGCTGTACATACTTGACTTGAGGCGTGTTGGTGTTATGTGTTATGTGTTATGTAGCTTGTTCCAAGCGGTCATAAACACCTAAACCCTCACGGTCCACAATGAACAGGTCAGTAGTGGTTCAGCCTGCACTCGGATAACACATCACCAACAGCCAATCCCGCTACATAACACCAACACACCTCAAGTCAGGTACATACAGTTCATGCATATAGATATCAATACAGATGCATAAAACACCAAAACATACCACACACAAAATGTTCAAGAACCACAGAACACCACACGCCTGCTGGAACACGCTCACTCAGAGCCACACACGACACATAATATAGGTATAACACTTACCACCAGATAAATAAATAAATTAACACATAAACCTCTATCATTACAGCACAATACAGCCTACACAATAACGCACCAAGTAGTCGCAAGTTCCTGAAGATGGATGTATTAACATCCGAAACATGTTGAGCAGTAAATTGACATAATAAAGCAAGTGACATCAAGTTGGTTTACCTTTATTCAAATATCAAGATGAGGCACGGTCCAATACGCACAAGATAAAAGGGAGACTCTGTATGTGATGTATGTACACAGGTACTAATTTTTTTGTTCAGGTTGTCAGTGTTACGATACAGAAGCTAAACCTAGGAATTTGTATCTGACTTGTGTCAACAAAAAGGACTGAAAATGACGATTTTAATTTCATTTTCAGTGTGTTGTTTTCCCGTCACACCGCTTTAGCTGGTATAACTAGCACTAGCAGTATTATTGGGCCCGGTAGCTCAGTCGGTATAACAACTGACTAGGGGCTGGACGGTCCGGAATCGAATCTCGGTGGGGACGAGTTTTTCCACCCGTCCAGACCGGCCTTGGGGCCCACCCAGCCTCCTGTAAAATGGGTACCGGGTCTCTCCCGGGGGTAAAGTGCGGCCGGGGAGTTCTGCTGACCACTCACCCAGTGGTTCCAGTGCCGCGGTCATGAAAGAGTAGAGCTATACCTCTACCCACCCTCTGGGTCACACCGGGCCTGTAACGGGATCACTTTACCTTTTACTAGTAGTATTATGAAGAAAAGTACACAGTATCAGTGCGTTCATCCTAGTGCCTGGGGCAAGAAGCAGAAAATAGGAATGTTCAATATGTGTTTTGCCTTCCTGTTCTTTTCACAATATATCTAAAGCTTTAATAGACGGATAATACTCAAGTTATTTTGAAATAATTAACTAATTTATTAACTAATTCCGTGAAGAATAGTCCTTATGAAACGCTAATAGTTCCTTAACTAGTCAAGAAATACCCCACATTTATAGAACGCGAATTTTCTGACATTGTTCACAGCTACGTGCCAATTGTCCCTATCCTCAGCCAGACTTGTCTCAGTCCGCGCCCTCCTAACCTATTTCTTTAAAATTTCCTTTATTATTATTATCCTCCCATCTACGTCCAGTTTTTCCAAGTGGTTACTTTCCTTCAGTTTTTTTTTTTACCAAAACCATGTACATATTTCTTTTCTTCGCCATACGTGCCACATGCCCCTGCCATTCCATCCGTGTTGATTTAAACACCCCAATAATCATTGGTTAGGAGAACAATTCATGAAGCTCCTTATTTTGGAATTTTGCCCATACCCATTTTGCTTCCTCCCTCTTGGGAGTGAAAAATCATCCTCAGCACCTTATTCTCGAACACACTCAGCCCAAGTTCTTTACTCGTGAAATAATATTAGTGTGATTGGAACAATAATAATGAAGTTTTGAACAGCACCGAAAGCTTACGGGTTTATTTACGTGCCGTTTTAACGGTAACGAATATTGCACTGGGGAATTTGCTTTTCTTCGCGTGTTCCACATCGAGTCTTCGGTAGCGAGCAGGAAACTGATAGAAAAACTATGTAAGTACAGATACGTACAGAAGTACATTCGACACCCATAAATGTACAGTACACACATTATTCCCGGGGTAGCTCAGTCATTATAGGGAATGGCTACTCCTTAGGTGGTTTTGCTTAAGTTTTCAGCTGGGTCAATACTTTTTTCGATACCGTGCTGGACTCTTTCTGGGGCCCGAAACATCGCCCATTCAGTACGTACTGCGGGCGGTTTTCAGCGTGTTAAACTGGCTGATTCTGAAGTTGGCAACTCATCCTATCACATGAAAAGGCTACATATGCATGGAACTGTACCTCAGATTCCCAATATGTGGCTCTTAATTTCTAATCAGATAAATTTGTGAATTTTAAATGGTATATAAAAAACGTACTAAAAACAAATGTTTTGGAAACTTTGAATTACTTATTGCGACAGCAGACTTACGCGAAGACCCACATAACAGTCAGGCTTGTGTGTTTTGTAATCACTGTCTACTTTTTGTGATAGAGTCGAGTCACGTGACTGCTTACTGCTATTGTAATCCAGTTTTTAACGCCACTGTATGAAGAGTTCCTTAGGAAAATGAGTGAACTTTACAACTTCAGAAGGATTTCCGGTTATTCAACGGAACGAAGAACAGCGAGACAACAGTTCCTGCAGGCACGAACATGAAGACGGCTGTTTTCATTATTCTTGGTAAGAGATTCATGATTTGTGGCTCGCTCTTCTTATTATCCCAAGGACACTAAAAGTGGACACTGCTGTTTTTCACATTTTGTTGACCTTAATATATATTCATTTACAAGCAGGTTTTGTTCTATTTTATGTATTAAAAGGTAAAGTGATCCCGTTACAGGCCCGATGTGGCCCAGAGGGTGGGTAGAGGTATAGCTCTACTCTTCCATGACCGCGGCACTAGAACGGGGTGAGTGGTCAGCAGCACGCTCCGGCCGCACTTTACCCCCGGGAAAGACCCGGTACACATTTTACAGGAGGCTGGATGGGCCCCAGGGCCGGTCTGGACGGGCGGAAAATCTCGTCCCCACCGGGATTCGATCCCGGACCGTACAGGCCATAGTCAGTCGCTATACCGACTGAGCTACCGGCCCCTCATTTTATGTGTTACGTATACTTCATACAGGAAACACATGTGGACCTTAACATATGTACCGCATGCGTTAAATTGTGTTTTACGTATATCAAGCAGTTTAATTTAAGCCTTATGTATATTAGCATTAATGCATAAATTTTGTTATTTCACGACACTGTCACTTACTAAATTTCCATGGCATCAGCGATAAATAAATGAGCATTGACTAGTTTTGGAATTGTACTGATAAAAGAAAATCAGACTGCTCGGAGAAAAATTCGTTCCAGTGACATTACGTAAACAGTGAAACGCACACGAACTGCCCTTCTATCCAAGCCAGGCCTCGGCCGTAATAGGCGGGTGACTAATTGTCATCGTCTGTTCCATTGCATAGCCACTGTAAATTAACATTTTACATACTACAGTATAACAATTCGAATTACAGTGAAATTCAAAATAACGCTTCTGGCGTCGAACATATGGTAACACAATTCTTTAAAATTCGTTAAGAAGTCTATAAGATCAAGCATACGGAAGTGTCAACACTACTACTACTGGCACACTAATAAGCATTTTACTAATTATTCTTACGCAAATGGCGCGTAAGCATGCGACTTGAGGTCAAGTATTAAAACTCTGCAAAATCATTTCGTAGTAAAGAGGAATATTATAATATATATTTAACTGCTATTGGAAGACAATAAACCGAGTCACGCGAAAATAGTACTTATTTAGAGAATTAATAGTGTATTGTATGTCGGAATGGGGCTGGACTTCCACCAAATCTTATATCTACAAATATTACAGGTTAAGAGTCGTATAGCGTTTCGCTGGGTAGTTTTATGCCGCCACCAATCAGATTACTTATCTGATAAAAAGAACTCCAAGACAATATAATAAAATAGTCTTACTATATATTCTAAGTTACTACGTTCACAATATATACAGTGGAAATAAAGAAATAATCTCTCAAATAAATTCGTAAGTGCTAATAGTTAGCTTGCCTGAATATAAACCAAATTACAAGAATTTAGAATTTAGAATAATTAAATCCGAATTCGATCCAAATGTACGCAACTCAATTTATTCAAGATTTCCAAAACAATCAGCACGGCTTACCTGGTAAAATTAGCAGACTGAAGATCAATGCAAGTTTCACAACCAAACTGTGTACTGCCTTCACTTATAATCTTCTACACCAACTCAGGATACGTAACTGCAGTAAAAATGTACGTAAACGTTGCGTATTAAATGCGTATTGAGAGGTCGTTTGCCGTGCTAATGGGTTTATATAAAGGCGAAACGTAACATCAGCTGTTCCAGAAAGTTCAGCGAATTGTCACGTCAATTTCAGCCGTACGATACCTCTAAGTCCAATGAACGGCATCGGTATTTGCTGAATAAATGAAAATGCATGGCAGTCGCTTCCTGCCTGCATGTAACAAATACAATTTCTATTCCAACTTACAAATAACAAATCTTAAAACCAAATGTTAATTCAATATACATCGCAATAGCAACGTGCATTTTTTTGAACCGCAACAAGAAACTAAAACAATTGTTAATAATTTTTAAAAATACAGATATGTTACAATGTTTCTCTAAACAGTTATTTTCATGTATACCATTCATATTCACCCTTCGTCCACCCAACATCAGAATTCATTTCAATATACATATTGGAAATACGTCGACTTCTGTCCTACCATCAAGTAGGGGAATAAATATGATAAGAATTGCATTTGCAAACCGTAATACACATTCCTGTTGTGGCCTGTTTAATCATACTTCCTGTTTTCCACCTTTATCTTCCAGTACTTTTTTCTTCTTACAGTATCACTGATGACTGATGGCTGCTTTGCTCGTCCCTGTATCGTTGATTGCACCCAAGTACAGACTGAAAAGGCTCCAGTCTGTGGCTCTGACAATGTGACGTATGACTCGCTCTGTGATATGGCGTGGAAGATGTTTTGTGGTGGTAAAAGTAAGGATAAATTTCTGCAATATTACACACGTTTTGCACTGATTACATTTAAACACACAAACTTATTACAATGTACCGAACTCCACATAACAGATTCCATCTTGGAAAGCTAACGGTTTCTCAGGTGGTCAAGACATTCCCAGCATTTTCTGGAAACTGATGGTTCCTTGCCGTTTTCACAGCAGCCCAATGCTTTTTCCTACTCTGAGCCAGATCAATCCAGGTCACACAACTTTCATCTCTTGCCTGATCATCCATTTTAAGATAAAATTCGCAATTTGGCCTAGGTGTTCAAGTACACCCTTTCCCTCAGGTTTCCACACCAAAATCCCGCACATCTCCTTTCGTCATTCTTGTCATAAGCCCCGTTTATCTCATTCCTCTTGAATTGATCACTCAAATACAAATCACAGATCGTGAAGTTCCTCTTTATGCAGTACCTTCCTTTCCTCCCATCCCCTCGACCCTCTTAGGCCGAAATATTTTCCCCAACGCCCACTGTTGAATGCCCTCTTAGTGTGACAGCCCAATTTTTACGCCATATAAAACAATTGGCAAGTTTATATTTTTTTATTCTTTTAATATTTGTCTTTTTGGATAGTATGCGAGAAGACAAAATATTCTGGACCGCACAATAGCAAGCATTTCCTCAGTTCTATCTGCTCTTAATTTCGACATGCATGCAGTTTTATTTGTTACGTTCTTTCCCAAACGTCTGCATTTTGCCGCACACTCAAATGATTTCTTTCCTCTCTCTATTTTGTGATTTTTTCCTACGTTCTCTTCACGAGACATGAATATGTACTTGGTTTTCTCAGCATTTACGTCTAGACCACTCTCCTTACAAACTATTAATAAAGATAAGCATGTTTCTCTTTCTAAAACTGGGATGCCAGCTTCTGACTTTGACCGAGACTATCGAAGTCAATAGTCAGTACATACTAGGAATGTTTACTGCTGGACATTACCCCAGTTGCATGTCAAAACCACGCGCTTTTACGTTGACGTTTTGTCGAGTGATAATTCTAAAATAGACGTTGTTTAACGTGCCGCGATCATGCTCTCTTTAAAATTGATACAGAGTAACACATTTCTTGTGTCAATGAAGAAAAGTGGCAACAAAACTTTAGCCTTTCGAGAGGAGAATAGAGAGAATGGCAGTGTTTCTTAAGGCACTCTAAATAAATGACTTCGGGGATGTTGCGAGGTCTGAAAAACTCTTATGGATCGACTGTATATTGCAATACAAATTCAGCTGAAGAGGATAATAAAAATACGCTCTTGCAAGTTGTCTCGCTGTTTAAGAGCCACAGTCGCAATTCACTCGCGGTAATTTTGCAAGTTTTCTTTCACGTTGCATTCTTCCTCGTGAATTCCTACCTTGTGTCCCCAGTGCCTTTCTTGTTTTACTTTTAATTCGCTGTATTTTCAACACTCATCCAATTCGATAATACGTGACTTACGGATGCAAGTCTCTTGGATTTCTGCGACGTCGTCTGGTCTGTTGCCTCCACCTCCATCGTCCAGCAGTCCTGAAAACAACATAACTCCGTCAAGCTTTGAAACAGCGAGAACCTCAAATTTTTCATTGTGAACCTCTCAGCTGAGAATACTCTGCCACCATTCCGCACATTCTAAGGCCTTCGAAATAAGAAACCCAAACTCCTTCATTTCTTATCATTACTCCTGCATGCACTGCTCCTCGCTTACTACAATTCTATCACCACACTTTATTTCAAAATCCCAACATCATGTACAGATCTTTTTGGGCTGCTAGGCCACGAAGAAGGAAACATCACCCTCCGCTGAAACATACGTAACTCTGGTTATCTTTTTAAAAAGACATCATGCGTCATTTTTCACTTAGATCAATTCGTGTGACGGCAATCAGAGCAGCGATGGAGGTTATTCCAATTTGGCACGAGTGGTGGTTCCAATGTATTAGTTCAATATACGTTCCAGTTAATAATAATATAAAAATAATACTTATTATTCCACCACCTAAAAGTTCCATAAGCAACTCAAAAGTTGTTTTCAGTGACCTGGTGCGTAAGCTTGCTGAAAAAAGCGTAGGCACGTAGCCAGACCATGAACACAGTGGGTGCAGCGACTTCTAATACGAATGCGTACTCGTACATATATACATGTATAATACTCCATTATACATATATTGTATACATATATTATGTATGCATAAGCGTAAAACGCGCCTTTGTTAGCATAATAAATCAATACTTTAATTACGCAATGGCCTCTGTAGCATTGCACAAATCATCTTGCATGCATTTTGTGAAGGAGCGCCCTTACGAATCACAGTGGATGATATCAAGTGGCACCAGCTTTCCAACCTGTAGCCGAAGGTGCCAGACACATGCCACAGTAATTAGAGTAGTTACGAAGTTTGTGGAAACTTCTGGACCATTACAGACGAAAGGGTTCCCCAAAGCGGAATGTACTGTAGCACTCCACCAATGCACCCACGCTTTCGCTGTAGCACTCTTAACTTGAATGATATCGAATTCTTTACGTGTGAGCCTATTACATGCCTGTCGTTCGCTGCTCTCGCTCTCTGCCAATCGCAACTCTGTCTTTTCACGGATCGGCCTCGTCATATGGTCGTTATTGAGCTCCCTTCAGATCAGAGGGTTTGTCTTTGATAATGTCAATTCCTAGTGGGTGCAGTCAGATTTGTAGTGGGTGCAGTTTAACCACTTGCGTCCACCTGGTTACAGGCTTGGGCGAAAGAAGGGTAACATTTTTGAAGACATGTGACCGGGCTGTGGGCAATTTTGGAGAAAGGCTTCGCCTGTCCATGAGAAATTTTAGATGCAAAACAAAGGTCATGGGTTCTTCCATAATCATTCTAAATTAAAATTTTAAGTAATTACACATTATAACTATTAACATATATCATAATTATTAAACAATTACGATATTATATTACATAGCCAGGCCTCATTTTGCGCGGTCTTGGTTTAACGCGACCTGAAAATTTATACCACTTTTCGAATCCACACGACAATTTTCAGTTTAACTTGATCTGGCATAGACTATCCGTGGCCGCACTTATATTCTGCAGGATGCTAGCGGAAAGCGACGATACTGTCGCGTGTATGGATTGGTGATATACAGATGTGCGTCGCTTAACGAAAGGGATACTTTTCTATAAATGCGTCGTTAAGCGATTTCGTCATTTTGCGACCATCATACAGTGTACTTACACAAACCTAGACAGTATAGCCTACTACACACCTAGGCTATATGGTATAGCCTATTGCTCCCAGGCCACAAGCCTGCACAACATGTTACTGTACTGAATACTGTAGACAATTGTAACATAATAGTATTATAATATAAGATTATACGAGTATATCTTATTATAATATAATCTTATGGGACTACAATCGTATATGTGGTCCGTTGTTGACCGAAACGTCGTTATGCGGCGCATGACTGTAATCACGTGACTGATGTAGTTCTCCCTTCAACAGCATTGACTTTGTTACCAAAATGAGTGAGAAATGTAAATCTTGTGTAATTCAAGTGAAATATCGGCAAAAGAAAGTAGATATATTGGACATAATAAGCCGACTTGAAAAAGGTGAACGAATTGTTGACATACGTCGTTGCGTTGGAGTCGCTCATAGTAGCTTAAGTTCAATTCGCTGTAATGCTGATAGAATGACAGAAAACGTTAAGTCAAGAAATAAAGTATTTGCATAGATGACTACCACAGTCCCGTCGGAATGAACCATACCAAAAACCATGGATGTGTGTCTCTTACATTTTTATGGCATTAGAAACAAATGTATTGAATAGAATCTTATATACAGGGTTATTCAAAATGATTGTCGGAGTTTTAACAACTTGTCATACACATTTTTTCTATTTTTTTTTCTATTTTCGTTGTTATACCGTGCATGTTGTCAAGTCACTCAGTTGTTATACCAACCACTGCACATATATAAAATTTATAAAATGTACACATTAAAACATTAAAAACGCTCCGACATGTTTCGGTCCTAGGACCATCATCAGGGAGCTATATCGTCCTTGCTAATGTTACACTATAAAAAGTCACATTAATTTCGCTATTCCAGTTGGGTCATACACAATACACTTGAGATAGGTGTATATGTGTTTTTTTATTCAATAGAACAACACTCCAAGTGTTTGTTACGTACCTTACAGGTGCTCTATATGTGCACCCTTTGTGATTCTACAAACATCAACACGATAATCGAGTTCGTTCCAAACTGTTTGTAGCATGTCAGCGATGATTATCGATTATCATGTTCATGTTTGTAGAATCACAAGGGTGCACATATAGAGAACCTGTAAGGTATGTAACAAAAACTTAGAGTGTTGTTCTATTAAATAAGAGAAACATACACTCCTATCTCAAGTGTATTGTGTATGACAAGTTGTTAAAACCCCGACAATCATTTTGAATAACCCTGTATATACTGTATATCCAGTACATGAATTTAATCTACTGATCCGTATGCCCGCTAGTGGTATATCCTTGCATTATACAGGATGAGGTCATCATTTGCCTCGCCTACAAGAAATACACGGTTTTAAATGGGAATTTGTGTTCCATTTACGCCATTACGATTTGCGTGACATTTTTCAGGGACTTAAATCTAGCTTAAAATGAGAGCTGCCTTTGTCTTTCTACTAAGAAGCTCCACGAGGAATACAACGTGGAGGAACAGTGGCAATTAGCTGAAGCTGCTACTGCTTCATGTGGCAAATACTAACCCAATAAATAAATTAAATTAAATATTATTATTATTATTATT
>Ga0131853_10007143_pt1 | contig 20180 bp, 14 predicted proteins | sample TergutLab28metaG_FD_92764 | JGI IMG/M metagenome (GOLD analysis project Ga0131853, IMG submission 92764) | Labiotermes labralis P1 segment gut microbial communities from Petit-Saut dam, French Guiana - Lab288 P1 (version 2) (version 2) | ecosystem: Host-associated > Arthropoda: Insects >... | reverse complement strand
TTTAAGATAATAACAATTTTAATGTTTTAATTATTGGATTTTAACATTAATTGATATTGGTGCATTAAGTTGGAATAAAAAATACTAGAAATCAAAAATGCACGGTGAAAACATCAAAATAAAAAAAAAAAAGTGAATGTACACTTACAGTTAGTTTACGGTTTGTAGAAGTTTAATAAGCCGAGGTGCACTGAACTTGTTCTGGCTTAATTCCTTCTCTGTCAGGGTGACGAGGAGAGACACTAGTAGCAACTGCATTTTTGTTGCAGTTCCTACTGAATTACGTTGGAATATAATTGGTTGCTTTTATATGAACTGATTTCTGACGTGAAACATTTGCCCTGGGCAACTTATTGCTGCAAGAGTTCGGTTTTGAAGTCATATTTCTTGTGTTGTCTACTCATTGGTGCACACCATTCCGATACCAAAATGCATTTGAAAGTCTAAATTGGTTCCAGCTTGACTATGACAGGGATAATGTGGTATACAGAAGTACAGTTGTCTTTTTTTGCACGCCACAAAGTTCTGTGGCGGAGTGGAATTGTGCGTAACCCATCTTAATCTTGGCACTGAATGGAGGCGAGTGGTTAGCTTCACGACCCGGCCGTTTTATTGTCAGGGAAAGACTCCCATTTACCAATTAGGAGGTTCGGTGGTCCCCAGAGTTGTGTGGGCTCTTTAGAGACGAAAGAAATCTTTCGCTTCTGCCGGAAATAGAACCCACGTATCTTCGTTGTTCCAACCCGTAGCCTTGCCCAGCCTTGCTGACCTATTCCAGTCCGTGTGGTAGGTTGTGGTGTGTTGTACACCCACAGTTGTAGGATCCTGCCAATTAGGTATGCAGTCAGCAGGACATATATTTAGACTAGTAAAAACACTTTGCTGTTTAGCTGTGTGTGTTACTGTGTGAGATCTGTCGGTAGTATATGAGTTTGCAAGTGGTGCCTGTGCACCGAAACGTGTACGAATATTTCATTAGTATGATACTGTGTTATGTTCGAGACACTGAACCAACAAAATACACAGAATTGTTTCTTAGATATTTATGTTATAATATCACGCTGAACATTCGAGCATTTCCATATTGGTTTGAAGATCATTATGTAGAGAAGGATTTTGTTCTGTAATGCGCCCCAGCAAACAATGAATTTGCCATATTTCGAGATTCAGCTTGTATCTTTTCATCGTTATGCGCTTTTGCCACGCAAGTCGTTGATCTAGATGCAGCGTTAATTACGTAGTTTCAGTCTTTATCGGAACGGGAGCATTTTTTTGTGAAAACCTTGGCGCAGGTGATGGGTCGCGTTGCAAATGCGATATGAGTCGACTAAAATCTTTGTAGTTCATCTGTCAAGAAATGTTTTGAAAGAGATGGTGTTAGATCTTATCTGAAGCTAGGATGGGATTTTCCTGGGTAGAAAACAAATCTGTGTCGTTGGCGATGGTGGCAATCGTAGTGTACTGGGGTGCTGGAATATCTGCAGTGTAGAAGGAATACAGGAGGGGTCCAAAGGTGCTTCCTTAGCATACTCGCGATTGTTCTGGTTGTAGTTCGTTGTTTCAGAATTGTGTTTTACTTGAAATTCTATCAAACAGGACTTCATAAGGGTGTAGTATGGACTTGGCAGTGTAAATTTGAAAATAGTTCTGCACATCCAGTTTGGGAAGTACTGACCTAGACCACGTAGGTGGTGATGACGTCAAGATCCGTAAATTTAAATAAGTGGAGTGCTTCAACTTCAACCCGTACGTCGGTGGTTTCAATGCCAGATAGGCTGCATATCAGGTTAACTCCTAGTGGCAAGTGGTTACAAACGGTCTTGCTGCACACATTGTATCGGTGATATTTTCTATCCGTCATATTCCTATTAAACGTTTTTGTCTTGGTACACATACAGAAGTTCAGTTCCTTTCTGATCCATTGTCCATTATGTTCTTGCACAGGAAGACTATTGGTCTAGTGTGCCTAATGAGCGTGATATATAGACTTTCTGTAACAAGAAATGCATTTGCATTATTTTTGTGTGCAAGAGAACAGAAAGAGAAAATAAACGCGACTATTTTTTTTACTGTAATCTGTAGGCTGACTAGAATTCTTTGCGGACCCTGCATCATCAAATTTCATAGATAAATTGTCATTTCAAAATTACAGTGAAATGTCGATTATCCGTTAATGGTCGGGGCCGAAGAGATGACGTACAAGAGAATAGACGGATAATAGAGTAGGCGCTTAAAAACTGTACACTGCATAATACATACGGAATTTTTATTGTGTTATCTTTACGTACTACAGTGTGTTTATTTAGATATGAACATTACAGAATACGTCAATATATGAGAAAAAATGCTATTTTAATTACGCACTACACACCATGTGATAAGGAACGCTTGTACTTTTCCTCCTTACCCTCTCAAAAATATGCCCCCACCCACCATGACGGTTAATAGAAACTGGCGTATAATTGGGTGACGGATAATCGAACTTTTACTGTAGTAGATCGTTTTCAATGTATTTCCATTTTTCGTGCCAGGGTGAGAAATTCAAATAAGTTGGGTTAACTGGTAAGTGGGATTTGAGTTTCTCATTGCAGTGTGTAGGAAGAATGCTGACGGTTCGCAATAAAACACTACCTCGAAGATAGAGGCAGCAGGTTCCTCCAAATCGTCTGTCAATTCCTACCAGGTACCTAACAGAAATATTGCCAGAGATCACGCGAGAGAAAAAGAAGCAGGTGGTGGGTGATTCTAGTGTTCAGTGACGGAAGATAAAATTAGGTTAGAGAGAATCAGTTGCTTTCGTACTATTGCTGCTGATACTGTTCATTACAGTGCAGGAAGATTTCTGCTTTGGTTTTGCCGTATAATCTTGTCGAAAACATGAAACATTTGTTTCTTTGTAACAGAGCTTGTCGATCATGTCTTGCATGGCGTCAGATCGAACGGCGACTCTAAAACGATAAATTCGGAAGTATTTGGAAGGTACTGTTTTAATTTACTAATAGATTTCAAACATTTGTCGGACGACAAGGGGGAAGACCGCGAGAAAGAGCTGAATGACTTGCCTTCGTAAAGAGAAGCGAACCCGAGACTTCCAGAATGCGATGATGGTTTGCCGACCCTCAGCTGCTATGCTTGGTGAATCGAAATGGGGCCCTCATTTTCATGCGTTTAGTAAAAATCACGCCCCTCCCCCCCTTAAGCTTCCTTTCATTGACTAACGTACAATCTAGCCATCTCCCGGAACGCAGTGAGGCTACTTTTTATAAGTGAATTTTGAACGTCGCTTTCTCGTGAATGTTGTACACTTGCATCTCTTTTGTTTGTGTCACGGACCCGTGAGATGTCACCGTTGCCATCACAGGTTTTACATGTGTCTCACTTGCATACGTTCACAACAGTTCCACTAAAACGGTTCTGAAAGGTTCGTTTCCTGTCCTTTATTTGAGAATACTTTGCGACCCAAATTCGTGCCAGTGTATCCATGGGAATTAAACTTGATTCATTTTTTTTTATCCGGGGATGAGAATACAAGCTGCTAGAAAAACGCGTAGGTGTAACCTCTCTCAGGATGCACGAATTAAATTCAAGTAAAAAGGACTGCAGGATTGCCATTATATTGTAACATGTCGTTAATGTATTTTCGTTTTATATTTTGCCTTAGAGACACGCAGTTCCGTAGTACTTCAAATAGGACATTGTAATGTGCATACAGCAGAGCTACAAGAATGAAAGAAGCCTGAAATGCATGCTTTAAAATTGGACATTTTAGTTCGATTACTCTAAACACGTTAAGGCTATTTGTGTTGTTATAGAATGGTAGGGTGCGCCTTTTAGGCAGGTGGCAACGAAACGCAGCTTGCAGTGAACAATATGCATCGTCGTTTGATTCTAAAAATAACGCGTCCTTAATGGTGGCCGTTCATACCAAAGCGATTCGACATTGCTTCCGTCTGCAGTACATTGCAATAGGTAACAATGTTGAGTTGCTTGTAACTCACTTGCATGTTGCCATGTTTTTTTTTTTTCTGTAAGACTGAGGAAAGTAATTTTCTGTTTGGCAAGTGGCTGAAGATTTGGCATTTGTTTACGGCGTCAAAAGTGATAACGATTGCAAAAAATCATTGAATGTGGTTTTGTTCTTTATGTAAAGTAGAAGCTTTGACATTTTTTAGGATACTGTTAAGGTCTGTAAGCACTTTTGTGTAAAATTGTCAAGAAAGGACGGTCGAACCCAATATTTTCTGCTTCACCTCCTCATTTTTCGTAGCATTCGGTAGGTAGCCAGAACATGCGAGACTAGTGTTGCTTTGCACTGTGCATGCGAACAGAATCTTACTTTTCGGTTTCACATTGAGTATTGCAGTTTGCGTGGGTCATGTGCCGCAGTCGTTCATGCGACGCACTCAAGAAAACGCCACCAGAAATGAAGAATTGCATTTTAAAAGACTGGTCCGTCATTAGTGTAAAAATGTGTATAGTGTACTGGTTCCTCAACCTGCGCTAGTTGCTATATTTGTTGTCAGTTACGGGAGTTCCCATTCAGTAAAATGTGGATTAAGTTTCTCTGAGAAGGTTGTGTAGGATAGAGCCAAGTACCCTTTAAGGCTAAATGAAAGTATTTTTCTATCCAATGCTCCCGGATTCCGAAAGACCATAGCTTTTTGGAAGGTTCCCGGGCTTTGCCCGTTCGTCCTTCTGGTAAGAACAGCATGTAGATGAAAGTGAGTATGAAGCATTGGTGGACTGACTTTGACAGGAGAAAAACCGAAACTCAAAGCAAAATTTGTTTCAGTGCCACTTTTTAGGCGGGTTCGCAAAATTGCGAAAAGCGACTGTTAGCGTCGTCATGTCTGTCCGCCTCTCCTGTCCACATGGAACAACTCGGCTCCCACTGGATGGATTTTCATGAAATTCGGTATTTGGGTAATTTTAAAAAATATATTGAGAAAATTCAAGTTTCATTGAAGTCGTACAACAATAACAAGTACCTCACATGAAGACCAATATACATTTTTGATCACACCTCAGCCAGTTCTTCGTAGAATGAGAAGTGTTTCAGAAAAAAAAGTTGTAGAGAAAATCAAGAACACATTTTATGTTCAGTAACTTTTTTTCTTCGAAAATCATTCCGTTTGTGAGATAATGTGCAAAAATATTGTAGAGTGGAGAGGCCACAAATGACAATGTGGCGCATGCGCATTGTGTACTGGATAACTAAGGCCACAAACACACTGTCGCAATATGTGATAATTATTGCTATTACACTGAAGCGGTGATTACACGAACGCGCCTAAATGTTACGTTAGACCAGCATTGCCTGTATTGTTAAAGACTAAGGCTACAATTTTATTGGAAGATCCAGTTCGTACCGCGCAGTAAACACTGTCTTGGTTGTAACAGCCAATGAGCTAATGCCGTTTGTTTTTACACCCTTACAAAACACGTCAGTACACTTTGGGGTGTTAAACCTCGTGGTACGTCATGTAACCACTAGGCTGGAAAGGATTCCAGTAATTACGTCACCTGAAATTCCAGATAGTTTTCTAGCTCTCTAATCTGTGATACCTTGCAATCTAGTATGTCGGTAGCAACGCTTCACAGGAATATCCGTACCCAGTGTTCAGTATCATCGTTCCGCAGTCTGTCTGATGGCAGGTCTATAGTGTCTTCCAAGCGAATTCTCCAAAATGCGACCTAGCGCTTCCTCTTCCAATTACCAGTATCTTCTCTTTTCCTTACGTTCATCCAGTAGCTGCTTATATCTTCTTTCTCGACCTCCCATAACTTACACCCTTCTTTCTCGCTTTTCTTCAATAACGTGTTTTAGAAAGCAGCTGGTACGCGAGATGTGTCCAGTTCAGTTATCCTTCACTCTTTTCACTGTATGAAGGATATTCCTTTCCTCTTTGACTCTGTGTAACACTGCTTCGTGTATCACATGATCGGTCCAACTGATCTTCTCCATCTTTCTCCAGCACCACATTTGAAAACTTTCCACCTGTTTCTGATGTTTTTTTCGAAGTGTCCAGGATTCAGCACCATACAATACTGAACTCAAAATATAGCACTTTACTAGTTTGCTGATCAATCTTCTTTCGTGCCAGTCGTTACCAGTTTGTTTTAGGATCTGCTGTTCAGTATACAGTTATTTGTTTCCTGACGAAGGGGGCAGCACGTTCCTCCGAAACAGCGGTACTCACCAGACTACGCGGTCTAAGAACTCAGAAGACCGCTGTGTGAATTCTTACCACCTCAAAGACCCTTATGTCTCATATAGAAGTTTTCTTAACCTGCAAAATGAATTCCCAAACCACATGTTGGACAATACCTGAAGCAGACCGGATGTACCAGCATTACTATCTGTTGAACAAAAGCGGAAATGTGTACTCCTATTTGAAACAGAAGGGCTTACAGGTACGTTACGTGCAATTTTATATCCCTTTAGACATCCATTTATTGGCTACACATGTATTGTCAGGGACGATGAACACTGGATACGCAACAGTGCACAGAGTCGTAAATTATGCTGTTCACAAAGTTAATCAGTACAGGCGCAATTTTGCGGGTTAGACCCATTATACAGAATGTTCCGCATAAGGGGTGCCGAACTTAAGAATGTTAGTACTGAGTCATTTTGAGTTAAAAAAAAAGGTTATATCAACATATGCCCGATTACTAGTTAGGACATCGCTATGAGAATTCTAATGTTTGGAGATTCTGTGCGATACTGTACGATTGTAGCGAGTCATTTAGAGTCCTCTGACTGCAGAAGGGGAAATAATTAAATTATCAAGAAGGCAACAGATTCTTTTGAGTCGCGCAGCACTGTGCATACAGAAGGGTGGAGATCACTTTGAGCAGCAATCACTGTGACATAACTGAAAGGTGACGTCATATGTGTGGTCAAACCTGATCTTTTTCTTCCCGCGTTTTCACGTAACTACGTAAGCGAACATAACCCGACAATATAAGTACAGACTAATGGCTGCGTTTCGTGATATTATTTGACACCGTCTTTACTTTCGTCGGCAAAATTGCAAAAACGGACTGTTAGCTTCGTCATGTCTGTCCGTTTGCCCGACGCATGGAACAACTCGGCTCCCACTGGACGGATTTTCATGAAATTTGATATTTGAACATTTTCGAAAGTCTGTCAAGAAAATTCAAGTTACGTTAAAATCCGACAAGAATAACGAGTACTTTACATAAACACCTGTGTGCATTTGTGATAATACCTTGCGGAATTTTTCTTAGAATGAAAAATATTTTGGACAGAAGTTGTATAGGGCGTGATTTCAGGATTTCGCGGCGAAGTAGTTGAGAACTGTGGAATTCTGGGTTATTACGCAGCGAGTAGAGGTGATTTCCTACAGACGTTTCGGAACAGCCTATCGGTCCCATCCTCAGGGTTCAAGAATTCTTAATCCGTTGGATTCTTGAAATCTGAGGATGGGATAGATAGGTTGTCCCGAAGCGTCGGTAAGAAATTAACACCTACTCGCTGCGTAATAACCCAGAAGTCCACAGTTCTGAAAAGTTGTATAGAAAATCAAAACTTTTTTTACATTCTTGAACGTTTTCCCGAAAATTGTGTCGTTTGTGAGATAATGCGGAAAATATATATTAGAGTCTCACAGGCCACAGATGACAATATAATACGGCCCATGCGCTTACCATGCTGGATAAGTAAGATTACAGATAACACTTCAGCATGAGAGTGTGTAATACTTATTGATTTTCCACGGTAACAATGATTATGCGAGCGCACCTTAATGTTACATTGTACGTACGTAATATTGCTTGTCTATCGGTGTTGTAAATACAGTAGGGTACGGCCTAATTGCGGGGTTTGTTTGCGGTGTTTGTGACAGATAAGCGGCTTTGTATTTGTACAGATTGATAGAAGGTATGTAAAGTTTTCTGTTACAGCCACAATGCTCATAGTGATGTAACGGTTGATAATCGGGTGTGTGTTGAGATGGTTTTTTTTAACTCAAAATGGGTCATAGAATAGCATTCTGACTCTTAACAGAAGTTACAAGGAACATTCTGTATGTCGTAATGAGCTCTGTAGTTTGTTTAGTTGTGTGTGGGTTGAGCCGTTGAGGGGAAATGTGATGACACTGGATTTCAGGTTGTGGCAAAGAGGAGTGTGTAGCGGTAGAGTATGTACCAGAAAGTATTCGCCCACAAACTTTTAATAAATGTCTAATATCAGTTTCACGTAATTCATCGCAGTTATGGAGATGAAACTTGAACGGACGGATTAATCTGACCTCACTATAGTGCATCTAGTTCGTGCACTTCGTGCAAAGAAGAAATATGACGTCAGCAGTAAAAATACACATCCCTAACGCGCAACTGGTCTCTTAGTGACGCCTTGTCACCGCTGGCTGTCCTACGTATTTGGGAGGTCAGTGGCTCAAGTTCGGCCTCCTAAATTAGAAATATTGTTATCATCCAGTCTGTTGAGATGCATTTTGTCATTCGGTGTTTCCGTATTGCTGCTGATAATCGTTTCACCAGTGTTAGTTTACACTGCAAACCTGGATACATATAGCGGTGATGTACTTTTCGGTCCCGTAACAGGAAGTTTCTTCACGAGCAGAGTTAACTGTCAGATGTTAGTTGTCGTAACGGCATGCACGCGGTGTTCTTCTTTCTGAAGATTTATTTGGAAAGAATTTTCTTTTGTTTTGTAAGTAACTAAAAGTAGTAACACCAATTACGGAGGGGTAAAAACTTATTTTCCTTGCATTAGCCGTTATTATTTACATCTACAATTATTAACAGGTCACTTTGCGTGAAGTCTCGTCTGTTAATTTGTTGGTAAGTGGAATAAAATTTTTGTTCAAATAAAGAGGACGGATATTTACCTCCGTCGAAGTCTGAAGAAGTCGTTCTGTAAACTGAATCGAACATTTCCTTCTACGCCAGTGTTGCTTGGCAGGTGTTCAGCGTATCCCTTACCCTCACCTGTTCATGCTAAGTAGTGACACGATTGTAGACATAGCACCGTTTATCTTCATTGTTGGCAACCCGATGTGCTGTTATGAAATTCCAATTGAAAAAAAAAAGAATAGTTTCTGTCGGCAGCACAGTTATTAATGTATATTAAATTTTTACCTAAAATTACGACAGGTTTCTACCTGTGTAAGTCATCTTCAAGTGATGTCTATTTTAAAGCGCAAGATGGTGGAACATATGATGCCGAATTTTGTGTACTGTAATTTTTGTCTTTCCTGTTAAATGTATTCCAGGTTATGTTTTCTGGGATACGTCTTCTTTTCCTGCTTTTCTTATGGTGCTAGTGGGGATGCACTGTTCCTGTTCCATTGTTCATACCTGTTCTGTCAGAATGATTTTCGATGTCTTATTGTATATATTTTTGTCTTATGTTTTGAATTTTCTACATATTTCAGATAGAGGAAAGATTGCTATGCCGCCGGGAAAAACCCCTTATTATTTTTTAATTGAAATTTCATTGTAGGCATGTACGGGCGAATCATACTAATTAGGACCACCGTTACGTTCAGGTACAGTGTGGTACATATTATGCACGATCACCCTTTGTAACTTTGTTGTCCCGACGCACTCAGTCTGGTAGGTGATCCTCTTTCGGGAAACGGGTGTGGTTCACCGAATCACATATGGTTTTAATTATTTCATTTTTACTTTTTTAATTTACTCAATTTATTCTTGATATAAAATAATGGAGCGCTATATCCAGTAAAACAACTAGATCATTTCTAGGAAACTGACACAGTCACTTCTTTGTGCTCCCACTTAAACCACACTCGTACGCGACTGAATTCGCACTGGATCGCTGGCGTCCGTTGTCCCCTGCTAAAGTTTTCTCATTTAAATCTCTCCCCTCCTGCCTATCACCAACGGTCCTGAATATACGTTGACAGATTAACTTACAACGCATGCCATGAACCGTCCGTAACTGACGCCAGCAATCATAAGAAACAACTATATTAAAAATGATTGGCTCCAATATTTGTTTTGAAGAATGTTGGCATGAAGTAGTTACTACCGCATTTTGATCCCTTCTAAATGTGGAACAAGACAGGCAATGTACATATAACGTAACATTGAAGAGCGTTCGTGTAACCGTTGTAGCAGTGGAAAAGCAGTAGGTATTACATATTGTGTGTGTTTGTAGCCTTAGCGTGTGCGCCATATTGTCATCTGTGGCATGTCAGGCTCTACGGTATTTTTCCTCATAATCTCATAAACGGCACAATCCCCCCCCTCCAAAAAAAAGTTATTGGACATAAAATGTGAGTTATGATTTTCTGTACAACTTTTGTCTGAACCATTTCTCTTTCTGAGTGCAATAAATTAGTACATAGGTGTGACAGGAACCTAACGCTAGTACGTAGGTATTCATGGCCAATACTCGTTATCCTTGTCCGATTTTAATGAAACTCGAATTTTCTCGACAAATTATTGAAAAATACTCAAATATAGAATTGTATGAAAATCCGTCCAGAGGGAGGCGAGTTGTTCCATGCGAACGTACGGACGGTCGGACAGACATGACGAATGCAATAGTCGCTTTTCGCAATTTTCCGAACGCGTCTAAAAATTTTAGTATGCCTTGTACGACTGTGTGATCTCTTAATTTTCGAATGTGCTGTTTGATTTTGTAAAGTATGGCGTAGAATTAAGACTACTTTGTGTTGAAATTTATGCTTTGTTGACCTGCATCTCGTTATAATCTTTGTAATTAACTAACTTGACGCACAATTCTTTTTCATGTATGTTTATTTCTATTCTCTACAGGTTTCGGACAGCTATGTGTCCATCATCAGGAGAATTAATTGTATCAATACGCCATCTGGTATATGTCTGTGTAGATGACCATCTGGTATGCAGGTCTGGATGGAATTTGACAAGCATAAGTCGCAGGTGTTTTATGAAGTCATCCGGACTAACTTCAGGCAGGGTCGGAGACCCCAAACTGCTTTCTCGGAAACACTCCATGTTTTAGACCCCGATTCCCCAGAACAAGCAGCACTGCAGTGGTGTGAGAAGTGTTGTGTTTCGTGCTGCTTGTTCTGAGGAATCGGGGTCTAAAACAAGGAGTGTTTCCGAGAAAGCAGTTTGGGGTCTCCGATCCTGCCTGAAGTTAGTCTGGATGACTTCATAAAACACCTGCGACTTATGCTGGTCTAATTTCTTCCAAACCTGCATACCAGATGGTCATCTACACAGAGTGACACATACCAGATGGCGTATTGATACAATTAATTCTCCTGATGATGGAAACATAGCTGTCCGAAACATGTAGAGAATAGAAATAAACATACATGAAAAAGAATTGTGCGTCAAGTTGGTTAATTACAAAGAGTTGTGTTGAAATGTTAATTTCAGCAGTTCTAGTCACTTAGAACTTCCATTTTACTGGAAAACTTAAACTCTGATATCAGTGTGAACTTTTTTTCAGGAATCACGTGCAAGTTTTTTTTGTTGTTGGACGTTAGGCACCATATTGTAATTTATTTTTCTTACTAATTTTTGTCAAAGACGGTGTTTCGGAAACTGGATCTGTTTCCAAATTCACACTTTCTCTTAGAGTGTGGAACGTAATCAGTTTCTTCTCTCCTGTGATTACGATTAAGCCAACTAAACCCCTGTGGTCACAAATTAAGAGTACCGAACAGTGATAACTTATCTGTTGCATGGACACCGTGTTTACTTTAACAAAAAAAAAAGGGAAATAACCAGATTACTGACAAGGCCAAGAAGATGTGTATACGAAGATAGTGTCGTAATAGACTTTCTTCAGAACATACTAGTATATTTTGCTTATTAACTATGAAGTGTACGTGTTTTGTATCGCGTTTTGACAAGAATGGGGCCTGTACGTCCATGTGTCCACCTTCGTTTACAAAGAAAGAACTTGGTGGGAATGTACGTGTGTTTGGACATTGGTTATGGCAGGGACGGCGGAATAATCCGCTTTCAGCTTGTAACTTCGTTCCATCAAAGGCCTTCTTCATATTTGCTTTCTGGTTCTTACTACGAGGGAGAGTCAAATGAAAACCTTAAAAGTATATATTTAAATATGTATATAAATATTTAAGGTTTTCATTTGACTCACCCTCGTACATCAGTTGTTTTACTTTGTTTCTTTAATGGGTGCGTTAGGTGAACTGCCAATGCAGGGTCAAATGAAAAACCGATTATTTAATAAGTAAACAAATAAAAGTAAACAATTTCTGATAGCTTTAACTTCTGAATTGCACATTTTTCGAAAATGTAAGGGTTTATGTTTCTCCTCGCCCAGTACTGTGCGGGTGATAAAATCTAGAAGAATGAGATGGGCTGGGCATGTGGCGCGTATGGGTGAGGAGAGGGGGGCGTTTAGGGTCTTGGTGGGGAAACCGGAGGGAAAGAGACCACTGGGGAGGCCTATGCGTAGATGGGTGGGTAATATTAGGATGGATTTCCAGGAGGTGGGATGTGGGTATATGGACTGGATTGGGCTGGCCCAGGATAGAGACAGGTGGCGGATGCTTGTGATTGCAGTAATGAACCTTCGGGTTCCATAAAATGGGGGGAATTTCTTGACTAGCTGCAAACCAGTTATCTTCTCAAGAAGTACCTGCACCATGGAGTAAGTAAGTAAGTAAGTATGTTTTATGAAAATATGTAGAAACCGTTACCCTCCGGCCAGTGTAAGTACTGCCGCGCTACGAAATAGTGTAGTGCACATTTTTATTTGTTGTGTTCTTGTACACCTTCATGGTGCTGTGTACTGTCTAGGAATGTTGCACTGGCACAGATCTCTGACAAACGCGCGCGTCTGTTCTTGCCATTTTGATATAGCGCAGACTGCAATCTCTCGACCGCGAAATACCTGTGGCACAGATGATGACAAGCTTATATGTCAATTTTGTCTGGGTTGTTCGTGTATTCACGGTCACGAACATGGTGATGCAGCGAAATTTTTGTATTGCGCTTGCGTAAGGAACTTAAACATTGGAATTTTACCGGCAAATTTTACGTGATTTAAGGTGGACAGCTAGGTTATGAAATTGTAAGTTTCAGATTGTAATGGCATACGATGTGAATGTATACTTTTGAAAGAAAAAGAAGCCATAAGTTTTTCGCAATATTATTTTGCCTTTATAAGCTGTACAGGGTTATTCGAAATGATTGTCATGGTTTTAACAACTGCCACCTCGTTCTCCAGATGCAACTCCATGTGATTTCTTTCTATGGGGTTACGTCAAGGATCAGGTTTATGTTGCTCCTCTTCCCGCAAGTATCCCGGAACTGAAGATAGAATCAGAACCGCCGTTGAAGCCATCATCGCTGACATGCTACAAACAGTTTGGAAAGAACTCGATTATCGTTTTGATGTTTGTAGAATTACAAAGGGTGCACTTATAGAGCACCTGTAAGGTATGTAACAAAAACTTGGAATGTTGTTCCATTAAATTAAAAAAAATACATATACTCCCATCTCAAGTGTATTGTTAAAACCCCGACAGTCATTTCGAATAAACCTGTATTTCTGCTGTAATAAGTTCTGCTGGAATTTAATGAATACCTGGTGATTTGTATCTTTATTAAGAACTAAATCATTACTGTCATATCGCTACAGCGAAACGAAATCCGAAATAACCGAATTCTAAGAAGAGTTGTAGGAATTTCTGGAGCAGCTACTTCTGGCTGTTACAGTTTTAAGTGTACCTGTAACATTAGGAAAAGGGAAAGAATGTGAAATTTAAGGGCAGTTAAGGAATTAAACGAAGATGATAAGCGCGCGGGATTTCGGCTGTGCAGCTTTAAATATCACCAAACTTGCTTCCTAGGCAGAGGCGTGAGATCTTTAAAATTCCGCACATTAGTAGTTCAGGCCGGACCGACATGTATTGTGGATGTAGTCGAAACGTAAATAAATTGTGTGGCGGGTCTGGATAGGGGAGAAAGAGGAAGTAGCAGATGTGATGCAATGGAACAGGGCAAAGAAACCGCACCCCTTACGTATGGAATAACATTAAGGAAGTAACGGTAGCATGACGGATCACATTTTCACAATGAATAAGGAACGCGAAACTGAAATGATGGTCAAATGTCTAGTAGAAGGTGAAGCAGTCCCTGTACAGGCCTGGGCAAGCCCTGAGGGTTCCAGGAGTTTGAGGCTCCCAGAATTTCTAGACAGTCGGCACATGAAGGAAGCAAGGTTGTCAGTCGTACGCACCGCCACCCTTACCCACAGAAAACATCCCTGGTATTCGTTTCTGTTAGAGTATGAGTCGACCCCAGTGCCATAGTGCGGACGGAAGACTTAAGCCAATGAAAAATTCAAGTAACCCCATCGGAAATGGAGCCCGCGACCTTCCTGCTTGTAGCGCAGTGCCTAGTAGTAGTAATGACATGGCGCTGACATGCTATCTAAAGTAGCTTGTTCAGTTATCTTATATTGTTTGACTTCATACTCCTTCTTTGTTGAAAGATAAATTTCAGTTTACTTAAACACTGCGCCGTGAAGGAAGAGCTCCACGTAATCTTAACTACTGCGCCAGATGGAAGTGAGTGGTCAGCTCACGCCCTGGCCGCTACATTTCTGGGAAAAGGGCCCTATGTACCCATTTGATTCAGGTTTGGTCTCAGGGCCGACCTGTACCCTCTGGAGAACAGGAGAATCGTGGTTTCCGTGCCTGGAGTTATTTCTTGTTTGTGATTCATTCGTTCTGTTTTCGTGGACCATGCTACACTTGTTGGCCCTTATGGTGCGCTGGCATGGTAACGTATCAGAACAACTGCCGGACTTGTTTAACTGCTGCTTACTGTTGTGAGATGCGGCACCGGTTAATATTTGATTTATTAATTCTGCGATGTCTATTATTTAACAACGCTTTCTCAACTGCAAGGGTTACGTGGCGTCGTATGACAGGATGCATGTGCATTACGAACGGGAAACGACGCGGTGTATTGCAAGGTATTTTCCCAGCAGTTGCCGGGAGATACTGAGGAAAACTGAATCTCAGCCACAATGGCAGATTTGAGAACTGAGATTCGCACCTAGGAGCGTTCGAATAGGAAGCAGGACAGGGCATTTTATTGTTTCAAAACAAGCTTTAAGCCATGCAAACTCTTGGCAATTCTTGGGGAGCTGCAGGTATGGAAAATGTATGTTTGTTCGTTTTTTTCTCATGGTGTGGTCTGTTACAGTCTGCAGGTACATAGCTGTTTGCCACAGAAGAACATTAATGTATGGCAATGAAAGACTGCCTTTCACATTGAGAGAACAGCATAAACTGAGGGTGTTCGAGAACAGCGTGCTGAGGAGAGCATTTGGATTTAGGAGGGGAAGTAACAGGAGGCTGGAGGAGACCGCATAATGAGAAACTGCAGTTTGCACTCCTTCCCAACCATTGTTACTATAATCGAATCAAAGATAATGAGATAGGCGGAATGTGTGACATGCATGGTAGAGAATATGAATGAATACAGGGTTTTGGTGAGAAAATCTGAAGGAAAGAGACCACATAGAAGGCCTAGCTATTGATGGGAGGATAATATTAGAAAGGCTGGTAAAGAGGGAATGGGCTATATTTGTCTGGCTTAGGATAGGGACAGTTGGCAGGCCGTCTGAAGTACGAAAATGAACCTGCTGAGAAATTGTAATCTTTTTCAAGAAGGTCTTTCGTCCATGGCGTTAGTTCGTTAGTTGGCAACATTACAATAAGTCTGTCTTTAATTACGATACAGTCTCCCCCTCGCTGGTCATAATGTCCTAACGACATGAGATTTCAGTTTTTTGTACTTGGTAATTCAGTTTCATGTTTTGTTATTACTATATTACTGTATTATACTTCACCTTATGAGATAATCCAAGTTGACTTTGGATTGCATCTAGTGCTGTGTTTTGGAGTTCGAGAATTCACTAGAATTTGGAAAACATATATTTTCTGGAAAAAATTACGTTCAGAGTTTTGAGGTTTGTTTGTGAGACAAAAATTTGTTGGCGTTATGGTTGATTTGAACATCGGCCTGTACTGCAAATGTATTTTTGTCTCTTATTGGTCCTACCCGGCTTGCAGAAATGGCACTGTCTAAGCGTAGCGTACTCCGTGGGGATTCTCTTCGCATCGGTTTGTTCCGTTTTCCGAGTGTGATGATGTCACAGCAGCGTGCTCACATGACCTTCAGCACTCAGCTTATTAACGTAGATAAATGTTAAGTGTGTGCGCTGTTCCACGGGCGATATACACAGTACTCTCTGGTTTCTGTCGTTCACAGAAAACGCATGTATTGCTTTCGTCAGAGAGGCGTGTCATTACCGTCAGCTGTCACTTCGGTAGAGGTTCAGTTCTGATCACATTGGTTGGTTATCGCCACTTTCCTGAAGTATTTCCGGATAATGTTGGTATAGAAAAATTGGTGTTGGTCACGGGTTCATGAGGTCATGGGCAGTGCGACCGGTTGGTGCAGACCAGGTTGTCCTAAAGACTAAATAAAATGGGATTCCACGGTTTGTGGTCTACGAAGAGCTTGGTTGTATTTCAGATTTTTTATCAAAAGTACTTTTATGTAAATTCCTCCCAGGGCGGGCCTTAGACATGTGGGCGCCCTGGGCATACTAGTAATTTGGCACCCTTTAAACAGATATTCTTCAAACTTTTTCGGCCTAGGACAGGGCTAGTGAATATTTGTAAGGGCTCATGCCCAAACTGGGGGTAGTTTTCGGAGAATTTCTTTAGCGTTTGGAAAACCTGACTGTACCAGCACCATATTGGGGATTGTTTAAGTGTCGTATAAGGTCGTAGCGCCCCTAATACAGGGGTGCTGATAAGTCATTAGCCCGACCAGGAAGGAAACAAGCTACATTCCCCGCATTTTATGGAACTTGGAGGTTCATTACCACATTAACAAGAGTCCACCACCTGTCCCTACCATAGCCAAATAATCAATTTCTCTGCCCATTACACTTTTGATAGGCGCAGCTTGTTTCCCTCCTGGTCGGGCTAAGGATTTATCAGCACCCCGGTAGGTCGGGCCCCGGGCAGATGCCCGGCTGGCCCTCCTGTTAGACCGTCTGTGAATCCCACATTGCTCTATCTGCATTGCCAGTTCAGGACAGCGCGTAGGTAAGGTCCCCAAATTTATTTTTACGTTGGGCTGAGAAATATCTTAAACAGACGCGTCCTGCCCACGATTTAACGCTGAACGAGCACTACTGCAGCGCGCCTCTGAATAAGAATAGATGGTTACAGAAAGCGCTGCAGACCTGCCGCATGCGTAGAAGGACAATCTGAGATAGTGTTGTCGTTATGTCAGTTCGGCTTCGCAATAAGCAGGCACGACAATAGATGCCTGCACTGTTCTGAAAATAGCACAGTGTATATTACAATGCACCAAGACAAGTGTTAAAGTGGCGGCTGTTTTAGAAAAGAAGATGGAAATGAGATGACAAAACAGGACTGACGATTAGCCTACTGCTGCTACTGGACGTTGTAAACTTGTGTTAAAATATGTAGATAATACAGTTCAGTTAAAACTACCGCTCTGTACTAGTTGGGAAACAATTTATAAAAGCAAAGGCCGACTCCCTTGCCCTCGGCAGAAGAATTGGTACTTTTGGCTTCACTGCAAAGTGAAGACCGATGTTAAGGCTTGTGTGACCCCCTGTTAGTGTTCACCGGGCGTAAAGACGGCCGGAAGATGGGGCTAGTCTCTTGCCGTCAAGTGCAAAGATGTAAAAATGGTGGGTGACCCCACGGACTCTCAAGTGGAACAGGAAATGTTTGTCCCGCGTTTTGAACACTGTATCCGGTTCACCGTATGCGTACGTGCCTGCAGTAACAACCTTCAAACATAAGGCACTGGAGAGGTTAGTAACCTACTTCGAGTGACGGGCATCCGTGGCGAATTGGCATTTTAGTGTGTACCACGGTTTTGTGGGTTTTTGGTTTAGTGAAGCACCCTCGAATAATTAGGTATCGACCGTGGATATTGTACGAAGATGTGGCAGCGTGTAAAATTTATTAGCATGGACATACCTTTAAGCTGCTGTATTTAACGACGATAGCAACAAGAAAGAGAATAACAACAACAGACATTCGATTTTTACATGTGACATCCCGCTTTGTTATGATAGTCTAAAGTTCAAAATATGTATTAGTCAAAATACAACTATATTACAAAAACAGAGTTTATGTTTTTATATTTTGTTGACCTTGCATCCTGATATAATGATAGTTTTTTTACCAACTTGATGCACAAATTCTTTATTTAAATACATTTATTATACTTCTGTGCTTGTTTCGAGCACTGTTTTGCTCATCTTCATGACAATTGTGTTAGTACAGCATCTGGTGTCGTCACTCTCTTTAGGTGACTGTTCAGACCACAGGTTAGAGAGGACTCGTAACCGGTGGTCTGAACATTCACCTAAAGACAGTGACGATACCAGATGCTGTACTAACACAATTTTCCTCCTCAAGATGAGCATATTAGTGCTCGAAACATGTAGAGGAGTATAATAAATGTATTAAAATAAAGAATTTGTGCATCAAGTTGGTAAAAAAGACTATCAGAGTTTATGTGTCTGAAAGAGCGACATGTTTCGATGTCGGATGTCATTCTGAAGCTCAATACGTTTCTAAAAAACACACATGTCTGCCTCAGTGTGAACTTGAAAATGACATAGGTCTGCACGTGGACCGTCGAGTATTCGGGAAGTGTTGATCACTGCATGGCATACGTCGAGGCGTAGATTCATGTCAGTGACGGGTGATTTCTGAAGACAGGGAAAAACAATTTCTCATTGAAGTGTTTCAATCTAGTTACACCCTGCAATCACACGCAAGTGATGGACGGTATTGTGATGCTCTATTTTAGAGTTTCACATTGTACCAAAGGTGTAAGGCATGTATATGCAACATCTCATGGTATTTTAGGTTAGTGTGCAGTGACTTCTGGCCACGCTGTATAAGGCCCGATTCCCATAGTAGGGGTAGTCACGTTCCAATTAGGAGCCGGTAAAATATCCTTCACTGTGTTGGAATAGGAATGTCCACTTTAGCGATCACGTTCAAAGCACGACACGGTTACGAACTGACGCACATAAATACATGCAAGTGATGTTTTTCCTGACTTTGAGGATACACGCGGACGGAATCGGACCGTAATGTGGTAACGCGCTTCCCGCACCGCGAGTTGCCTGGCACTGTGTCATTCAAATGCGTAACGCAGTCTGAGGAGAGGCGTTGCTACCCGCAGGTACGGAACACAAGATTATCTGCAACACAGCTGGGCGGATCTGTGTATTGATCGTAGAGTCTGTGTTTCCTGGGCCGCGCCCTCACTCCAACAGACATGTGGCGCCCCCTGGGCGGAGGGATGGCTGATTCGTGTGTTTTTCCTCAGATCTGCCCACATTGCTGTATTGGCTTCATCGAATCACACTGAATTAATGTACAGGATGATCATTTTATTTATGAACCCATGAAAATTTAAATGGCTTCATGTAAAAGAGGACATGCAATTTGTAAGTAACTTTCTTGGTTGAAAAGGACGACCAGTACGTAGCATACGAGACTTCGCATGTGTACATGGTCGTAGTTTCGGCGCCAAATGCAGTCTATATCAACTGCAAGACATAAACAATAGCAGAAGAAGAAAAATGAACAGCGCATTATCGGTACATGGACACTGTCGTTGGCCGCGATTTTTCGGAGTCCCTGCTGAGAAGTTAATGGACGCAGCTGGGCAGGGAATTCCTTGTATGTCAAGAAACGAATGATTCACTATCACGTTGAGAGGAGCCTGCTTCTACACTATGTCCTGAGATTGCTGAATCCAGCCCACGTTTTCAAATAATAGTGTTTCTTTAAGATCAGTTTTTTTATATCGCCCTTCCTTCTACTGCTTAGCCTCCCAAGTGCTACAGTCCTTTAAGATTTATTAAATTTTCCATGTCTTTACCTTTGCTACTATGTAATACTTGTGGCGCCCATCTCATCCTTGATTTGGTTTCCTCAGTAGTGTTTTGTGCAGAGTAGCATAATTGGTGTAGAGACTCGCTACGGACTGGTCGGTCCGGCGATGTAATCCCGATGGTGGGGGGGGGGGGGGGGGGCGGCTTTTTCCCAAAACCCCACACCCGCCCGGGGGGGCCCCCCCCCCCCTATTAAACGGGGCCGGGGGGGGAA
>Ga0131853_10007140_pt1 | contig 20182 bp, 19 predicted proteins | sample TergutLab28metaG_FD_92764 | JGI IMG/M metagenome (GOLD analysis project Ga0131853, IMG submission 92764) | Labiotermes labralis P1 segment gut microbial communities from Petit-Saut dam, French Guiana - Lab288 P1 (version 2) (version 2) | ecosystem: Host-associated > Arthropoda: Insects >... | reverse complement strand
CCACACACCCCTACCCCCCCACCCCCCAACCCAACTAATCCCCCCCCCCCCCCCCCCCTTCCCCCCTTTTTTAAAAAATAATTTTTATGCCCCCCCCCCCCCCCCCCCCCCGACCCAACTTCAAAGACAACTCTCACTGCCAGGTTTTCTGACCAAAATTTTGTAAGCACTTCTGATCTCTCCCATTTGTGCTGTTCACCTAAGTTTGTTCTTATTTATAATAAATTCTCCTTCTAAAGCCACTAACCTGCAGTCCTTATAAACATCAAGTAACTGTCTCATCACACTTGTTGTTTGCAGTGATGGATTCTGAGTGAAGATCTCTTCGAGGCGAGACATAGCAATGCGAGCCTTCTCTATGTTTGCAGCCAACTTTGGCTTCAGAATTTCATTGAACTCTTCATCAGGACATCTGTATAAATGAAAACAAAACTTCTCAACGAACATCAACAGCACCTTATTCTCTAGTCTGGTTTCAAACTATCTGTTGAAACAGAAGCAGCTGATATTTGCCTGGAATACTGCTGCTTTCCTTTTCACAGTGTCAACCAGCAGTTGAAAGTTCAAAGAAGAAGTACAATTCAGTTTAACAAAGTAAAATTCACTCATGTAATCAAAAGAAATGGGAGTGACCATTAAAATGACATTCAGATATTGCACCACTACACTTGAGCTTTGGACTAAGAGCTGTGGCTTTCACACATATTGTTAGCAGTACACAGTGCGTTTCACTGCACCTTGCAGTATTCTGTATCAGTGGCCAAGTAGGAAACGGGACACAAAACAGTTACAAGTGTGTGTGTGTGTGTGTGTGTGTGTGTGTGAGAGAGAGAGAGAGAGAGAGAGAGAGAGAGAGAAGAAGAAGAAGAAGAAGAAGAAGAAGAAGAAGAAAGAAAGAAAGTAATAAAGAAAGAAAAAGAAAAAACAAACAAACAAACAAAAAACACAAGCTTGGACTATTATGATTCCTTGATTCCAGTAAGTGAGAAATGTTACACAATATATGTCCTGAGGAGTTTAGCTTTTGAGATGTACTTTGCGGTGAAGTTGGGTAAGAATTCACAGTGTAATCTGTCGCAGCAATATGACATGACATACTGTCAGCTGTCCTCAAGACACATGGTGCACAGCAGATCTCAACTGTCATCAAATAATCATGGAATACACACACAATGAACAATGCAACATGACCTTACCCTCAGTCTTTGAACAAGGAATCACAGTACGGAATGTACAAGTATAGTTGATACCAACTATCAGTTATGTCTGATAATTTAAAATCCGTAGCTTTACTACAAGATCAACTGCAACTATACTGAACCCACAGAAGTAAGTTTCCTAAACAGTGGAGATAACAATGCTCCTTGCTTCCCCCATCTGCTTACTACCACATTCCCTCCCACCACCTTTCTGTCCTATGTCAACCAGTCCATAGTACTTGTCACTAGTGAAGGCTATAATTATCAATATTCAGGTAAAACAAATGGACAGGCACCTGGAGATAAATACAGGCAAGCACAATGGAGGAGAAAGCAAAACAGCTACAGGGAGTTACAAAGAGGTTAGCAGTTAACTGTTACAACTTTGAATCTAAATATGTTAAACTGGAAGAGAGATAAGATCAAATAAAGGACACACATTACAGGCAACTACATTCTACCCTCAAGGTCGCAGACCACATTTCACACCATACAAAAATTGGCAAATCATTGTTTTTTAAGATACTGATCTTCAGTGTTTTGGAAAGCACATTGGCTGATAACAGTTTTCAAAATGAACAAGAATCATGTCTACAATGTGTTCTGCTTGTAGTTGTATCATAAACTTCATCAGTGAAGACACATTTCTTCCAGACATTTAACTTTTTTAACAGGGAGCTATGTTAGTTGTCATGTATTTCAACCTGCCAGTGTTTTGGTGCAGTATTTATGCAAGAAAGAATTAAGAGGACATACACATCATCAGCAATAAAACAGTCTTCTGATTCTGTTTCCCATGATGCTTCACTGCTGCCATCATCCCACAATTCTCCCTCATCACTGTCATACTCGCCAACTTTGTATAAATCCTGAGGCCATGACATCGACACATGCCCATCTACCCACCAAACACGCACCTGTCAACACAAAATGCACAAGCTGAATCATGTAACAGAACACCAAAGCTCTTCCTTTCTGACATTAGTCTTAAATTAATTCATCATTTATGCTAGCACAAAGTCAACTTCTGCAGGATGGTTACCATATATCTACAGTCATGCACCACATAACGACCTTTCAGCCAACGATGGACTGCATATATGTCAGTATAAGAGTTTTTGGAAACTCTAGATAAGCTGATTGGGGAGGAAAATTACTTGCCAGAGCAAATCTTCAATATGGATGAAACCTCCCTATTCTGGAAACAGATGCCTGAAAGGACTTTCATCCACAAGGAGGTGAAGCCAATACCAAGTTTCATGGTTGGTTACGTACACTCTATGACGTTCGCACAATGACAAAATCACCAAATGATGCATCTCTCAGAATGTATCCCTTTCATTAAGTGATGCATGACTGTGTGTGTGTGTGTGTTTTACTGACAACACTCTTCGTGGCTAAGTGCTGCATCAGCACAATTTGTTGCCACTGGCCCAGACATGTGCTAACCAGTTAACATCTTTTATTCATTTCTGTGCGAAGTGATGTTTCAGCACCCTACTGACTCCACATTTCCATGTCTAAATACTGTACAAATACGTTGTGATTTCCTACGCTGCAGGGACAGCACCATCCCTGAATGCAATTCGTGTGACAGTTTGAATAAAGCATAATGTCAGATTGGTACAGACTTATACATTTTTATGTATTTCACAATTACACTGATTTTTTAATTTTTAATAATTAAATAATAAATTAAAAATGTAACAGCATTTTTTTCAATATATGTTACTACTCACAAAATTTAATGTTTATTGACTTTGGCTGGCAGACACCCAAGTGCGTTCCTCCACCCATCCTGAATGGTGGTGGTGGTGGTGGTGGTGGTGATGATGATAATAATAATAATTTTGGTTTGTGCAAATATACAATTCTTGTCACTTCCAGTTCCTAGACATGAAACACTACATGCCACAGAATACAGAACTGAGGTATACCATAAGTTGGCAGGACATCCAGAGGGGGCACTGGAAGGCATCCAACAGTGATGTCTTAGAGGAAAATTAAGAGAGAAGCCTTCTGACACAGGACAGGGAAGGGATAACTCTGGTCCCTCAGCTCTGATTTTGTTCATGTGAATTGGCATGTCAACGGCAAAAGGGAAGACTGCTTCAAGATAGACTTCTAACTGCTGGTAAACACCTATCAGATTGCACACATCATAAGCCAGGTGACCACAGCAGACAGCAGGGTCTCAAAATTGGTTACTTATGGCATTATTTGTACGTACTTCCAACTGTGCACCAAATACCCTGCCTTTTTACACATAACTGGTACAGCTCCCTTGCAGTAACATTTGAGAACTACCATGGAAGCAATTGAAAATAACTTCCCATTATTTACTCAAGCCACACTTCTTTATTTGAGACAGCTGTATTTTCTATCACTGTTCTCTATGGTTAATGCTAACACCCTACACAAAGTTTCCATTTGTAACCAAAGCTTTGAACAAAAACTTGCATTTAAACCAGTCCAGGGCAATGTACAATGCAGTGACCTTTAATATGTTATGACAAACACTTGGTAATACACACAAAGAATAATTAGTATATTCTGCATTACACGCTTTTCTTACAAGATGTACATGAATTGCCAACAACTGTAATGACTACACAGCCTTCCAGGCTGGCTGGTCAATAATAGGAGCTGTACAACCTCCCATGCTCCTGCAGGAAATACGTGACCTACCAAGGAATGAACAAACTAACCCACTTTTATACAGACGGATTAAGGTTTTTCTTTTCAGCAAGTCTCATTTTCTAAAAGTACTTGACAATTTTCAGGTCTGTCAGAAATGCTGGCACTTAATTTATGAACACTAATATATTCACATTTTATTTAAGTTTATCTAAGTGACTGCTCTACACAAGCAATGATACAGCATACTGTCTAGAAACCAGTTCAGGCTACAAGACATAAAAAAAATAGTGTAGAGCATGCTAAACAATTTGCCAATCACTGCTGCATCAACAGGCGCCAAGGACGATAGGTTTATTGTCACAAGCCGCCACTGTCAGTTATGTCAGTACATTCCCCTGCAAATAGTCTCACGTAACACAGCACAGTAACTCGCAACAACAAAACAACGCCTATGACGGCCAATTTATTCTCATATGATGGCATTTAAAGTCTTTCATTAAGAACTATAATTAAAATCCTTACCATTCCTTCCGGGTAATTGTCTAAAACTTGGCCAGCTGTGGAGTTAGCATCTTCTCCCTCAAAGTTGGCTACCCTGATCACGACAGTGCCAGGGCGGTACTGGAAGTCAGGGTGATCCTTCAGGTCATAAACACTAACTTCACTTTCTTCCAACATTGCAGGGCTGAAAATCAACAGTGCTGGTGTAATTGCTGTGCTTACCCAAACATAAGATGCACCTGCATATAAGAAGACCTCCTTTCACCATCTTCAGTTTCAGGACATACCCGTACAGAACACAGGTATAATAGGATACTTCTTTGCAAGTCCCTGGTGTTAAGTTAACAATCCTGTGACGACAGCTAAGAGTACAATTCATGTGCTCATGCTGCATTTGTAATCATGTGCTTAATGTTGAGGACCCACAGGTCAGGTTACACTACTCTGCATCTACACAGTTGTTGCCACTAACAATGTCACTATGATGGTAAGTACTGTTGTTCATTTTGCAACATGTAATTTGTCTGCACAGCTGCAGAAAATGGCAGTGCAGCTTGACATTCTAAACAAGATAAATTTTATGGAAGTAATCCTACAATAAATGCGTGGGTGATCATAAGATGACCATCAAATTTTTCTGAAGCTGAATTAGAATAAAAACCTTATTGTTTACTTGGGTACACACCATAGTATTACTACATTTCTGGACTCCAACCACCACCTGTGCATTGTATGCACAGCATACATCAGACATTGGACCTGTTTCAATTTCAAGTGAAAAGGCAGAGAAATACAATAAAATCTTGGGCTGACAGATGCGTCAGGCGATTCAAGTAATCTGATGTTTTCGAGACTGACATCAAGCCTTTCCAGACTACATACGTGCAGGGTGCTGGAGCTTCACAGAAGCAACAGAGATATAGTTACACTGCAAAGCCCACAGCAGAGATGAGGGTTCATGTTAAGTCACGCCTGACAGCCCGTAACTGATAATCTAAAACACATCACACAGTCATCCAACGAGACTCACACAGCAGCCTTCAGTCTCCATTCACTAACCCACTGCCTTGCATCCTCCAAAGTGTCCCAGCCTTGTATGGCTACACAATGTGGGACTGCTTGGTGCTCTGTAATACACAACATACAGTAAGACTTACCGAGGCTCCTCCTGAGAAGTGTAGGTTTTAAACCATTTCACTCTAGCTGTCCTCCCAGCATGGTCAACGCTCTGAACTACCCCATATACTCTCATGCAGCTCTCATCCTTGTTCTCAATAACAAAGTCACCAGGAAAGAATTCTTGATCATCCAGATGGTGGATAGGATAAAGCTGGGTAGAGGGAATTCCACACTCAACTGAACCATCCTGCCAGAAAATGAACAGATCTGCAGTAAAAGTTCTCTTTTCCAGCATTCTATGTAGCAGCAATTTCACTCTAACAGCATATTTTTCAGTACAGTCTACAGTGAATACACATCCCTACATGTGATACGTGTGATCTCCCAGAGGAAGAAATTAATGACACATCAGCTTCTAGAACACTTGGGAGCCAGCACATGCTGTGATGTATTATTTTACTGATTGAAATATTTTGTAAATATATTTTACTTTTATTTTAATTTTCCATCCTAGCATACATTAAAATTGCTTTTAATGAGTCAACTATTCCATCAACAAAATTGATCTACTGCCAAACCTACTGCCCAACTAAACTGGAAAAATAAAGTGTAATGTATCACTACTGAATTAGGAAAAGGTAAAAGGTGCAGATGCCCTATATTTAAGCATCATGCTATGGCCATGTGTCTGGAGTGAAGGTATAGCTCGATGCAATCTTAAACTTGCCACTAGATGGAAATGAGAAGCTAACCTTACACTCCAACAGCTATACCATGAGTATTCAAGGGCTAGAAGGCTGATGGGCCCCTGAATCAGCCCAAATGCAGTGGCAGAGAAAAATACCTGCTGCTGCCTAAGATTCTTCAGCCTGCAGTTCTCTGTTCAATGGGGCCTTATGTCTAGTGCCTGGTGTCAAGCAGTGAGTTTGTGGATGATAACATATCAACTGAGCGTGAAGCTCACAGGCATAGACACAAGTCATCTGGGATGCAACACTGTGTCATTTCATGAGCAGTTTTCAACACTATGAAGGAATGTACTGCCTCTATCTTCAGGGTGGAGCAGTTCAAGAAAACTCCTTGACCCTGAAAATGAAGGCAGTAAAAACCTTCAAATGATCAGGAACTATTCACCCAACAAAAAAGGGCATGTCCTAGGAAACCTGAATCATCAGAGACACTGCCATCAGAACTTGCAAGCTCACATTTCCTCACCTGCCAGACAACATCAGCAACAGACGAAGTAGACAGTGTCTCCACCACAACAGTCTGCCCTGGTTGCAACGTCATCAGTGGTGCTCGTTTCCGGGCTCTGCGCAGCTTCTTCTTATTTAGAACTTTGGTCATTAGAGCAGGCCCGCGCTTCTTCTTCCCTGCAGACCACAAAACAGAACACGAAACCTATGCAGAATGTAACATACGATGTATTACTCATACGCATTATTCTGATTTGCACAGCATATCACAGAAGGGAGATGTATACAGGTACTTTGCATGACAACCAGTCAGATCTCTTTATCACTACAACCAAGCTGGCAGTACTTTATTTCAAAATGAACAGATACTCCCTACAGAAACACCTGATGTTTTCACTGAGTAACTTTAATAACATTCTAGCTCAAATTATATAACAAATTTAGCAAAGCCAGGCACAAAGAAATAACTGGTGAAGGGATGGTTATAACCTGAAGAAGGCAGCAGTTTGCTTCCAAAAAGCAGTGTATTGTGTTAAGTATTTTCATGACAAAAGAAGAAGTTCTTGTCAATGGTGCTGACAGTGCTCATGTGCAATCACTGTTGAACATCTGTATGTTACAGTACCCATAAAGCTCCTCACTTCAAGTAGCCTACATAGAAGCATACAACGGCACTCTTACCCTGCGAGCCAATGCTACTGCAGCCACTGCTGACAGATGCTGTGTCTGACATACTTGCAGTGTCCTCTGTGTCCCAGTCATCCATGTGCTCAACACCTGGCGTAGGACTGCCATTAGTCACTGCTACTGTTGGTAGCATTGGCTGAACAGGTGCTGTGGACTGGTTCTTGCTGACTGCCCCCAGAACATCAGTATGTGATAGAGTTTGTTGATTTGTAGGGTCTGATGAATCCACTAAAATATCAAATGTTGCAAGTGAAACCAGTGGTTGACATAGGTCACAGGGGTATGCAGGAAATTACAATAGTGGGCATTGGAGGGGGGGCATTCTTGACTGGCATCATTTCCACCATTTGTGGCCACTGTAGAGTGTATTTATATATTTGGATTGCAATATAAACACTGATCTAAAGCCAAAAAGGAACAGGGAAATGCAAAACAGGGCACGTATTTAAAGTGTCACTTCAACAGCCTGTGTCTACTGTCTTTGGATGTACCTTGGGAACTGCTGTGATCTTGGCCAGACAGGCGCCAACAGGATGACCAACAGAAGTTTACGACCAGTAACTGATGAATTTCAGTTAAAATATACCGAGCTTAAGTGCAGTTAGGTTAATAAGCCACGTCTGCAGGGATAGGGACTTGCGTTTCTGATAGGATATATATATATATTATCTCCACAATATTAGCCCACAGACAACAGACCCTAACTGACAGCATCAAGGTCCTAGCTGTTCTCAACAACAAGGAAGAGCATGTACTGTGATATGGTGTAAAATCTGGGGGTAAGCCTCACACATGAATGGTGGTGGTTAAGAGTACTGTGTAACAAAACTGTCAGCCTCTAGGTTACACAGCAGAAGTGACTGATAAATGAATGAGTATGGAGCATTAGTGGAATGATACTGTTATAGAAAAATGGATCTACTGAGAGCAACATCTTCAAAGTGCCACTCTGTCCACCTCAAATCCAATATATGCTGGCCTGGGATAAAGGCCAGCCTCTGCATTGAAACACCATAAACCAAACGCCAAAGCCATGGCATGCCCTCCAAAGATAATGTTAATATTATGAATTTCTCCAAATCACTGCCATGCCGGTACTGTGTATGAAACAATACATATTTTCTACAGATATCCACAACTTATACTGAAGACACTTTCTTTCTCAGCTAGATACTTAACAAGATATGCTCAAAAATACATTTTGGCTATACATAACTATAAGAAGTACCTGCTCTATGTCAATGATTTGGTTGCTGTCCTCATCAGTACTGCACTATACTGTAGCTAAAATTGTAAAGAAGAAATAACGCTCCAATAAATTCAAATTTACATACGTAATTAAAAATGAAACAAAATACTGAAAACAAGGATTCCAAGTGTAACCAGCAACTCAACCAGTGCATTTGCACATCATTCCAATGCCCATGGCCACTCTACATAGTGGTAAGAGTATGGAGTAAATGTCTGTCTTGCTGCTCGTTCTGTGCTACGTGTACAGCATAAAACAGTGCAGACACTTATATTGTTGATATTGTTGTTTACACCAGATATGGGTCTTATAACCAATGCAGATGAATTAAACTCACACACAATCAAATCAATGTGAAAAACACCTTTTCATTAAGCAGCACTCAGGTACCCCAAATATTCTCCACCACTGGTGGAATTATGGGGTTCATTACCATGCTCACAACAGTCCAGTCAATTACAAGGCCCTGTGTAACATTTCATAACGCAGTTTTCATGACAAGGAGCTGTTACCCCCCTGTCCAAGACCAAAGGCAGAGCATAACCCCATGTCAACTTCCAGAAACTGAGAAATTAGTACAATCACATCTACTCTCAGTATCTGAAAATTCCTATGGGCATGCTATAATACATGACAAGGGCCCCATTGAACACAGCATGGTACTAGTCACATCAAAATCTTATGGACAACCCCCCAGACCAGACCATGTGGGATTTGTGGTGGACACAGCAGCATTTGGAAATGCTCTCCTCCAGCTTTGTTGGTTTTCTCAACAGTATCGTACCACCAGCGCTCCAATCTCATTCTATCACCTGTCACCAGAAGCTAAATAATCTTAGCAATAGAAAGCTTCGCTAAATAATATACAAACTTACCAAAAATGGCAAAACGCTTAGAACACCTCAGTAACAATTCACTGACTGACTTACCTTTCTTCCTGTTCTCCTTTGGGCTGTTCTGCTGCAGTGTGCAAGCAGGTCCATTTGTAAGAGTGCTGCCAGCCAGTACAGAATCACGTTGCACACGCCGCCACTGTTCTTTTGTAACGACGGTGTCATTCTCTCGAAATGTGTAGAAATTACGATCACCAACTTGTAAAGTGCAAGGTTCAAACACATTCAATAAACGAAGCCTGCAGCAAGAATATATATTTAGGTTCTCAGAATAATAACATTACGTCTTTCAGGAAGTGACAATATGTAGTCTGGAGCATTCATAAAAAAAATGTCAAAGGAATCCCAGAAGATGGAGGCAGTAAGTTCATCTGAAACACTGGTACAAATTTACCAGACTAAACAGTCTCATTAAGGCGAAAGGCAAAAGCAGCACAACAGACAACAGATGTGCAACAAGTAAGTTTCCCTCAGTCATAAAAATTAGATCAGGAAGTTAATACAATGATTATTTATTCCAATAATGTACCATTATGGTTTAGCATAATCCCCAAAGCACATGTAAGAATTTATTCAATTTTCAAATAACTGTCAAGTTCTGTTGCTGTGTACATTAGGCTCTAGTATTCGCCAACCATTCAGGACCAGCCACTTCCACTTCCTCATTACTGTGGAGTCTGTGATCTCCAAAGTGTTGCTTCATTGGCCAAAACAAAGGCCAGTCTGACCAGGGGAATGTCAGGACTATAGGATGGCTAATCTAGATCTTACCACTAAAATGAATGCAACAAGTCTTGCGTCCAAAGTGCGCCACATGGGGCCAGTGTGTCATGCTGAAGGAACACATCTTGGAACAGATCATTGGTCTGGGCTACTGAAGCAATACTTTGTAGGCTCCCAATGCCACCACAACAGTACAGAAACAGAAATTGGTGTTAAAAAAAGCACTGCAAATGCAAGAGCCCAATTTCTACTGCCACAGAAGTTCCACTCTGGTGTCAAAAGTGGGACAAATGCGTTGATGTGCCATGGGACTATGCTAAAAAATAAAAATACTTAAGTGCAATATTTGTACTACAGTAAACAATGTAATGACCATTCATTTCATGACAAAGGATACCTCACTTACTGAACATCCCTTGTACTACAATCAAGGAAATTTAAAGTCACTTCTTCCAATTCTAGCATCAATTAGTTGTAAATAATTATTCTTTTAATAATCGACAGCATTTTTAGATAAGCGTGAGCAAAAATGCAAGTTGAATTCTTTGGACACTCAGATAAATTCTTACACTATACATAACAGCACCCCAAAAAACTGAAAATCGGTATGCTGAAATCAAAAGAGTATAACATAAACATGGCTCTGTTGGACTCGGCCAGTAGCATTTGTATGTGTAAATTTCTATGTAATAATATAAAATATGTGTTGTAAAAGCTGGCAAGCCACACACAAATTCTATACTGGTCTGAGGACAACACATCTCACAGGATTACTTGGTTACTGTCCAATTCAGTAGTTCTCAACATCTTCCAACTATGAAGACCCCTCCTAAATTAAGACATCTTGATGTGCTTAATTAAAAATTTACAAATGCAATAAACTTTGTCTTCCGGCAAAACTACGGGATTTTATTACTATCAACTCTTGCTTAAGGCTCTGACACCAGTTATTCCCAGACAAGGATGTTCAACACAAATATGTGGTACACATAAATGGAATTGAAACATGATATGAATCAGCGCTGTATGTTACATAACATCTGCATAGTCTTCCTTCACGACGACTATGCATTGTCAAAATAATTAATGAGCGCTGACGCTAACAAAGATTATAGTTGCACCAATGCAAAATTCTGTTGTATTTATATATTTCAGAGGGCCCCACATTCACTTCAAAAAATTTGCAGAATCCCAAGCACTAACAGGTGTATTTTACGCTTTGTTAATCGAGAAAATACATGACAAAAAGCTATAAAAATTTCTGGATAACTGCAAGAAAATTCACAGTTTATTCACCACCACTGCAGCCGCTGCCACCACCGCAACTGATGATGATGATGATAAACCCTTGCAACCCTCATCCCAGGTGTGCACTACTGAGCCGAGGGACTACAGAGACTAGAGAGGAACTGTCATGGAGGGTTACCAAGGAGAATGAGCTTTGAGAAGTGGTGACACTCGATTTCAAGCAGCCTTGCTGCGGCAGGCAGGGCTATACCGCAATGGACACAAGACATTCCTAACAACTCGTGGGACAGTGATGGTGATTAGAAAACAAAATAGTACAAAACCAGGAAGAAGGAAAGAGCAGAGGTACTCTACCAGCACTGAAGTGAATGGTAACAATACCGAGGAAACTCAATATGGATCATCTCAAATTCCACCTCATATCAGAGTCGGGCAAAAAAACGGACAGGAATGGAATAAACAAATCCAATGGAGCCAAGCGGAGAGGAAGAAAGTACTGTGGTGTTTCATGTACATCAAAGAAAAGACATTAGAAAGAACTATAAGAAAGCATATGAATTGTGGAGAGACAGGAATCCAATGACAAGAATAAATTTAGATGCAAAATTATTGTTGAATCAGAAGAACTACATTTTAAAAGCTAAAAGAATAACAGCTGTTGAAATTGATGAGATAAAGGAAAATATTACACTCAAAATATGGAATGATACAGAAGATCACACAAAACGAACAAATGGCGACAAAATGGATGTGAATGATAAAGAGCACCAGAAGAGAGTCCCTGAAAATTAACAATACGGGCTTAGGTAAATTAGAGAATAACAAACACCCAGGAGCACGAGAGCAGCACACAGTTAGGAATAAGCTCATGGAAGACCTTCAAATAGTGTGGTATAAGGTGAGGCTACTACAAATGTAGAAAGAGGAAGGCTGCCAAAACTGAAAGAAAACAGCGAATTGATAAATTTAAGGAAGAAATAAATGAAATAATTGAAAACTTTTAGAAGATGAATCGGACATAACAGACATAAACAACTTGATTGACAAATGCTGCAGCCACAATTATGACACAAACAATGAATCAGCCTAGCAAAAGAACCAAAACTAGAATGAATGAAAATTTTTGGAAAATAAGAATGCAGAGACAGATAAGCAACTGGAGAAAAGAGTTATCAATTACAGCTGAAACTGGAACAGGCTCTGATAATGGAGAACTTAACAGGAAAAAAAGGAAGATATTTAAAAAATACAGAGTGACATATGCCAGAGAAGTTGCACAGCTGACACAGACATTGCAGCAGAAAGTGCAAGCAAAAGCCCAAAGACATACATGATATGAAAAAAGGGAAATCCATTATGTCCAGAATAAGATGTTCAAAGATGACCCCAAAAAATTTTGCAGAAACCTGGGGACAAAGAATATAGAGGCCAGAGAACTCCCCCCACTCTATGGCAGAAGTACAGCCTTACTGGAAGTCACTGTGGGGAGAAAAAGCACTGATAATGAAAGAGCAGAATGGATAGGAGGAGAAGAGAGATAGAAAATCAGTAATATGGATTGAGGGCCTACACAGATAATGGAAATCACTTTGTTTTTGTCAAAAGCAACTGGAAATCTCCTGGAAATGATCAAATACAAAATTACTGGCTTAAAGCAGTCCCAGCTGCCCACACACAAATTACAAAAAACTTTAATGCAATATAATGGAGGAAATGGAGAAGGTATTGACTGGCTAACCACAGGAATAACTTATATCCTATCAAAATCAGGATACAGCAAGGAAGTCAGAAACTACCGACCCATTATGTGCTTAACAACCATGTACAAAATTCTAACAGGAACAACAGCCAAAAGAATTTCCACACATTTGGAAGACCGGAACTTACTATCAGTAAAGCAAAAAGGATGTCACCCTGGAAGTAAATGTTACAAGGATTAATTAATGACATCAAAAGCAACATATGAGGACTGCAAGAGATCAAACAACAATTTAAGTACAGCCTGTATCGATTACCAGAAAGAATTTGACAGCGTTCCGCATAACTGGGTAGAAAAGTTAATAGAAATGATAGGAGTGAACAGTAAAATTGTTAGATTTTGTAAATTATCAATGGAGAAATGGAACACAACAGAATGCTTCATTTAAAAACAAAACAGGACGTAATACAGTCACAACCCATTCAGATACAAAGATGAATATTCCAAGGGGACTCTCTTTCGCCATTACTCTTTTGTACAGCACTTATTGCATTAACACACAAGCTAAACTATGGAACTGAGAGGGAAATAAGTCACTACTGTATATGGATGACTTGAAACTGCTGGGTAGATTGTGAGGATGACTTGGAGAATAAAATAAAAATTGTGAAAGCAATTGGCTAAGACATTAATATGAATTTTGGATTAGAAAAGTGTTCAAAAATATATTTAAAAAAAGGCAGGGTCCAAAGCAAAATATATAATGGAAGCACAACTGAGATGGATACTAAGGAACTGGACCGAGAGAAGCATGTACGTATTTAGGCATAGAAAAGAGCCATGACATACATCATAAGAATGAGAAAGAAAAGTTGAAGAAGGAATACCTGAGGAGACTGTGACTAGTTTTGAGCAAAAAAAATAAGTGCAAAGAATACAATTGAAGCAATGGGATCATTGGCAGTACCAGCACTTAGATATACTTTTGGAATTGTTAACTGGCACCAAGAAGAGTTGCAAAAACTGGACAGGAAAATGAGGAAAATGGTAACCATCCAGGTACAGCATTACCCAAAGGCAGATGAAGATCCCTTATATGTTCGCAGAAAACAGGGAAGATGGTGCCTGATGCAGTTAGAAGAAGCCTACACAGTGGAAAGTACAAAACTAGTGGAATACGGAGACAGCAAGGAAGACCCACTAATTTAGACTGTCAGAATGTACCAACACATCATCAACTCAGCAGAGTTACAGACAGATGCCTCAAGACAGCAGTACAGAGAGGAACAAGACTAATAAAGGACAGCATAGCAAAGAAAACAAAAGAAATATGGCAAGGGAAGTGGATGCATGGATAATTGTCACCTAACTCAGAAGAAAAGCTGGTGGTAATTGAACAATCATATTGATGGCTAAAATCTGGAGACATTAAGGAAGAAACAGAAAGCACAATAGTGGCAGCTCAAGACCAAACAATTAGTAAAAACTATTTTAAGAACAAAATGTTGAAGGAAGAAAATGACAGTAAATGCCGGTTATGTAAATAACATGAAGAAACTACCGACCACCGAAACTTAAGGTGCTCTATTTTGGCAAAGAATGAATACTTAATGAGACATGATAGAGTTTGTGCGCATTTGCACTACTCAGTATGCATATAGCCCTAGGCAATGAAACAGACAAATGGTACACACACAAACACACACACCCAAGCCAGTGTTGTGTAATCAAACAGTACACACAGACAGAGAAGTTACAGCAAACAGGCCAAATATAATAATTAAAAACAAAAAAAGGGAAAACATGCATATTGATACTAGGAGAAGGTATGTAGTCAACATAACTTAATCACTGAGGTGTATTTAATGACTGTGATGGAAACAACTACATGTTTCGGCCTGTATTGGCCATCATCAGGTGATTAAGTTGTGTTGACTACATACCTTCTCCTAGTTTCACACACACGACGGGGATGACACACTTCCTAGATGCATATTGATAGATGTGGCAATATCTGCAGACAGAAATGGTGTGCAAAAGGAAGGGGAAGAGAAGTTAATATATAGAAGTTTATGTACAGAGATACAACGAATGTGGAAGATTATAGCAGTAATAATTGGAGCCACCAGAATAGTAACAAACTTTTAAGGAAAAATTTGGAAGTCATATCAGGAAAACATTCAACAGATTCACTACACAAGAGAGTTGTACTTGGAACATCACACATAATATAGAAACTACTGCAGTGTGAAACTTGAAGCCTGAGTGGTGGGGTTCACCACTGTTTCAAGAGAAGTACCAGGAAGTAAAGGCCTGTGACAACAGAAACTAAGTGCTGCCTGGAACAGCATGACTTGATGTGAAGTTAAATGGATCCTTGAGACCCTTCAAATGACCTGCAGCCCTGCACAGGACTGCAGGTCAGAGGATGGGAACCACTAGTCTAGCATTCTGAACAGTGTGAATTGTTGTGGGCACTGGATCTGAGAATTCAAGTCTTCTGGGATGTGATGCTGACAAAATGTTGAGATCCACTTCTAATGACAAGCATCACATTCTGAGACACCTGGATCATCATCAACAGGGATTTCACACCCTCAAATCTCACACAACATTGGATCTGCTCCTGTCCTCCAGTGAAAAGTTGAGAAGCTGGCTACTTGTGTACCATTCGACAGAAACAGATACTGTCGGGCAGTGGCTAGCAAGCCACATGCAGTGAGCAGTGTGCAAGATTTTAGGCCTACTCTGTGGTGTAGTTGAGGTCTTCAATCTTCTGACATGTTATGCAGCACTGAGTTTTGGGACAGCCTATTGCTCCAGACTTCACAGGTCATGCTTGTCCGTTGACAACAGGACCAATAGGCCAACCCGAAACATCAGTAACCAACTACTAACCAATGTTGCATAACATCCCAGAAGAGCAAGGAACATTTGTAGCATGTGTTATGTTTTTTCAACATACAGTACTTACAAATATTATGAAGTACACAATAAGAGAAAACAAAGTAACCCGGGTAATACCAGATTGCAATCTTATGGCACTTGTGTGCTCATGCAGTGGCTTACAGCTTGGTGTATGAGCGAAATGGCGATCACAGCACAGACAGACAGCATGAACAATTGATTTACAGCAAAATGGCCTCCCTTTCTAAAAGTGTGGGTGTGCGTTCTTACCCCAGTACATCATTTCTGTTCCATTTAATGCTTCTTCTGACATACACCTCTGCACACTGCATGCCACTTCATGTCCATGATTAACCCTATGGGAGGAATGGGCAGCTACAAGGGCATCACAAACTTCACTGTACGAGGCAATGTAGGCAGGAGAAATGCAAGTATTCATCAGGTCTAACATGCACTAGCCTGAGTAAATGCAGCCAGGGTGAGCTGTACCAGTGATCTGTGTGAGCCACAATGTGGCCTGCTTTGCTCTATGGCTTCCTTAGTACCAGCACTCTATGAAGAACAGTGGTTTTATTCAGAATAGAGAATGATCTAAACAAAACACACCAGACACACCTCCAGTACCTCCTGCAGACAAGTCCGTGCACAGCAATGACATGATTTATTTGCAAAATGCTTCAAGATTGCCAAAGGGCTCTAATATTAAGGGTTTAGGTAGAAGTATAAGACAAACTGTAAAATAAAGTGACCATTTTAAACACACCTTTTCAAGTCTTCTCCATGCACAAGAAATCTGGGCTGCTCCTTCTCAGCACCAGAACCATCTTTGGAGTAGGCACGACACTGCCAGTGTACTCCAACTGAGTCAGTTTTTACTTCTTCAACTACCACTTTAACAATTTTGTTGGTTTTGGCTCGCTGCACTTTAAGTTCTTTGGAACAGTTAATCCATTCTGCCTCATCCAAACAATGTAACGGACCCCACAGTGTCTGACCAGGATAGAAATCATCCCGATGGCCTGGAAAGTCACAGTCCTGAAATATAAAATGAAGTACTCTCAGTACACCATGCAGTGCACAGTGTGGTTCTAGATTACAGGCTGTGTCCAAACAGTAATCAGCATTCAGATTCTGTACAAGGAAAGAAATTTGCTGGGTAGCTAAGCAATTGTTAGATTCTCAAGAAATACTTAGTTCCATGTAGATTGTTATGCTCAATATTTATAGTTAACTGAAGTGTTATGAGGTAAAAGGCATAAGGAGACTGAAAACAGCCACATAATTAGGAGCTACAGGATTTGTACTCCTCACCACACATTATTAAGGTGAACAAATCAAGGACGATATTGCATGCATTGTGGAGAAATTTACACAGGATTTTGGTCAGGAAACATGATGGAAAGAGCCTATTTTGAAGACCCAAACATAGATGTGAAGAAAATAAGAAAACTGAACTTCAAAAAATAAGATGGGAGGGCATGGACAATATTAATCTGGTTAAGGACAAGGCAAATGGCATGCTTGTAAATGCAGTAATGAGCTGTAATATTACAAAAAATGCAAGAACTTCTGTGAATATCTGAAGAACTGTCAGTTTCTCAAAAAAACCTCTGCCCCATGGAGCCAGTTATTTACAGTTAATTACTCTATATTTATAATTACAATTACAATTACGTTTTAAACAAATGTGTGGACACCACATTTAGTGAATAATGCAATGGTTGATAAAATAAATGGAACTGAATGAGCACTGCAGTTTGGGGGGTAGCATACTGCTTCGTATTCAGGAGGATATGGGGTCAAATTCTGGCCCAAAGACATCCCATTCTGTTGTTTTATTGTCATTTACCAAACTCCCTCTATGCAAATGTCAGGAATGACCTGAAACCTGCACATGGCTGCTCCTTCTACACTGCCCCAGTGAACTGTGCACAGATCAGCTGCAAACCAGTCGGTAAAAATCAGAAGTTAAGAAGCTTCCCAGACTGAATTTTTTTCTGCTGTCTTTCAGGCTCTATTTCTTATCTCTAAGGTCCAAAATCTATGCAGATCCAATCAATAAATGTTCACATTAACAGATCTGTAAAGTCGACAATGTGGGCTCTCATGAACACTGTAATGAAATTTGGGTTCCATAAAAAAATGTTGGTTTGTTGCAGTACAGTCAACATTCATGATTACATAGCACTGGTACCCTCTGTTCAACAAAAATCAAGTGGCCTGAAATTTTCTAAGTCCTAAACTGGAAGTCACGTGACGTACAGTTGCCATCATAATTCGAGTTGTTTTACTTCCCTCATATTTGTGCATTCATGGTGTCTCTCTGTCTTCCATTCATAACAAACAATCACGCTGCATATATATTAACCAAAGACACCAACACATTCACTCAATTTGACACTAAAACATGAATTAAATGTCATTAATTTTCTGAGGCATGTGGCTTGCTAGCTCTGCTTACACGGATGGATGTTGCAAAAGGGTGGTTGTTTGCCACACCCGGAGGTAGCCGAGCACGTTAACGCATGATGGCAATACTTCTCGGAAACAAGCTACATTGGCTCAATTCTCAGTGTCAGCATATAATTTTTTCTTTTTGAATGTTTTTATACTCACAAACACTCAATTAAATTATGCAGTAACACATACATCATTTAATTATATGTTTCAAAAGTTATCTTTGCTCCATTGGCAGGGTTAGAAACGCAAGTGACGCAGGTATTTCTGTTATTTTTCCTTAATTCTTTTTTCTTTGTTTGACATTCTGATTTAGAGGGTTTGTGTTTGAATGGGACTAAAACTATGCATGTGAATCTCATTGTTGCTTGCAGACCGTAGCGAGTCACGAGATCTGACATTGGGCTGCACGATTTGAAGCACTTACAGAAAGGAATTGTTGAGCGTATGACGTGTGTGCTGGGGAGATCTGGACTGAGGGTGGTTTCACTCTTGCCTTGTTTCAGGGGTGGGGTGGGGGGAGTGAAGTACTGTTGGAACAGGTGCAGATCAATTTTAGCTATCGAAACAAGTTCACAATTCTCTTTCCATGTGGCCTTCTAGTAGACAATAACACACTTTCAAAAATGTGCGGTTTAAAAGTGTTACTGGTTACATTGATTATGATGGTTATGTCGTGAAGAGGGATTCAGCCTACACTCATATAATGGTTAATGACCATATTGTCTCTGACAGGTCAGTTTTCATCCACACATAATCCCCTACCCTCCGTTTTCATCCACGACCAGCAGCATGGAATATCCTTTTTGGTCCACTGCTCAAAAATGGTGAATTATCATAATGCAGTTGCGAAAGACATTTGATTTGGGTGGCAGAAAACTGAAAGAAACTTGACTTAATTTAATGAGAAATCCTTTAGTAAAAGTGTTCTAAAATCATATAAAAAGTTTTATCAAGCAATGTAGGCTTCTTCAAATTACTTACTTACTTACTTCATGGTGCAGAGTCCTTCTTCAGAAGCTAACTGGTTTGCAGCTAATCAAGAAATTCCCCGCATTTCACGAAACTCGAAGGTTCATTACCGCACTCACAAGCGTCCACCACCTGTCTCTATCCTGGCCAGCCCAATCCAGTCCATATACTCACATCCCACCTCCTGGAGATCCGTCCTAATATTATCCACCCATCTACACCTAGGTCTACCCAGTGGTCTCTTTCCCTCCGGTTTCCCCACCAAGACCCTATACACCCCCCTCTCCTCACCCATACGCGCCACATGCCCAGCCCATCTCATTCTTCTCGATTATATCACCCGCACAATATCGGGTGAGGAGTACAAATCATTTAGCTCCTCGTTACGCAATCTCCTCCATTCCCCATTACCTTGTCCCTCCTATGTCCAAATATTCTCCTCAACACCATGTTCTCAAACACCCTCAGCTTCCTTTCCTCCTGCAATGTCAGCGACCAAGTTTCACATCCATACAAAGCAACAGGCAAAATTATAGTTCTATATATCCTAATCTTTAAATTTTTGCATTGCAACCTGGAAGACAAAAGATTCAGCACCGAATGATAGCAAGCATTTCCTGACCTCAATCTGCTCTTAATTTTTTCTGCAATAGAATTTTGGTTTGTTAAAGTTGTTCCCAAATATTTAAACT
>Ga0131853_10007139_pt1 | contig 20186 bp, 14 predicted proteins | sample TergutLab28metaG_FD_92764 | JGI IMG/M metagenome (GOLD analysis project Ga0131853, IMG submission 92764) | Labiotermes labralis P1 segment gut microbial communities from Petit-Saut dam, French Guiana - Lab288 P1 (version 2) (version 2) | ecosystem: Host-associated > Arthropoda: Insects >... | reverse complement strand
CCCCGGCAGGATTCGAACCCGCAATCCCAGCAAGCTAGCGGCCTTAGACCCACGTGTTAGACCGCACAGTCACCGGGATCGCTTGACCACCTCATCTCCTTTATTGGATGATCCTACTAACAGGAGTATCTGGTGTCAACACTACACTCTGAGTTGCTGACAGTGTCTTCAACTAAACTGCATGCAAAAAATTATGAAGCCCTTCATAATAGTTTCTCTAGCGTGTCACTTCTCCATGTTTGGTCCAAATATCCCCTGAGCATCGTGTTCTCAAAAGCCTTCAATTATGTTTTTCATATTCATCACAGTATGACACAAATACAGCTTATAATTTAACAAGTTTAATATTCTATTTGATCAATTTTAAATGACAATATTTGGCAACATACATGAAACCAGGATCTTAATTATTATTTAATATAAATATACACAGCTTCAACACCCCCTCTTTATACGATTTGTAGCAGTGGCCTGAAGATGTATGAACAATAACATGTTTTGCTGCCATATCTGTGAAGATTAAATAACCACTGTGTTGAGGTCCTTACCATCTAACTGTTCAATATTTATGCATTTTTATGTATGAAACATGAAGTAAATGATCTTGACCAAATACACACACACACACTCACACACACACTTAACTCCATCATTAATGTAATTTTAATTAGTTCATGTCATTTCAAAATTTCTGCACTTTGTAGCACTTTTGAAGGATTTATTAGCTTTCTGTATGTTCATATTCCATCCCCCATGCAGGTAACAAGAAAAACTCTATATATTAATTTCAAAGATGGTATTCTAAATCTCTGATAATATACATATGACCTCTGAACCCCCCTACCAACAATTAAAATTATAAATCTGAGATATGGTTTCACCTGGATGATGTAAAAAGTGAGGGCACAAAACTGTACACACTATTCTAACAGTACACTATGAATACAATGAAATATAAACAGCAATAATACCCATTTATGTACGAACTATGAACCTTCTAATTCAACATGAACAACATACAAGAAATTACTGCCTACAAATATCACATTACAACCTTCCATGGAAGACACTTAAAAGACAATCCCCCCCAAAGGCATCTCCCAACACTGAACATACAGGTCTTACACCATTTCTATTATATGGCCATGGACAAAAACACCACATAATGTAGCAGAATCAACTCCTGAAAATGCTCAAGTTCACATTTAATGTAAAAATTGTCAGCGATCAGTTAAAATTTGATTACAGAATGTTCAGACACATGAGTGATACAAAATATTTTTATACACTAAAACTTGTGATTGCATTAAAATGTATGAAACAAAATCGGCAGTTAACTGACATGACAGGCACAAAAGTTATCCTTTTGAAACTGTTATAAATATGTTGTTTCCAAATAAAACAGCACTGGAGAGTATGTATCATATTCTTTGCTGCACACAGTCATTTTCGGCCTAAAATCTTAAAACACACACACACACACACACACAAACATCTTTCACCACATCACGAAACAATCACAATGACACTGTTCACATGGTCAACATGTTACAATCTCCTACTATCAAACAGCTGTCATATAATAAGAAAACTGCCATGACTGTATGAAATGGAAAACTGCATTGGTTTTATTCCAGGGTATGATACACATGAGTAGTTTTCATCATTAATTAATTACAGGAAAGAAAGATGAGATATTCAATAGCTAGTCCTTACTGCATGGGACATGCTATTAAGATAACTCTCCTAGTTAAGAATGGTCTCTCTGACTTCCTGGAGTAGTTACTGATTGCCAGCATGTGTCAGTTATTACCTACTTCACACAACAGGAAAGTTACTGATGTACAAAGTTACCCTAGTAATCAAGCTGACAGGAATGAAGTTAGATGATACATAGGCTGGACATGAAGAATGTTCCAGGCTTTTTGTTAGTTCATAGACAACCTGTACATGTTGTCACTTTCCATACCTGTACTTATCAAACAGTACATACAAATCGGATACATTATAAATATAGTTCTGATTCCATCAAAATTTATTCTGTTATTATGGCCCAACAAGAATTACGCAGACATAAAACTGGCTTAAACTGAGACAGATGTTATGGAAACAATGTTCTGATCTAATAGCATTACCTTGGCTGAGGCAGAGACCGATGGTGTGCTCTTATGAATATGCAAATGACCCTGCAGTTTTCATTAAATTCCAGAAATTCTTTGACTTGGCGACTACTACTGGTTTACCAAGAAAGACATAAAGTAGTGTTCTCCAAGCAATTCATTCATATAATTATACTCCAGGCTTATACAAAATGCTATGATGAGTAACGATTATGTTTCCAGCATGTAATGCTGTGTAATTTCCTACTCCCACGGTTGAAACTGCAAGTTCCTCGGAAATGTTCGTAAATTTATACCAGACTACACGGCATCACATCCCAGAACACAGTAAATCTCACAGTCGTCACTGTGAGAAACTCGAACATAAAACGAAAGTTAATATAAACTTTTTGCTTTCATAATGGCCTTAAGTTTCTTAAAATAAAGCTTCGTCGTAAGTTGCATTTTGTAGGTGTAACAGAAACAAAATTATTTTTTACTGGGCTTGAATTTCATACATCAGTACCTATGAATCCGAACCTTCAGCTTTATCAGCGGCATTACCTTCTATCAGATTCTTCACACAAATTTTGGTTCTTCTCTCCCATCGCATACATGACTATATTTCGAGACACAGTCTTGCACAGAAAATGAACCTGTCAGCATTGATTTACGTAATATTAAACGAGAAACGGCTAATTATTAAATGGAGTCACGTAGTCCAAATCATCTAACCTTAGTCAAATCGGTCATTCCTGCATACAATGCTTTATTTTTGCACAAAGTAAAAAGAATGTATTAAAACTACACTAAATGAGAAGCAACGATACACTGTGATACACAATTCGAGCACACATGCATGACGTTCCTAACCATACTTGACATAACCCAATACCAGTTACTTAAAGTACGTCACACTTTGCCACTAGATTTAATGAGTAAATCCAACAGGAAACGAGGCTTGAATTTCCAATTTTCTTCATCTGACGTTTTCGAGAAGTCACATGTATAATGGTATCGCAAACACGCCGTTATTACAGGCTTGGGGCAGCACTTACCTTGTGCTTGTTAACTAACTGAGGCACAACGTCGCTCTTCTTTAAGGTGGGTTTATCACATATGAGGCAGGCATGACAATCTGGCGAACAGAGTGACGCACACATACAGCAGCACGTTAAGTTGCATGAGCACATGAGGTTGTGGAACGAAAGTGGTCTGGCACAGCCCTGAGTATCGAACCCCGTATTCGGTGCCAGGGACGGAGATGCACTTCTTAACTGCTGGACTCTAGGCGCACATGCCAACACAGCGGCAGCTAAAGAATTCACAGTTTCTCGGACGCAAAACATATCCAAATCTAGTGGGCTCTTGTTAGCATGATAATGATGCTGCATTAGTTGCCGATTATTGTTGATAGTGCTCGTCTTTGTGGACCCATTTGTGAAGCTGAAGGATCTGGGTCTCGCTTCTGACGAATGTGAAACGTGGAGCATGTAATTATGAGAATCGATGTTCAAAACAGGCGGTGCGGCCAATGCTGATGGAATCTTCATGTCGTAACATTTGGAATCAGTGCCGGTGTCCAAATTCCGGTTATCTATGGACACATTAGATACATCTCCCGCGGAACTGTCAATGTTATTGTTGTTTATTGGGATGTTAGGTTCGTGGACCAACTGTTTTGTTCCCTCCCGTTTCATTGTCCCATAGAAAATCCCACCAACGCTGCTGTCACTGATCACTGTGTCGCTCATGGGCCGCTCAGACTGTTTTAATATTAACGTAGTGTCTTCGGTACGATGTACCTGCATCGGTTCATGGACGATTTCTTTTGTTACTTTATAACCCTACTTACACGTGACACTCTCACATGGGTTTCTGTGCATCTTGCCTATTGCACGCACTGTTAAGTCCAACCACTCTGGCGAATACCCACCAACTGCTCCAACGGCGAGGAGTTCCTCCACTCACGTTCTGCATCTCTGTCACACGGATTACTTATTTTCCCAGCTGGTCGTCAGAGTCGCCAACATAGCTGTGTAAAATTCACCACATCGTACGGAAATATTTCTTCGTAGTACACAGTGACACAGAACGTGATAGACTCCCGTTCTGGCGTTGCAGTAGGTCTTATTTTGAGCATAATAATTGTGTTTTCTCTGCACTATATGCAAGAAGAGAATATATATCTTATTAGAATACTGATGTCCGTCTTTCCGGCGTGTTTTGTCTCCGCAACTTCTGGAAAAATTTAGGATTTGTGATAACACTAATATTTTCAAGAAAATTTTAATTTCTTTCATACTGATCCAAAATAACACCCTACATTACATAAGTTCAAGTAAGCATTTTATTTTACTCAGAAATGGCTCCTCGCAGGACGATGTGGACAGACTTTGATGTTAAAACACTCTTAAATAAGATTAATGTTTACTGAAATATAAGTCACATACAATAAAATCTAACTGTACAGTTGGACCCACAGCGCTATTACAGTTGCACCAACCGCTCTTGATTTGCAATAAACGATTTTTAAGTGGCAGAAGGTGTAAAATTGAAACCAATTTTTGTGTAAAAACAATGAGCATTATAATTCAGTTTAATCCTAAGTGTCATCGTCTCGTTTATCTTTCTACTTTCTTTCAAAAGTGGTATTACTGTCGACGAATGCAGTTTTGATTTGAATGCGTTAACTGCCATTGTGTAACTAAAATTTTGATTGAATATGATAGATGTGAAACAATTGAATTTACCCCGTTTACAAGCAATATCTAAGAATATACTACAAATGCGTTTTGCCGAAAATGAAGAATGTAATAATCATGCCGTGGATATTCAGATCATCACTATCAATTCAGAAAACTCAAAATCAATCGTTAATTCTTGCGGAAACTCTTTGTGTGTGTGTGTGTGTGTGTGTGTGTGTGTGTGTGTGGTGTGTGTGGTGTGTGTGTGTGTGTGTGTGTGGTGTGTGTGTGTGTGGTGTGTGTGTGTGTGTCAATACCTAAAAGAAGTTTATTTCCTATTCGTTATTTTCACGTTCGCTTCTTTATAGTTTCAGTGCATTTAATTTTTAGCATCACCAACACTAATAATCTCAATAAGGGGTGTAATATTGTAGAATGTCAAGCCACTACGATTTCCTCAGAAATCCCTTTAAGTTTACCGAAAGCAATCATCAATTCATTAATGATAAGCAACCACTACAGTTTATGTAGTGTCGTTAAATAACTTACGATCCAACCAGAAAAGTGATAGTAATGTGCATACATCACATTGATTATTAATACGTCCAGCAGGAACATTTCTCAATAATGTGTCATATATGGCAGACTCTTAGTGTAATTTTCATTAATAAAATGAATTCAGGCTGCATCGGTCAATATTTTTTTTCGGTACAAAGGGAAGTTTTAGGAATATTTAATCCAATATGTGTACTGCATTTCGAAGCAGCTCTCACAAATTTCGCGGTCGAATCCAGTTTGAATGACGTGTCGATTTGATGTACAAGGAGTAACGATGGGACACACAAGGAAATATCCATTAGATTAAAGCCCACTACTGACGCCTTCTGCCCAAACCATGTAGCCACTCGAAATGGGCTACAATTTTTTTTGTCGAGCAACAGATAATGTAACTATGTCGTACTCTCACGATGCGTACACCACTTTTGTGCCTGGTGCATTCACTTTCAAACGTACAATTTTGTGTCCACCAAAGCTATGTTTTTTGTAACATCCTTACACACCAAAAGTTGTTCAGATGAACGTATGGCTCCAGTCAAGTAAGTCGTAATTAATAACAATGTAAAGCATGGGGCAAATCCCCTTAACCACGGACGTTTTAATAACTAGTTTAGTTATAATTCACTCACATTGGCAGCCCACAGTGCACTCTTGGACCTGCGCGCACGCTCCCGGACTCTGGTGGCAAAAAATTAAACCAGCCGTTCTGTCCTGCCTGTAGTCACGCACACATCTGTAAACGAGGGCATTGTTATTAGTTTAGTTACCATTTCTCCAATACATTCTAATTAAAAGATATAGCATGCGATCCTATAGGGTGCTTTTTCAGACCCATTTCTTATAAATACTCACGCATTCATTTAAAAATCCAGTTAAAATATATTAAAAAAAACTGCTTAGGGAACACGATGGAACTCAATGCAAAACGTACCACAGTTGAGATGCGTAGATTGCAATTATCTTAGAAGAGTTAGTGCGTGAACTTTACCGTGAACATGGAAACAGAACAAATCTCCGAAACGTATGTAATACGGCCCATATTACACGATGTCATTACCCCAAGGCAGGATCTACGTACGAGAAGTTTCTGGGCAATATTGTCCTTAGGAACTCCGCCTTGAAACTTGTGGTGTAAGAAGCTGCTTTGAGTCAATTCACGAGGGACTTCCACCTATCGCTTCATGATTTAATTTTCGCTAACACCACGTCGGCAATATTATTCACTAACATCTTGGTCGCTAATGTTTCTGTTACACAATTATTTAAATTAGGAACCAATTACCTATACTAATTGGCTTGGAGCATCATGTGTGGGCATGGTCAACAGTTCTGTTCAGAGAAAAGATCTGTTAACCACTACTGGCCTCTAGCGAGGACGTCATTAATATGCTAACAGAAGCAGCAAGATCAACATTTGAATTTTTCGCTGCATACTGGGACAGACACAATGTTCAAACTAGTCTTATCACATCCACTGGGTGCTTTATTTAAGACACACTGCCGTATGAGTTAATGGCCCACGGTTATATGTTCAGTTTGTTCTAGGCCGTGCCATGGCTTAGGCAGTTCGTCGCCGGCATACCACAGCGGTAAGTAGGGTTCGGTCCCAACCCACTCCTTGTGGGATTTGTGACGGACAGAGACAAAATGGGACAACATTTTTTTCCAAGTACTTCAGTTATCCCATGTCAGTATCATTCCACCAATGCTCCATACTGTTTCGTTTTTCACCGATGCTCTACAGCCTCGGACATTGCGTAATGACACACTAAAAATGTCTCGAACCGGCCTTGTCCAAAATAATGGTATTTATGTGGTGCGCTAAAGACCTTGAATGTTGAGTGGATTTGGTATGAGCAGGTCGTAATCCGATACTCTCTGGAGTTTACTTGGATTTCTACATGTGTATTTGCGGTTTGTTTAAGACAACAGGTTTACTAAAAGGAAGGATCATTGAACATTTTACTAGGTCACATAACCTGTTTTGTTCATCATTTTTGCAACATATTTAACAGTTGCACACCTAGGTATAGAGTCTACAGTTTCCACGCCATTTCAGAATAACATCATCAAGGGCGGACACGAAAATGGCAAAAGCATTTATATATTGTCACCACACGTATGCGTAGTTGACAATGTGAAAACATGAAGAATAACAGGGAGTGTCGAGATACGATCCTCAGTACGGACGGGCCATCTTACGGAGACGAACACAACCCACTCCAAAAATTCCATTGTCCCTTTCATACACTTTGTAAATGTACGGCCACCAGCAGCACTAAGCGGCAGACATTTTTGTTGGGGTGAAGTCGGGTGGAGAGTGATTGCAAGACAAATGTGTACTTGCTGAACTAAAAGAAATTAGTCACTGGAGAGTAGTGGGAGAAATGACACTTTCGGAGTAATAAGAATACGTACCCTGCCAACAGCGCTGATCTGGAGATACATACACGTACAACTAAAATTCTTACTACAATGCATAGTCTTCTCAAAACCACCGACAATTTAACTTCGTAATAAAGATTATCTTAGTGAAAACAAAAAGAAAAGCCTTGAAATTCAACGATATTTCAAAATTCCTTTTACATTGTTTAACTATTCCAAGTCGGAACATGAAATAAAAATCACAGGGCGAATATTACAGTGATAGAATGGATATCGGGGACTTTTTCGCCGGGGTAAAGCAACCGGAACTTTAGGCTGACAATTTACCCCATCTAGCATCCAGGTTAAGAATAAATGGCGCTACACCTCCACTCCTCCAAGGACACCTCTACTTTATCATCAAAGCGTGTGATGTTTACGAATTTTCAAAAGGCGATTTGAAGCAATTGTCTCAGCAGTAATGCATGGTGGGACGAATGTCACATTCTGACGAGAATGATTCAGGTGACGTAATCAGAAATTGTGAAAACTGACATTAGAACAATAGAATGAAGTCAACAATGATTACCAAGGCGGAAGGAAGGATTAACAAAGAACACACTACTCGTAGGTACTAAGCACAGCGTATCCTGATCAGTAGGCTAGTTCCAGGACAAGAGTTGGATGAGGTGTGTTAGAGTGAAACGTTGACATTCGTCACTTGACATGTTTAGCCCGCTGATGACATGTTGTTTCCGGATATAACGTTACTTTAAAATGTGCTGTATATTTTATTTTACATGATATGCAACCTACACACGAAGATGGTTTATTAAGTTACATTTACGTCAGTATGGCAGCGAAAAGAGGTGGATTACTGCATATACGGGAGCAGTATTAAATTTGACCCAACCGGTACCAGCTCGTAAGCAAGAGCCTATTAACAATGATGGAAAAAAAAAAAAGACGAATTTTAATATAAACAACAGAAATGGAGATTACTTGGAGGTTGGTCGGTGTGTTGAGTACTCGGTATACACTGCATAGGTCAACCGGTTTTTAATGTGCTGACGCATTTTGGTACGGCGAGTTTGAGAAGATGTGAATGTGACTGGCTTATTTCTAGGTGTCATTTTAGTATTATCCAGGAATGAATGGTGTGAACAATAAATAAAATATGTAAGGATAGTCGGTTTCCTGGCACAAATTCAAAGCGGCTGTCTGCCAAACACAGACGCCGCATCACATTTTTCGACGGCTGCATGATGGACGAGGACGATCATCCCGTATAGACGGCGTCAACGTTTGTATTCGTCATAACTGCGTGCATGCATAGTTAAAGGTATTCAGCCTTGTGTCTTACATTAGGACGCGATGAAGTCCAATCCCTGGAAGCACAATGAGAAATAACGGTCATTTGTGTGTTGTCGAGTGACTCAAAATTAAATTTTTCGAACATGAACCGGGGAATGTTTTTTTTCGAGAGATCTAAGGATGGTAGCTAATCGATTGTTTCACGACCGCATCCTGCCGGAAAAGCGTTCAGTTCTCGCAACAGACCAATACAGTCGAGAGGATTTTAATCGTTCAGCGAACGTCAACGCCAGTGTCATGATTCCTTCATGACTAGTTTTGATATTGCCTGTTATGAAATTTCGTATATATTTAACCTTTTAGTTTTATCCCAAAGTTGTAAGGCTTGACACTAAAGCTGTCTTCAGTTTCAAGTTATAGAAGTCATGAGAATAACCTGTAAAGCTGTTGTTATTTTTTTCTCAGTGGTTTATGGTATATTTACGTTGGTGACGATGTATAGACTGTACAATGATGTTATTGTCAGATTTAAATCAGATGGTAAGCTTACATGTAGGAAACGATAACCACTTGCGTGGTTGTTTCCACTGTCCAAATGAACACACTTAAATTTCGTGGAAGTCGGTATTACGTGTTGCAGTCTTGAAATGCATGCGCCGAGTAACTGCTCAGTTTACGAAGTGTGCAGGGTGAATGAGTTTATAAATACTGAAGAGGTTGGGATTGGGATTGGGATTGTGTGTTAGTATTATCCTGTTTGAGAATGCCGTTTCCACACTTCAACTTCATTCAGGCCGCAGAATATAAAAAAGTAACTCAGGCTACACACATCCTTACTTTAGACAGTTAAAGCATAATATGCTGTGAAATGTGGAATGAAGCAGTGTCCCAAACACATTAATGCAGTCTTGCAGACTGATACAGACAAATCTGTTTACAAGATTGCAGATTGGGCTCTTTGTGCTTAAGGCCTATGGGTGAAACCTTTCCTGTCACAGACTTCAGTCAGGTCCAGCTTGTGGATATTTTTGTTGGTTTTTTGTAATTTTAAAAAATGTTTGTTAGAACAAAAAGCATAATTTTATTTTTAGAATGACGGGAATGACTGTAACCCTGTGGGTCTCTTTATTGCATTAAATAAATGAATATCTGCATCTGTTGCATGAATAAGCTTGAAATAATTTATTTCACATTGTTTAAAAAGATAAATTTGCTTTTGTTACAAGAACACCCTACAAGCAGAAGAGCAGTTTTTGTTCTCTCATACCACTATTAAGCAGTGATCTATGAGTGCCCGATGCTTATAATGCCATGAAATTATGTGTCATAATAGACTGTGAAAAATAGGCAACTTTTCTTAAGGTACTGTTTTTGTAGAGTGTAAAATACATTTTCTTTAGCATTTGGTTTTATGGCAGTAACTGATGAACTATTATAGGTACGCATGTGAAAATGCGTAGATAGATCATAAATATATATACAGATTGTAAAGTATGTGAAATACTGTTTGTTAATTAACACATACAAACTTGTCAATGATGCAAAACTTTGAGGTTAGGTCAGATTGACTATATACAGAATCAGCAGTTAAGCAATTGATTCTTCACAAATGTAAAACAATGATAATAACAATAACAACAACAATAATAGAAGTAGATAAATTGGATTATGAAAGCATGCTCAGTTTTTCCAACTTTAATTAATCCTGGGATTTGTCTGTCCTGGACCCAAAATCTGCAAAAATCAAGACAGTTCTGTGAAAGTTTAAGGTGAATTTCTGAAAATAAGAAAGTAATTGTGTTTTGTAGCAACATACCATCAAAAATAGTATGTTAGGTAAATGTACCAAGTTGCAAAAAGAGCATGATAAGTGATTAGTGTGCAGACAGCTTAGTAGTAAAAAATTTGAAAGTTCCCATCACATAGAATGACACTGTATAGACTGGCATATATGCAGAAATGTTTCAGAGGAGCTTGCTGCCTCCATTCTCAGGGTAATATAACAAGAGTGACTTGGACTTACCTAAAGATGATGGCAGCAAGCTCCTCTGAAATATTGCTGTTCGTATATAAATCTAGGTAGCATCATATGCTTGAAGGCTGGGATCTTTGTTAGCAGCACCATGAGTGACAGAATGCACTCTGTCTCCAGTGACGCAGTGCAAATCTACCTACCTTCATGGATACAAAACTGCTTGTTATATTACTGTGTCAGATTACATTTCTTCTATATGTGCAAAGAAAGAAAATGCAAAAGTCATTGGTTTAGGCAACTTGAATCCATTTGGCATTGGATTATCGTAATGTACCTTGCATGATTTCAGGCTTCCAGCATGAAGTCGCTGAGAACTGGGCTCTTCTGGGTCATTATGCAGCGAGTAGTGGTAATTTATTACTGATATTTTGGGACAACCTGTCAGTCCAATCCTCTGGGTTCAAGAATCTTTTTGGATTCTTAGACCTTGACGATGGGACTGGTAGGTTGTCCTGAAGCATTGGTAAGAAATTACCACTACTCACTGCGTAAAAACCCAGAAGAACGCAGTTCCCATAATGTACATAATTACTTGTGTACCTGTACAACAAAAATATGAAATTGACAGTTGTATTTGTATGCCTATCAGGTGTTTTGAATGACTTATTTTTTCAAAATTTTTCCCTGATTTTGCCTGGGCTCCACCAGTCCTCTGCTTCTTTGCAGTCCCCTGAACCCTTCTGGAATTTACTTTTGCTCTCCATTCATTGCCTGCTTTCATCTAAAAATATTGTTCTCACCCCTTTTTCTCAATTGCTGTCTGTGCTGTGCTAACACACAGCTCCTAGCCTTTCGTTTCATATTGTACCATCAGCTATTGGCTTGTCCACAAACTGCCATCCTGTTTCCAGTTTCTGGATTGTTTTCTTCCATGTGGTTTTTCCTTTTACTCTGAAAATCTGGCGGCCGCAGATTCCTCTGAAATAGTATATATATATATATATATATCAGACTAAGAGCTTAAGAGCTGAAGTGAAGGCCAAAACTGAATAAAATCAAAATGTGGAGCATTCTCACAATAATTTCTTTCTAATACTATATCAAATCTGTATTATTTATATTGTGTAACTTTGTGGTCAGTATCAGCGTGGGTAGTGTGTAAATAAAATTTATTTCCTACATATCTATTAAAAGCCTATGCTTGCATTACACCATCTTGTATATGGTCCTTTGAAAGAGTCTATCAGTCCTGATTATGTCAGTTGTAAATCATTATAGCCAGTTGATATAAACAAGCTCCCATTGAACTCTGTATATAAATTTAGCTGTTGCTGAGAATCGTGATAAAGGAATAGGGCCAGTGACATATGAATACACTTGACAACCCACACTTTAGTCATACCTGTGCTATATAAACATGTCATTGGGTTTTCCTGTTATTGCAGTAGAGTAAGAAAATTTGTTGGATAATGTAATGAATAAATCTCTATTTCTCTAAGCTGGTCTGTGAGCTAAAGGTTAAATTGATAGAAACTTGGTTGGGTGGAAGCTTGTGTGAGATATACTTATGAAAGTGATAGGAAAAGTTATTTAAATGATAAGGTGTATTTTATTTTCATACATAAGCTTAAATTCCAGATTGGTGTGAGTAAGCATGTGTCTTTGCTTTATACTGCATGAATCTTTGATCCTCAAACCTGAGCATTCTGACCATACATAAGCTTCCTTGCCAGCCACTAGATGGTTGTCAGCAGTCTGGTCCTTACACAGCACAGAATGTCTTGATCAGGACTGGGCATGACATTCAGTAGGCCAATAAATTTTATTCTTTATGCATAGGTTGGCTGCTGCGACTCAAGTTCTCATGATTCTTGCCATTATATCCATGTCACTTCCACCACCATGTATTTTGTTTTTCTGGGATGTGATGATGTGTTAATGGGTAATCCAATCCTGATGTGTCAAGGCAACATAGGGATCTGATTACCACTTGACATAACATCATATTCTAGAAGAACAGAATTCGTACATACACACATGTGAAAACCTCATAACGTCCACCACTATGTCTCCCACATCTCAGTTTTCATTCACAGTCATTCTTTGAAACTGCAGTATAACCCATGTGTTTGAGAAAGTGTTGTTAAATGAACTAAGGTAAAACCAGGTAGTTTTATTATGCAGTGTGTACCTACCTATGTGTAAGTTCTGTTCATGTTATACATATCATAACAAATTACCACAAACTGAATCATGATCATCACATACCTTACTGGCAATAATTACAAAATAAAACTGTCTATATATACACAAATGGGTGTAACTGCACCCCTTTTTTATTCTAACATGTTTCAGTCCTGCAGAACCATCATCAGGGAATAAAATTATACAAGTTCTCCATGTGAAATTAATTATGTTTACATTAGCTGTTACATTACTGACTGCTTTTAAAATTTAAAATTTCACAATCTTTTCTGTTGACCACTCTTATTCCTGTGTAATGTAGATTTATTTTGTTAAAATATTGATAGTCCTCATTCAAATGCACCATGTTAAGATACTGACTCAGTCTTTTGTGTATGTTTTTTTATGGTGTTGCATTGAAAATTTCTCAGTTGTACACACTCCATTCAAAATCACATACAACCATCATGTATAGTGTTATTTTGGAAAGAATTATCCTGGAAAGCAGCGTGATTTATGAACATATACATTTGCTTTGAATATCACACACTTCGTAAGTTGATAATACTCACATAGTTTCCATGTTATGGTTTTTTTTATTGTTATGGAACTTCATACTTTTACATTCATCTTGCGGTGTGACTGCATAGTCTCAGCCAAATGAGACAATATGTATAAATATCAACTGTAATTGGCTATGTGTTGTCTATTATGTGTGTTTTTATTTTGTGGTTGAACCTTTATGTTGTGAGACCTTGTATGTACTGTACAGATGAGGGTGGATGTTGATTGCTTCAGGCTGCCCTGATAACTGATACAGCAAACACCTGCTGTTCCATATGTCTGACACTGTGTTGTCCAGTTGCATGATAAAAATAATAATAGTAAGTCAAAGAATAAAAAAGCACAAACTACAGCACTAAAAAAATAGGATGCATATACTATTCAGAGCAGATGTTTTTGAATGTAAATTGTGCTGCATGCAAGGATAACTTTTTTTTTTTTAAATAACGCTATACAGAACAACTGAACAGAGATTGTGACTGGAGTGTGTGGTTGAGAATGGTTTGACACAAATTTTAACACAATTTGTACATGGACCACTTATTCTCATCTCCAGGATTGATCATTTACAGTTTGAAATAATATACTGCTGTGGTATTATCAGACCAAGCTGAAAAGAAATGCCTAAGAGTTTTGGAAAGGTAATTAAATTGAAGTGCAGTGACACAAAGATTAGGTTGATAGGTGGCTTGACAACCATGGTGTGGAGAGACAAATGTTGATGAATATGCAATGGCCCACAGCAGAGGGTTGTTTCCATGATGAGCATGGAAATGCTCTGAAGCCAGCCATAGTACAAGACTAACAGACACAAGGGGTTGTATTTGAAAATTGGACTGTGTGATGAACACTTACTCCAATAGCAGACACACCTGGAATTGGACAAAACCTCTTTTTCCACCTTCTGAAACTTACACTTCGGAACAGTTTTGTTACTGGAAACTGTTGCAGTCACAGTTGAGACTTGCACCCGTACAGGACCTAATACAATAAGGGGAATGGTGCCCAGATGACAGGGTAGACAGACCCTTACCATCAGCCAACCAAGAATACCTGAAACACAGCACAGCACAATCTCACAGACACATTAGCCCTTGCAAGGTGTCACATATGTCCTTCTAAAAAAACAATGAAATGAGAAGAAGGTTCAAATGTCTGGACTGCAATAGGAGTTTGTGCTGGTGCTTGCTACAAACCATGCCATACCACACCCAACTGCATTTCTGAAGACCACAAGGCACTATACTGGAAGAGTCAAACACCTAAACATGTGTACTGTTGGTATTGTTATTACCAAACTGATATTTGATGAAGTAACAAGGCCAGTGGGGTATGGATTGTACAAAAGAGTTTGTGAAATGAGTAGAGACATTTTTGAACTTTTATTATATATGTCTCATTTGGACACATTGTGAAAAAACAAAATTAGAATGGCTGTTTGTAGATGAATATAAATCATGAATATTGTAAAAATTATAAGGTGTCAGTAAACAAAATTACCTGTTATAAGTGGACATTTCAATTGGAAGTAAACTTCAAATAATCTTCTGAGGCTATAGAAGCACTGTAAATAAATATGCTCATTAAGAGCTTTGTTTGCAAAACATCATGACATAACAGGACAATGTTTTCTCTTTCAGGCATAAAGCATTATACATTATGGGATATTATTTTCATTTGAAGACATATAGAGGATAAGTACAGGAGTTTCTGAAAGAAAAAGAAAACAACTTTGAATTTACCATATTTTCCTAATTTCATAATGAAGTCTGTTTTGTTTGGTTGTCATTCTTATATATTTGAATTTGTATGGTTTTTTTTATGTGTGTTATCATCTTTGATCTCAGGTACCTTTAAAATTTTGTAATTTCTATACGAATACCTAAAAAATTGTTGTACTTATTTATATTTTCACATAACAAATTATTGGAGGCAGCAGAAACTAATGTCAGATCTGACTATATGCTTCTTGTTGTTTGTGATTGTCTTTGTCTTACTGGTTGACCTATTCCAGATGAAAGTAAAAAAAAAACCACTGCAGGCAGAGCATCCTCACCTGTTGTGTTATAATGACCATGGAATTATGCTGAGGGATGAGATCAGGTGGGAGACCTATGATCCAACATCTGCTGTCCTCCATTATTATTTACAGTTTATGTATGTTATAGGATTTTGCTGCTGGAACAAAATACTGGGTCTCTTTGGTTTGGATAAGAGCTGTAACAAGGGTGGAGCATGTTCTCTATGTCCAATCCTTGCATTAATTTGTTGGTGCTGATTGTCACCAATACAGCCAAGCAGTAACAGCAGACTGTACCAGCCAAATGGTTAAGAAATTACACATTTACATTTGCAGGCAGTATCCATTACAAGGAAGATCACCATGTCAGGAGCAATGCTTCCAAGTTTGGGACTCTTCACGAAGAAAGAAATGCCTACAAACCAATAGCATCTCAATACACTGTTGAGATATGGGGCAAAGCAGCAATTGGGCTTTATCTCTGGAAGCATGTGTTAAGTGGCGAGCTCCAAAGCATGCACAATGGATTCATTCAGCAGGGATATTTAACAGTAGATGACATAACTTTCGTATATCGCTCTGGGCCAGGTATAATACAGACTACAGTCCCAAATGATGTTCAGTACTTGGTTCTTGTACTCAATGGACGTTCCGAGGAGAAGATAGAGTCTTCCAAACTGTGGCTGGATTATTTACCTTTGTATCCAGATTTAAAAAAATTGGCTGTTGTTCTTCTTGGAAATGAGAGCTGTGACAATAATTGGATTCTTCCATATGTCCATTCCAGAGGAGGTAGAATTAATGTAGTATTCCTTGTGTATGATTCTCCACTGATTGACAATTTGGAGTTTTATCAGTGGCCTCTGGGGGTAGCTGTGTAAGTATTTTGAATGCTTTCTTAACATTATAATTACTGATTTGTGATCCTGTGTGAAACTACAAGAGTGAAAACTGAAATGAATGGTAGGAAAATTCTTTGGACCTCAAGGTTATGTTCACCATTTCATCCTTGTCTACAGATTCATGGATCAAATAAGCCATGCACTCATGTGTTGAATAAAATATAGTATATTTTCTTTACCAATAATGCTGTATCACCTGACAGTGCAGGGAGATGTAAGATTTGAAGGCATGGTAAAATTTGTTGGTTATTGTTGTGTATTCTGTAAGAGGTCTTTAGTACTCCTTCATGTGATGAGGATAATAAGAATGGTCAATGAACTGTAGAATGAGGCTATGTGAGCAACATTTGGTACATTGTATGTGCAGTTTTTATGTATGTGTTTTAGGTACAGGGGATTTCCAAACATAAAGGCAGAGAAAGTTGATATAAGTTCTCCCCGTTCTCACATATGCAATTTTTTGGGCACAGTCTATGGAAACTCTTCTCGTGAAATTCTGTCACAGATGATCAAGTCACTGGATTTACAGGATACCTGTATAATTTTAGAAAGAAAAAGGTAAGCATTTGTGTTTGTTTACAGTGGTTGGTTCTTGTTCTGTGATGATCTGACAGAAAATTTGGACAAGTGTCAGTAGTTTATTTGCAAACTATGCCACGTGGGCCTGCCATATGTTTGAAATCACTAATAAGCAACAGTAAATGCTGTGGCGTGACTAAGAAAGTGTATTGAAAATCCTCAATAGAAGTCTAAGAAATCCCCTGTTGAAATGAGGTGTGTAGTTTGCTGGGCTTGGTGCAAAATCTGCAATAAAGACATGGTTGTATTAAATGGTGAACAGTGCTTATTTAGTTATTATTTGTCTAGATGGCTTCCATTGGAAACTGAAGACTCACTGAAGTATTACATGGATTCATTGCTGCAGTCAGATCTTACGCTATGTCCAGTGGGAAGAAACACAGAGTGTTACAGGATTTATGAAGCTATGTCCTTGGGAAGTGTACCAGTAGTTGAAGACCTGCGAACAGATGGAAACTGTGATGCCTCAGCATCAGCTCCCCTAAGACTGCTTAAGCAGTATGGTGCACCAGTAACCTATATGAAGAATTGGTATGAGTTACCTGAACTTTTAAAAAAGGAAGCTGAACTTACATTGGAAGAAAAAATTGAAAGAAGAACAGCTATCGTGAACTGGTACAGGAGTTTTAAGAGGAATCTAAGTAATCACTTTATCAAAGTGATTAAACAGAAGTTTTTTGCTACCTGAAGTGACTGATAAAAAAGAATTAAATTACTGATTTAAACTGAGTATTATGAAAATGTTAAGACATGTTAAACATTGTTTTTATAAAAAGAGCCTGATAATGGCTTTATTATAAGCCAAATCATGTAGCTATGTTACAAAACACAGCACTTTATTTTATGAGTAAAGAGTTATTACTTCATGGCTTATTGATTATGCATGTAATTCAGACAGTACTGTTATGGAACACCTTAGCACAGCTGATTCATGGGTAGGCTAAACAATTCCTGTTTAATGAATGGGGAAGACGTGTGTTGTGGAATTTAAGTAATTTCCATAGTACCATACATCACTGTCACCACTAAATCCATCTAGACCATCCTCATCTAGTGCTAAGCACTAACTTTGTATAACAGACACTATACACTGCAACTGGGTCAGGGTTAGCATGAACATGGATGGTGCAAAGCTAAAGTCAGATGCCTGCTTTCTTGCCTTACTGATAGTGCACACCTCCCATCTGTTCGCAGCTGTGTCACACCTCTTTGTCATAGGTGGAGGGAATCATTTACTTCAGTATTATATTTTAATTATTATTCATTGATTTTAACAATGCAATATGTTAAATTTAATTTAATAAAATGAAATAAGTGATTTGTCTGTGGAAGTTCATAATAGACCTACATAATCCACTATCTGAAAAATATATGTTAACATTTGTTATGTGCGGATGATTAGATAATGCAGAATATCAAAGACATGGTACAGAGTTGCAGGGGATTTGAGAGTACACATGTACTCAATTTTGGAATATCAGAAATGAATGCAGTAAAGATAAAGGTACAGTACTCGTATACTCTAAAATATACAGGAATAGATTATATATTTAATATACTTAGGATGCAATGTATATCATTGCCCTATTTGTTAAGTTAGAAGAAAAATTTCATAAATTACAAGTGAAACCTATGAATGAATAAGTAGACGAATAAGTCAAACAGACATTCTGATGGATGTTTTGTGATTTCCATTTCTGCTTTATGGTGAATGCTTAAGGATTGTGTGGCTGTTACTTCATCCTCAAATTTGTTTACCTGTAATTATAATTACCCCAGATTATTAGCAGTAATAATGTCTTTACTCGAATGCAAGATGACTTTTTTCTCTTAAATTTGGCACTTAAATATGTGTGATGTCTTACGAAGCACTGAACCAGACTGCACCAAAGCAGATGGCTCTGAACCAGACCATGCATTACCAAATCATCATATGAGATCTGCCTTCTTCTGAGATATTATACAGCACAGAATTGTAATTTCTTAGGACGTTTTGGGACAACCTATCAGTCCCACCTTCAAGGGTCAAGAAATCCGAAAGAGAGAACATTGCATGACTTAAGTTAACTGATACAATTTTCTTTTTTTGGATTATTGTCCATTATCTAAGTTTTTAAAGAAGCATAACATTTAAGAAGTCATCTGTTTCTATTTAATTAGGTAAAGGAGCATCTAGTCTGTTTGCTGCTTTAGATTGGGTTATTCTCAATCACTGGGCGCTGCAGAAACAGTAACTTGTTAAGAAATGTACCTGAGAACAGATCTAGTCCAAGGGTAGTAACAGGAAAATGGCTATTGAAAAATTAAAAATTAACTACAAGACTCAAAAATAAAACCTGGACCAATCAACATATTAAAATCCATAAAAAGAACCATGAACTCAGACTGATCAGACCACAAACAAGACACAAAAGTCCAGAACATATGTATTTAAATTCTTAACACCACTAACACCATCTGTGGAGAAAATTGTGAATCTTTGTGGGTTGAAGTAAGTTTATAAAGCAAGAAATATAAATGTAGCATTTAGTCAGTGTGGATCGTAACAGCATGGCAGTGCTTCTCACCAGAAATGTTGTGAAGGGTTTTAAGAAGTGCTGTTTATTGAATGCAGTGGATGGGACTGATGATGATATGTTGTGGAATGGCAGTGAAGAGGATGGGAATGTTAAGAGTGAGTGTGAGGAAGATAAAGGCACAGACTGAAGATGGAGACAGTGATACTGATTGATAAAGGTAGATAGAATCTGATGTGTTTGTGCATTAAATGTTTGAAATTGATAGTAAAATTTTTTTTTTCTTTGCAGATATTTTATTTTTGGGGGGTTGTCTTATTTGGATAAATATATTTTTCCTTGGCTGATGTGTTTTTTGGTGGGTTGTCTTAGATTAGGGTCATCTTGCATTCAGGTAAATACAGTAAATAAAATAAAATAAAAT
>Ga0131853_10007138_pt1 | contig 20188 bp, 6 predicted proteins | sample TergutLab28metaG_FD_92764 | JGI IMG/M metagenome (GOLD analysis project Ga0131853, IMG submission 92764) | Labiotermes labralis P1 segment gut microbial communities from Petit-Saut dam, French Guiana - Lab288 P1 (version 2) (version 2) | ecosystem: Host-associated > Arthropoda: Insects >... | reverse complement strand
TACAGAGCGCTTATTACTTCATTTTTCGACCACATTTAAAAGAAAATTTATGGGTGCAGTCCGCAGTAGGTAACTAAATCTGACCTCGTGAAATAACTAGACAGTGCTCTAAGTGAAATTCAAGATTCTGCTGACATGGCGAAACGTTAAATGACTTAAATGTATCTTGTAATATAGAGCTCGTGTAGTGTACATTCTTAATCAATCACAAAATTAAAATGAACTACGTACTCTGCTGTGGGAACTGTCCAGCATGTTTTGAACCATTTTCTGTATTGTGACGTAGGACTGTCGCTGTTACAACCGCAAGAAAATATATAGTTGCAATCCCTAAAGTGAAGGCACGGACCTCGCTGCCTTGGGACCAGTCCAGGTACGAGTGCGAACGTCGGGATCATCCATTTGTGACAAAACTTTGGCCAAGACGCGAACGTCCCAAGCATGTCTTGAAAAGACCGGTTTCAGGATATCTCCTTCACGTGTAAATAAGTATCGAGTTGTATGTGATGCAAATAAACTGAGGACTTGCGTTGGATTTCTGGCCCCAGATCGTTTTCAGTTGTACCCGATGTAGAACTTTATCGTTCTGACACCATAACCTCATTTTAAACCTTGAGATTCAAATATGCTAATGTATAATTACGTCTTGTTTTGAAGGTGTTTCAGAACAAACTGCTTAGGATAATATCTGCACTCAACGGATGAAGTATAACGGGATTAATGCCACAAAGTCTTCAAGTTCAGGAGCCCGTAACGTTCACGAGCCAAGACTGATGTCGTAAGTCGAGAGATTGCGCGAAGTCGTGTGCGCGTATATCTGTGTGTTTGTACAGTCGGAGCGGTGGATTTGCCAATATTTGTCTGCTTATTATTATTATTATTATTATTGTTGTGATATTATCATCACAATCATCTCCATGATCACAATGATCATTAGCAGAAGATAAACTATCGAATGTTTTGGAATTGAGTAATACGTCTGTCTTGCTGCGCTAATGTCGTCGCTGGCCTCATTGTTATTTGTGATTGTTGTCTTTCAGCGCAGACAACGCTCTGTGTAAACAGCAGTGTAAAAACAGTCGTGAACTGATGAACGGGCAGTTAGGCATCTAGTATGGGTCCACGCGTGTGCCTTGATTTACAGGCGAAGAAAGGAAGGCTATGCAATAAACATGCCAAATTGCCGACGTCTGTAAGCTGATGGAGACAACCACACATGACTTGGGGGGGGGGGGCGTCGCGATGTCAAGTAGACACGTCCTGATTGTTTATCAGAGGGAGATGACAGTACAAATAATCGTGTAAGGAAGGTCTGTGTGTGGTGGAGATGACCCGTGTTTAACTGGTGTCGTCTATGCGTCATCTGGTGTTCATATTACAACCAGTGCCGTGAATGGGATGCAATTTAGCTGTTTTGAAAGACCAAGTCGTACCAAAGGAAAAACGATTTATTGTACATGAACGTGGTTTTTGTTAAACTGATTTAAATAGTATGTACTTCTGTGTTTTGAAAGGAGAGTTTCGAGTTCGGCAGTGCAACTATTTGCAGTATCGTTTCACGTTTCTGTATTGTAGAATTTGGAACCAACTATCGAGTTTCGTGGGTGTTTTCTAACTTCACACGTTTTGCATCACCAGACTAGCCCGCGTGTACGTACTAACGTTTATAAAATTCTTCCAAGCCGACGTCGTAATGTTAGGCTTACAGATTTATATTTTCTACGTCATTTGATAGTTCCGTAGACTGCTGTTCGTCTCGTCCTGCTTTTCCAAAGACCGCGGAGTTCAGTACTGTAAGTGACTGAGGTAATTCCCAGTTACGGCACTAAATTTATTTATTTAAATATATATATATATTTATTTATTTATTTATCCTTCATGAATTTTACTGGAGGCAAGAAGAATTCTGAACTGAAGTATGGAAAACTATTCTTCAAATGTATTATTCTCTGAACTTATTCTTACATATAAATTCGGTTTGTTATTGTAGATCCAAAACACTTGAACTTTGTTTTATAATGCCGTCTTACATTCTTGTGCTGTCACATGAGCAGGTATTCTAACTTTGTCGTAATTTTTTCTGCATTTTTTCTAATTCAGCTTCTCTACTAGTGTCTAATAACGTTTCTGTCTTTTTCTTTTCGCCATTCATGTTTTTGCCTAATCATTTTTACATCGTCAGCCTTCGTCGTAAACTAATGCTTATCGGTCAAAGCAACTATATCTTGATTTTCTTGGACTTCCTAAAGTCAAGATGAAAAACAGTCACGTTCGTTCAGACCACTCCGAATAGGAAATGAAATAGACAGATGTTTATTTTGTATGTGTGGGGTGTCAGTCAAAGTGGGTGCTGCACTCAACCGGTACGCATCAAAACATAGCAAAGTCCTTCTACAAAGTAAGGGTGTAGAATGTCAGTGTGTAAGTTAATAATTTGTTTTACTGTGCGTATAATACGCACAGTAAAACAAATTATTGAAGACATTATTTCATAAGATAATGTTGTCTGGATTTACATAATTACTTCACGGCGAGTCTCCATGAATCAGCTACAAATTGGCCTTTGTCAGATAATTATACAGTCTTAAAACCCATGTGTTGCGTCGTAGTAACAGAAACAGGGTTTACAGAGATCTTAGTGACCTGTGCTAAGGTCGAACAAACGACACATTAATCACTCCCTCCTACGTTGCTTTTCTTGCCAGAACTGGAGGCTGTAGCTGCATGTCTCTGGATGTGATAGCATATTTACATGCTACATTTACCCACAGATGAGGACGGCAGTTTGTGCCAAACAAATTCCAACTAATTGTTCTCGTAAAGAAGTGGCTTGTTTACATTGGCCCCAGCAGAGTCGCCTTTTGGAACGCCTGCAACTGGCATCAGTGTTTCCTTTTGTATAACCAAACTTTTCAAGTTGATTTGGTGTCGCTTTACACTATTTCCGTTCAATAAATCTACAAATTGCACCTTGGAAATGATAATTTATATCATCATCATGAAATCGTTATCATTACCATCATCATTATAATAATCACCATCATAACAAACCAATTCCATGGAGCAGAATAGTCCTTGAAAAGCGAACAGTTGCTCAGCTACTCATGACTGTTGCCGTATTTTGTGTAGTCAGCAGGTTTATTACAATGTGTACAGCTAATTGCCACTGTCCCTAATTCGAAACACACGAATCCATTTCATGTACTCCCATCACGATTCGTCCTAATGGCGTTCCCCGAACCGTGGCTCGATCTTTTTACGTATCATTTCTCATTCAGTTTTTCCCTACCACCTAAACATAATATGCAGTCCTGTTTGTTCCCATGCATGCTCCAGGCTCCGCCAGTCTTATCCTTGTTCTGATAATCTAACCATATTTGGTGAGGAGTACAAGCTGTATTGCTCCATGCCGTACAGTCTTGTGCAATCTCCTGTCGCTGCCTCTCACTTACGTCCAAGTCTTCCAAATACTGAATTGAGGTTCGTTCCGTCAGAAAGGAGAAGGTTGAGGCAGCGGTAGGTTGTAATGTCATTTGAACTTCCGACTGAGTGTCGGCCAACCTGTATATTAAAATACTGGTACTTCAGGAGAGGCGGGCGGAATACGCCTTGACATTATATGTCTTTAGCAGTGTTTCAATGCGTAGCAAGTGCTTGAACCGTTGCGTATTGTTTGTGTGTGTGTCTGCGGGTTGATGAGGCACATGTGGGTGGTCCCGTGGATGTTCAGAGCTATCGTCCGTCAATATCACGTGCATAGTTATATAACTGTGCAGAGGACGGTTTTTGCCTCTTGTATTTTTGCGGATTTGGACTCCGTGTCTGAGACTACTGTACTGTTCGATGTAATATAGAGCTAAGTAATTGCCCGTTGTACCGAACGCCTATCAGCTGTCTGACAAAATCGTCTATTGTTCATGTCAGCGACCTGCATAACCGACTCTTCGATAAATCGATTGTTCGATTCCTAGGCGTATTAGCTGACTGACAGACCACGTCGCCTCTTCACTGCCTAAATGACAGATCTGTGACGTAGACCGTCACATGCTCATGACCGGTAACCCATGTACAACCTGCAACGAAGGCACAGAGGTGTATAGAGGTATAGCTCCACTGTTTCTTTAACCTCGGTGCTCGGTACGTGATTAACGCCACGCCCCGGCCGCTTTACCCCTGAGAATGACTCGATACCCATTGTACAGGAGGCTGTGAGGGCCCCTGGGTCGGTGCGGAAAATTCCCCCCCCCCCCTCGGAATTCCGATGACACATGAACCTTTGTCGAGTAAGTTGCAGTGTCCACTGGACTGAATGTCAACGGCGTGAACCACCGTTAGACGTCTACTGGCAGTTACCTTGGCAATTTTTATTTAGTTAAAATAGTTATTTGCATAATTAAACATTCACCTGGACAAGCTTGATATAATTTGATTAGTCCAGTTTACTTGGAAGTTCCTAAAGATAAACAGAGGCTTGAACAAGTAATTGCATGACACACCAGGAAGAGCACTGGAAAGGCGTTTTGCATTCTGAAGTACACGCAGTTTATGTTGTCCCAACGCACCCCACTTTGCATATCTCATAGGTGTGTATGTTCGTTTATTACACCGCAGAAACCTCACTAAAATCTGCCCTACAGTGTGTTGCGAAATATTGGCCTGTACCGTATAGAAAAATATTTCGAATGGAATCTGAATAATTACGTGCCGGCTTGTCGTTTAATTGGGAATCTTTTCGACTTTTACAATGATTGTTATAAAGTATGTTTAAACTTGTTGTACATTAGTAATAGTTTTATTGGACGAATGCGACAGAACCGTATAATTCCCCACCCAACTGCAACCCAGGCACCCGCCCCTTCCCTCCTCTTTCCGAATATAAATTAGTATTGGCGTCTGTTATTTAGGTTAGGAGCTGATAAATACTGATCATCGCAATCCATGGGTTGTCATATTCTGGAGGTACGGGCTTCAAATCTCAGCCTGGAAACATGATATCGTGACTCAGACGTTTTGTGATGTTTCAGTTCTCCAAATCTTGTTCTAAGAACAGGACATCAGACTGGCCGAAGAGCCAGTTTTTACAAAGAGGGTCGTATGTATGAGGTCTTGCTTTTAAATTTCGGTCCGCAGAACGACTATTGTCTGTGACGTTTCTGTAGGTTTTCCTTTGTTCTTAGAGAAAATGCCGGGTTTGTAGCTCAAATTGAGATGCCGCATTAAATCAACCAGAGCGAAGAGACTAAATAAATAACTGCTAACCCTAATTATGTACCTATTTGTGCGCTTTGTGTGGAGGATATAAAGGTATAGAGCTGTATGCATATGAAGATAAGTCCTTAACGTCAGATACAGAATACAGTCTACTCTCTTACTGAAGACCATTTTTGACAGTAAGTAAAACGCATCCATGAACAGACACAAACACAGACTAGACGGTCGGTTACTTAGGCTTCTGCTCTGGCATTTGGTGGTCTTAGGCCTTTGAAGCAAGACCAGGACAAGACATGTCAGTGACCCTGTTCAATTTGTTCCGGGTGTCCCTTGTGGCACATAGTACGGGGCCCAGGCACGCGTCAAAATGATGGCCCTCTTCATTACCCGCGCCCCCAGTTGCCAGAGCCGTGATCTGGCGGTCGGCAGCGCACTGAATGACTTCGTGCCCAGTTTAACACTAGGCTACGTGGAATCAGATTTTCGTCATTGTATTTCATCTAAACAGTACTAAATATTGCCCATATATTCCTATCTCTATTATCCGTTTCCCTTTTCGTTTATCAGCGTGATTCTGTTTTGGTACCTTTCTTTTTATGTATTTCCCTTCCCGTTCATTTCCTCATTCTTTAACTTAGCGCTTCAGTTTCGTCCATCATCATCGTCAACTGCTTTGAATTCAGTTATGAATTTTTTGTCTCTCTTATTCTTTAGTCTCTGTTTTGTGTCTTGCCCTCTTTTTCTTGTTAAGTTTTGCCGTTTCTTATAATCGCTGTTCGGATTTATCTCCCTCGTGTTGTGTCTTCCTTCAGTATCATTTTGTCTTCGTGTTATTTTCTTTTTGCCTTATTCCCTTCTGTCTTTGCCACTGTTTAATTTCGTCCAGTGTATTTGTCTTTGTTTTGATGCCACGTAAAAATCAGTTAACTTTTTACGGCCACTTACAAAATGGATTTTGTTAAAACAAACATAAATAAATTACCTGTTGAAGTGTTCTCTTCTCCTTTTGCCCTCTGTTTGTTTCTTTCTGTTACCTTATGACGTTTCGTCGACACTGTACCAACTGAATTTGTGTGCTTGTGACATATTAGAAGTTACTGTCTCTGAATTTATCTGCTGCGATTGCAGAAATATATGAGGAGCCACAGCTTTGACTGCAGCCAGGTATCTAGGCGCAGATACTAAATAAGGACCCCTCAAATGTCACTGCTCCACGACTTTGGCCACCCGTGTTCTGTAGAGCAGTTCGTGTTTTCAGCGAGTCTGCTGTTCACATTTGCTTATAAAATGGAAAGGTAGCAAGCAGCACTGTGGCTGTTTGCTCCAGAAAGGTTTGTACACTGGAAGCAGAAGCCAGTGACTCAGAAAACAGCATATGGAGGGAGGAAGTCCGTGGTGGTGTGTCCATTGTGCCACGTGTCATGGCGGATAAAAGCCATGATGTATGGTCCGTGGCGGGAGATGACAAAGAAAAGAGATACGAAGATGTGTGGCAATAAATATGTAGAGGATAGGTTGAATATGTATAGTCATATATAGAAGAAATTGGTGTATCGTATATTGCACAACCTGTAATATCCTTCCTGTGTTTGGTGTCCTCCAGCCAAAATACTGTTACTCAAAATGTTTACTATTGTGTCAAAACTTTATTTCTACATGGGTATGACCGTTATCAAACGCACTTGGGAGAGGGACATAGTGCATTGTCGGTGGGCAGAGAAAAAGGATGCTGTTGCTATTGCTTAATTAGAAAGTGTGCAGATTCGTTAGCTTTGCATTGTCACGTTATGTACACACGTCACTGTGTAACGAACTTACAATAATAAATAACACTACAACAATAAGAACACAACTTCAAGAGTGTACAGATAAAAATGTGGACCTCTAAATTTTTGGACCACAGTACAGGCATCATACAGTCACGTGACAAAAAGCCTCACGTACAAGTTCGTGAGTGTATTGTTAGTGATAGAAATATTGCATATATCAACATATAGTACTATTAGATTATATTTATAATGTGTCATAAAATAATATGGATATTTTTCCCATGAATACGTCAACAGACTATGTCAAGATAATGAGCATGTGAAGGTTTAAACTTGTGTAATGAAATAATATATTGTCATATACAGGGTTTTCATAAATTGAGTTTATAAATTGTTGATGATATATATCTGCCTGATAGTTGTCAAAAAGTGTATCGGTGCGTAGATTTGTCAGCATACGTGAAGTTTTTTATGATGATCCTTGTGTTATTTATGGGCATTAGTTTCAAGTTTCCTCTAACTGACCCTCAATGTTCATTTCGTTACCCACATTAATTTTAACCCTTTAAAGTCTCAGATGAACCTGGTATATATTTACAGATTCAGCTCTTACCGTGCAGTAAACACTCTCCTCCTCGGTTGTAATAAGCCAGATAATGTACGTATAACATAACACTGAGGCTCGTTCGTGCAACCATTGTTGCTGTGGAAAAGAAATGAGTATTACATATTCGGAGTGTGTTTTTGTAGCCTTAGTTATCCAGCACGCAATGCGCATGCGCCATATTGTCATCTATGGCCTGTCCGGCTGTACCACATTTTTCCACATTATCTCATACGACACGGTCTTCGGAAAAAAAGGCTATTGGACATCAAATACAGTATGTTTGATTTTCTCCACAAATTTTTTCTGGGACATTTATCATTTTAAGAAGAACTGAGCGAGATATGATTTAAATGTATATTGGTCTTCATGTAAAGTACCCGTTATGTTGTCAGATTTTAATCTAACTTGAATTTTCTCGACAGATTTCCAAAAAATACTCAGATATAAAATTTCATGACACTCGTTTCAGTGGGAGCCGAGTTTTTCCATGTGGAGAGACGGACGGACGTACATGACGAAGCTAATAGTCGCTTTTCGTAACTTTGCGATTGTGCTTAAAAACCAATCAGCTAATGCTGTGTGGGAAATTATGGTTGTTTGTTCTCAGATCCATACAAAATACAAAATGCTGTTTTGGGGTTAGGGGGTTACAAGTTTGAAAGTTGTGTGATGAGAGTTGCGTAAGTGCACACAATATTTGTATGAATCTGGGAAGTTGTCTCAGCAGTTAATACAGACTAAACAGCTCATTGGCAAGTTGTATCAACATGGCCGGTCACAGTTGCTGCACGTTACAAAAGTGACTTGTGCGCAAGAGCCCTGCCTTTCAAAACTGCCGACCTGCAAGATTAATCAAAATTATGCCCGAGCGTCGGAGTCGAAGATGCAAGAAAAGGCACATACCGCACATCGGTTAAAAAGATCAGACGGTTTATGTTCAAGGAATCGGTCACTGATTATTGCCAAAATTGTGCTTAACATAAATACGCCGATTGGACAAAAGTCCAAGGTGTAGTAAAATTACGTGTATGATTCTTGGAGTGAGGTATTCTGGGTTATGAGATGCTTTGGTCTGGTATGTTGATGACAGCATTGCGGAGGAACCTACTGCCTCGATCCGCAAGAGTGGTTTCCCTCATTGTGCAATTTCTGCTCGCCATTTCCTTTTCCCTCGTAAAGTACAAATTTTCTCCTTAGTTTTTTATTGTCGAACATCCCCTTTCCAACTTACTTTCTGCCAATGGGAAACCCCAAGTTTCACGTCAGACAAAACAAAGAGGTTGCAAGACAGGTAACATTAAATTGTAGCGCGTTCGCATAATGTTTACACCTCCTCAACTATCCCAACAGCCTGATACCATTGCACTGGAAAAGAGCGTTTGTATGGCTGTTTAATGTTGCCGGCTACAATACAGAGTGCTTTAGGTCTTCATGTAAAGTGCCCAATATTTTTGCCCGATTTTGACCAAATTTGGAATTCCACGACAGATTCTCATAGAAGTCCACGGTATGAAATGTCAAGGAAATCTGTTAAATGGTAGCCGGGCGCTAACACATGAGGGTATACGGACGGACGGACGGACGTGGCGAAGCTAATAGGCTTTTTGCGCGACTAAAACTGCTAGTTTTTTTACACCTGTCATTATTATTATTATTATTATTATGCGTGTATACTTTAATTTTTCGGCTTTACATATAAGACTTTAATGTAAAATACGCTGACGCTGTTTCCGGGAACAGAAATCCGTGCGTTGCGATGTGTTGCATTGACTGAACAAGGGGCACTAGGATCGGCCGGTCACTTTACTTGTTAACAGCTTATACATTTATAACACCGATCTGTTATCTGACTGTTTGCATGACCTTCGGCACTGCGGTCAGTGTCTTCCCCGGATTACAGCACGACTGAACACACAGATCTTCTCCACGCAGCCACTGGAACAAAGAGACACTGTATGATCAGGATATACAAGAAATAAATGTACCATAACAGAGATCATTGACCACAGTCGCAGGGAAGTTACTCAGCTCTCCACACGGTCAGCTTACAACTGAGATCATTCATCATTATCACCAGCAGTGTAGTCAGTCACGACATCTGTGAACATAGTCACAATGCGATATATAAACAATTGACCTCTTGCATACCAATAAAATGTCTGGTCTTTATATAAATTATACAGAGGGAGAAAAACCATCATTAATCTTTAAGAATTGCCTACGTGTCACTCGCAAGAAGGTTCTGAGCGCTATTGAGATATTGTTAATGTGACAATTATGTTAATTAGGACCCGCTGGTTAAGGGTGCATCCTATTGTTATACAATTCTTTTCTTTGCACGAGTATTCGTTTATTGTGTGTGTGACCATAATATAAGCTACTCTATTATATGCGTTACCATATTTCTTTCCTTTCATATATCCGTTTTTTTTTTACAATAGCACAAGTCTTAAAAATCAGACTTATGGTCATGTCATATGTATTGCCTTTAGTTAAACGTTTGCTTTATTTTATTTATATCAGATCGAACGCTGAACAAATGACTGGGGAGTGTCCAATGGCACGCGTCGTGAGAGTGGCACCCTGATTGCAAGTGATATGAACATTAATGCTTAATGTCTACAAACCTCGAAGCAGTACTACGGGATCAGTTTGCAATATTCAGTATGGGCGTTGCTATAGGGTCTTTCTTCTATATTGCTATCATTTACATTTGCCCCCCAAAAAAAAGTTCTGGTGAAGGGAAGGCAAAGGAGAAAAGTAGATGGAAGAAGAGAGTTACTGTAATTGAAAAGTCGTGGGAGGTCTCCTGTACTGGATAGATAAATATGTGCTTGTGTTCGGTTTACATACTGGTAACTCTGCATAATACTTACTGTGCAGTAGTTGAGTTTGTTTAGTGAGCTATAATGCTGGCAGAAAATGAAGGGGTGTGAACGAGATATAATGGTCTATATCTATCCCTGTCCCGGAAAAAGGATAGTTAGGGTTGGTATGGGGACGGGTGAATATTAAAAGAAGAGACGATGGGGTGACATAACGAGAGGGCATTAACTTTAGAAGGGAGGGGGGTAGGTGACAGAATCGGAAATCATGAAAGCACATTAAGGTTTGGTACAGAGAGGGTAGAATAGAGGGATGCAGGAAAAGAGAATTATAATAAAAAGTAAGGTGTGGGAGCGTGATAGACGTGGTTAATTCGATCCCAAATTAGGGGAAAGATGGACAGTCATTGCTGCAGACTATATGATCCTAATTTTTCCCCCAAATGAGCTTTGCAATTTCTAATTGGTGCTCTAATTACTGGGCAGGAAATGAAAGATTGGGCTTAGTTACCCAGAGAGCATGGAATGGGCGGGTGAATGGGCGATTCGACGAATAAATGCTCCTTAGTTTTTCTTCGATCGGCGATAGATGGATGGGAGCTTCCCCCTTTCTGATTTGAATGCTTACAGTAGCGGTTCCTTTTGTCGTTTGATTCTACTTGTCCTTTCTCCAGTTTCATTAGGTTCATTACAAACAATCTAATGACGGTTCGTTCTTTGTCATTCAGAATTTCTTTTCCCGACGGTTTGGAATTTAGTTCTATCTTCGTTTCCGTGCTATCATAATGACCTACATGAAATTTCATTCACACGAAGAGGCAAATTTTGTGATCAGATTAAAGTGCGCGGCTCGAATCCTGGACCTGATCTGTAGAGATAGATGAGAATACTGGAGTACGTGGTGCACCTTGCATGGACGCTAGCAATAGCGGTATATCGGGTGAGGTATTTAAGGCCTGACTGTCTCTCTCAGTAATATCTGGACGACGGCTGCAAGTCTGTAGGTCCTTCGGCACTCAGACTGCAGATAATCCGAATATTCTGTCATTTCTGAAACAGCGACTGCCGCGAAGTATGGTACTAAGTACTTCCAGTAACGAAAAAGGGTCCTTCCTGAGTCTGAATATTCCCTCGGCTGGTCAGGGAACCCCCCCCCCCCTTTGTGAAGTCCGAATGTTCGTTACTGCGCTCTCCAGAACCAGCTGCTGCCGAACAGTGTCCTGAGCCTTATGAATCTAATCCATATTTTGACATTTTAGTATGATCCATCTTCGCCAGGGTTTCCAAAATGCTGTCTAACCTTCAGGTGTTTTTAGTGCGGTCTTTTCCATTTTAACTTCCTGAGTGAAGTTTAGGATGCATTTCTCCTCTACCCTGCGTGTTACGTGACCTTCGCGTCCTTTTTCATTTGGTCATTGCTAATGGTGCAGATTCTCCTCGGACGGCATCAGTCTATGTGTATGTTCTCATCCTCTAAAGAGAGACGAAGAACATGTCCCTTTGGCTTCGTGTCTGATCGCCCATAATAACTTTTAAATTAGTTGAGGGTTATAATGAAATTTTAATAAACATTATGCCAGTAAAGAGTTGGTGGAGGCACTGCGCTACTTGCCGGAAGGTCGAGGGTTTGATTTCCAGTTGGGGTCATTGGGATTTTTCAATGACTTAATCCTTCCGGCCGCACTATGGCCCTGGGGTCGACTCAGCCTCTTAACAGAAATTATTACCAGGGGTATCTCCTGGAGGTGAAGGCAGACTGTGAGTAGGGCTGATAACCTTATCACCGTCATGTGCCGATTTCTAGAAATTCTGGGATCCTGAACCTCCTGTAACCCTCGGGGCCTGTCCAGGCCTGTAATGGGATAGCTTTACCTTAGTATGTGAGTAAGGATACTCTCCCACTGTATGTCCGTCCACTGCCTAACATCATTTATGACAGCTGTGCAAAATTCTGAGGTAGGAAATTGTATGTGTATATATATATATATATATATAAAGGTAAAGGTAAAGCAGTCTCGTTACAGGCCTGGAGTGACCCAGAGGGTTCCAGGAAGTTAAGGTTCCAAGATTACATGACAACGGCACAGGATGGTGGTAAGATTGTCATCCCTACGCACCGGCCGCCTTTACCCCCCAGGAAATGCTCTTGGTACTCATTTCTGTTAGAGGCTGAGTCGACCTCAGGGTCATAGTGCGATCGGAAGCATTATGTCAATAAAAAATTCCATTGGCACCATCTGGAATCGAACCAGCGACCTTCCGATTTGTAACACAGCACCTTAACCACTGCTCCACCGCGGTTCCTCCGTGTATATACATACATACATATATGCATACATACATACATGCATACACACATACAAACATACATACACACATACATACATATATAACATTACTGACCCTCACTCTGTATCTAGAGAGTAGTTCGATTCCCGCTGAGGTACTCTCAATTTTTCAAGTAGTGCTTTGTTAGTCTGCTAGATTGTTAGTTAGGCGTAACGTTTTTCTGTTAGTTTCTCATTATTATGTATAACATACTACATATGACTTGTGTTGAACAGGCAAGTATTTTTTATTTAGTAAGTTATGTGGGCCAACCTTTATTCTGCAATTGATGTAAATGAATACTAATTAAATAAACCTACTCCACTTGGCTCAAACTGTCTAATGGCGCTGATGTAAATGGACCGGCCTCCTATCAGTTTCATAACCAGCTGAATATTCAAGCAGCCAGACGCGACACGTTGAAACCGGTAAAAGTGCTACTGGCTTTAATTTGGAGTGCACATTGGAAGGCTAGTGCTGCCTGTGTCCAATGGCTTTACAGTACAGAGGCTTCTCTTTTACAGATCTCACTGTCTTCGTTGGAGCGAAATTGAAATCTGGGGAGCAGGATTTGGTGAGTAACTTAACATTGCTATGGCACTGTTAAACTACAAACAAGTTTTTATTATAGGAAACAGAATATCTTTATTTTCACTTCCAGGTGTCGAAGTGGTTGAATTATTTTTGAAGTTCGCGTAGACGAGGAATGAGTTTTATAATTTTATTTACAGTCAAAACCGTCAAAATTGTGGATCACTTGTACAGTCTGATCATATACTCTGTGATGTTACTGAATCTAAGTAGGGTCTATACTCTTTTATATCATGAAATAATAGTATTACTAATTATCGGCTTATAATTATGTTACCAGCATTGGATTTTTAATTGTTGCATATTTTGTACGCCATAGAATGCTGTGGCTAGCAAGATACCTTTAATATGTATATGAATTCTCAACAAATATGCGTACTATTAATTCAGTTAATTATTAACTCGCATGTTGTTTTAAAACATGTTTCGATCAATGTCAATTGATTCAACGTTCTGAAACCTCTGCAGGGTCACCAAGGCAACATCACTCCTCCATTGTGTGGCGAAGTTATGAATGGACTGGGTTTTGCATTCACTTTCCGTACATTTCGTGACGGCATAGTGGTTAAGTTCTGGAAACACGTCGTAACAGTACTTACTGCAATTGATATGTCTGTGTGGACGCTGAGAGAATCCAAACATTCGTTTGCGTTTATAAATCGTCACAAACTTTTGAAGTCATTAAAGGCTCTAATAATACCAATAGAGAATCAGATGTAAAGTAATTAGATATCAAACAAAACTAACATTCAAGATGTAATTTATTTTTAGTGTTTGTTTGTTGGTTTTTTGAAAGTCATGAAGTGATATTGTAAATTAACCTTTTAAAGACTAAACGTCATATGCTTTATATAAGGAATCAGTCCGTACCGCGCTGTAAACACTTTCCAGCACGGTTATAAAAACCGATCAGTTTATGCTGTAAGTGGCACAAGTCGCTGTTTATTCTGAGATCCGTACAAAACACTCAACGCAAAGCAAGCAACATGTAGAATTTTTGAATGTTAAACTTGCTGGTACGTAAAGAAACCGCTGGACTTTAAAAGATTAAAACGTTTGTATTTATTTCTGTTCTCTTCAGTTACTCTGTTTGTTTAGTAAGGCATATTTTATTTCCGTGTAAACTCCCGTATAACTTAATTATGCGTTTCGTGTGGGTGATTGTGACGTCTCGTCGATTTCATTATCAATTGCATGTCTAATATTTTATTGTAAACAAACGTGTTTAGACAGACTGGTACCGAATATGAAGATTATGCTCTTCCTGGGTGTTAAACCGCGTAATTTCTCAGGTATATACCAACTTACTGATTTTAGATGTGAACCAAATATTACTCCTTTACCCGTAAGGTAGAGGCAACAAGTTCGATCGAAACATGTCTATCAGACTAGGCAACTTAGAATCGCAGAAGACAGTAATATTCGCAGTAAACACGGTTAGAACCTCAGATCTCACCCAGTAATGGTTTCACGTGTGTATCATTATTAGTACTGCGCAGTGTGAGGCAGGATACAGCTCGTTGCGAATCCACTGATGTGTTGCCGGTCCGGGCATTCAAGACTGCGAACCGCAAGCAGACGGACAAAGATACAGGCTGTCAGGCGTTACACAGACCCTCCAGTACAGTTTCAGTGAAAGTGGCTTCTTGTATGGGTTGCATGTACGATGTATGGCGATTTTTCCGAACAAGTTCACGGAGGCCAGACATTAACACCGAACGGTGGCCGTTTATTAAATTAGCGAATAGATTGTGGCTCCACCTACCGCCCAGCTTTGCACAACCACGCCCCACCAGCACAGCACAGTGTATCAAATAAAAATATGCCCTCCCTCTCACCGGGGGTAATACCCCCTCCCCCCCAAAAAAGCAAACAAGAAAACAAAACAAGAAAACAACACTGGGCGGGGCTTGTTGGATAAAAATTAGTGCTCCATAAACACTAGGCTTGTCACGTGATCAGTCACCCCTGTAATGCAACCCCTACACAAGGGGTAGTAAGGGAGTACACTGTTTGGAGCATTACTGTAAATGGTTTATTGAAATTTGAACTGTTGTTTACTTGTCTCATTCATTTTCACACCCAACTGACCCCACGCCCCTACAGATTTTGTGGTTTGCAGGAACAATACATATGTGTGGGACATTAATACTGAAAACTCACACTTTGCCGGGGCTCAAACCGTGTAATGTGTAATACATTGCCGTCTCCATTTTTCATTAGATGTGGTTTTACCATGTATAAAGTGATTTGACGGTTTAAACTGTGGGAATAACATTTAAATTTTACTTTGCTGGCAACAGATGAGAAAATTACAACTGGATACAGCGATGACTGTGTCACGTGTTTTGAGCAGAAGTGTACAAACTGTTGTACTATCGTATTACTAGATTGTGAAAATAAATGAAGAGCGTTCCATTCTAATCTGCCAGAGATTTTTTTGTGACTTTCGGATGTCATAGATTTTGGAGAAATAATTCTTTTAGTAAATGTAGACTGGATTATATTGGCATAGGTTGGAGGCATTTGGGGGATTTCGTGGCGACTGTGAGGAACCTTCAGGTTCCTTAATGAGAGGAAATTTATTGAGAATTTTTATTGTATTTGTAAATGAAACCTTACCACCATCCTGGGCCATTGTCACGTAATCTGGGAACCTTAACTTCCTGGAACCCTCTGGGCACCTCGGGCCTGTAATGGGACTGGGTTACTTTTACCTTATGTGTAAATGATCTGCTATAATTTTGTACTACTTGTGAGAATTGGGCAATCAGTGATACACTTACTGTTTGGTTTATTATAAGTCTAATAACGTCTGGGAGTAGAGAAGACTAAATTACGAGAGATTTAGGATTTGTACTCCACACCAAACGTTATTGGGGTGATCAAATCAAGAACAATGAGAGTGGCAGGACACGTGGCACTATGTGGGACAGGAGAGGTGCATACAGGGTTTTGGTGGGGAGACCTGAGGGAGACCACGCTTAAGACATAGGCATAGATGGAAGGATAATATTCAAATGGATCATACAGATGTGGAATGCGTAGGCATGGACTGAATTGATCTGGCTCAGGAAAGGAACAGGTTGCAGGCGCTTATGAATGCGGTAATGAACCTATAGCTTCCATAAAATGCGGGGAAATTCTCGACTAGCAAAGAACCTGTTAGCTTTTTAGGACCGACTGTGCCTCATGGACGTAGTTAAGTGTAAAGTCGCTTCACTAACTAGACGTGCCGATAATACACTGCGTCCAGTGATACGAGGAGTAGTTCCGTCATAAATAATGAGAAGACAAGGGTAATGAAGGAGCGGTCACGAGTTACCTATTTCACCGTAGTACTGTCCAGAAACTCTACCTCTGAAGACTGAGCAGAACCATAAAAATTTCGGTCTGAAACCCTATATCTAGTGCCCCTGACGAAATTCGGTTCAGGGTACCTTCCGAATATATATGTATGGAAAGTCACAAGTAGACCGATCTGTTATTCAGTCTGTCAATAAGTGAACTGGGTAGTTAATTTAGGCACTTTGCTCAGAAAATGCCACCTATCTTCGTATGTTTTAATAAGAAGGTTTCCATAATCTACCTTGATATATTCATTTTTATAGAGTTTCTTTTTCTAACGCCTAAACCAGTATAGACGAAAACTGTAAGCGCTCGAGCTAGCGCTTTTTACGGGGTTTTCTTTATCGCCGGACTGAGCACTACAGAGTGGGTGGAATGAGTCACAAAGCATCAGTGGTGTCGTCCGCTCTACGGTTAGCAGTCCTGTGAAAAGACGTGCTCGGTATGATTTGAGCATTACAAATTTTCGGATTTAGCAGAGCTTCCTTGGAAAGTATGTGTGTTAAAATGAAACGCCGAGTGGGCATTGTTCCAAGCGAAAGAGCAGATCCCGTTAAAACCGCACGGGTGTAGAAACAAGTGCAGAAACAAGTATCCTATTGACACACCAGCAGACGATATCCTCTGTAACGAAATCTGGCGAAGGCCGCTGGCAACGACCTCTACTCCCACGCATAAGACAAACAGCAAACTGGTTTCATTTGAAAACCCTTGATACGTTTGTTGCTTTCTTAGTTCAATACAGAGATGTCAGTTTCTTGTAGTCGCACATCATGTTGTCTTTCTGTTAGTTCTAATTGGCAGATTTGTAAACTCATTCGACACTGAGAACACTAGGCTGTCAGCCGAATACTCGAAATAAATACATAACAGTGCACGTTGAAAGAAAAACAAAGATATCGTAAAAAAATACCACCCTGATTAACCCTCTGAAAACGTATATGCTTCAAGATTATATGCAGAGAGTCATTTCATACCTCACCGGGAACAAATTTCGTTTTCATTATTAAGCGTAAGACCATTCACTTAATGATGTTTAGGAAAATAATTATTATTTGTTATAAGAATAATACTAAAAAATAAATAGACTTTGTGGACAAAATTCAGAGTCGCTGCATGGTACAGCGGTTGCCAAATAAGGTAATCACTGATTAACAAACTTCTGAGCTAATGCTCGAGGTGCAGAATTCAAACTGCCATACAAACCTGTCAGAATCGCTGTGTTGCCTTAGTTACTTCTCATATCCAGCCTGAGGACCCTCCAGTCTAACTTCTCCTTCCCCCTGGCTGCATTGAAAGATCGGGCATAGCAATAAACAGCTTTATTGTGTGCATTCCGCATGATGTATGATGTGAAGCCACTGCGCTGTGCTGTGTCATATACCCAACAGGGGTTTAAGTCACCCTGGCTTTAGTTGGACGTTAATCAAACACTTCAGTGGTGTGAAAGTCATTAAAATATCGTAGAGGAGTTCATAATGTTTATAGTGTAGGGTAAAAGCGGACATATTCTCATTCTCAGCGAAATTCGACACCAGGAGCTTTCGGCCGCAGACCGAACCGTTGGCAGTACAGGTTGTGCAAAGCCACCATTTCGGACATGGCGTTCAACTTTCCCGGTATGTTTTAATTTAAGGCAGACATCTGTCACTTGTGGACTACTCGCTAATGTTAAAGTACGTATAGGGCTATTTTCTGTTACTGGGAAAAACGTATGAGACATTACATGTCACTGGAAGTGCGACTGGATTTAAGCGAGATGTTTCTTGCGTAGCGTCCAGATGGTTACATTGCTTCTAGTTTGCATGTTTTCACATCACTTTATGTTTGTTATGTGAATTGTTCTTTACGTTTTGCTGTCTGTTTGCTGCTCTTGTCATATGGTATTTCTTAACGAAATATTAATGTGTTGCATTTTGATACACAGTGTAATTAAACACGTATACACAGAATTATAGGCCTGTACCTGTTTGAGAAGCGTAGAACGAACACTGCGTTTTCTGTCTTAGGGTTGAGACTGCATGCAGTTTTGATGACTGGTACCGGTGTTTGGTTAACAGGTACCGGCGTTTAGTTGACCGGTACCGGCATTTGGTTGACAGGTGCCGGCGTTTGGCTGACTGGTACCGGCGTTTGGCTGACTGGTACCGGCGTTTGGTTGACTGGTGCCGGCGTTTGGTTGACTGGTACCGGCGTTTCGGACGAACGTGTTGCCTCCATATTAAGGCTAGAAGAGATAATCTCGTCTCACACGCAATAGGCATTGTACTATTAAACTGGTGTTGTGAGGACGGGGCGATTACTGAGCTCAGGTTTCGGATGCAATCACACTGAGAAGGTTGGGAAACACTGAACTAACTGTGTTGTAATAGAACTTGCAGTTTCGATACCACTGAGACGTAGTACAAGGAATTCCCATTGTGGATCTGTAATATGCCAGTTTAATCGAATTATCGTCTTCACAACGTTTGTCTCTCTGTTTTATTTTAATATTATTCTTCAGTCTGCTGCCTGTATTTCTCTATTTTTGTCTTTCCAAGAAAACACCTTATATGGGTATTTTCGTAAGTCTTGTTTCTGACAAAATATCTGAAAGTAAAACTCGAATATTCAACACTGCTGGTGTTAAAGTCAATATCTGGACCCATCGTGGGCCTGCTGAATTCAGTCTGCAGCACGAAAATCTCTTTCCGTAAAATCGTATTTTGTATTTTTCTCCCAACTACGTTTCGCTCTTCCGCAAGGTTTTATTCATATAAGTAGCTCTTCTAACACAGCCCTGTCGGCCTGTATGATCACTGTATGTCCTAAAAGAGCTACCCGTGCCGCTCGTCACGACTTGCTCAGCCATATAACAGATATGGTACCGGTTCTTCTGTGCCTAAAATAACTGTTTCAGATGTGTCAACATATAGATCGTGTGGTGGCTGATCGTCGGTGAATATTTCGAATATTTCAACGGGAAGACTGCAGGGTTCTTTACCGGCTAAAAACAAATTACCGGTAACTATTTGAAGGTCATCGTAATACTTGTACGTAGTTAGACCAAGGCTGTTGTTCTGTAAACAGACTACTTGAAGTTCATTAGGTAACTTTCGTACCAAGCCTCGGTGTCCCAACGGTCAAACTGTGCATGTGCATGTAGCAGAATATGAAAGTTTAAATACGGCTGCAATTTACGTCTGCCTGTGTTCGGTTACGTACATGAAGTGTAATTAATTTTTGTTTTGTCAGGTGACTGTGTTCATTGTAACTGTGTAACAAAAGCATTATGCAATTAACAGGATATCCACATAAGCCACCAATGCTCTAAAGTCATTGTCCGGCTAATATTGACACTGGAGAATCTGTATTGTCTTTTCATTTGACAAATGTCAGATGGGGTAGTTATTATTGTGTCGCGTGCTGGTCCCTATGTCGGTCTATCGGGGGGGGGGGGGGGGGGGATACGGGAGGGGGGTTTTGTGGGTGTTTGTTTCTTCCTGATACCCCCCCTTCCAACCCCCCGT
>Ga0131853_10007137_pt1 | contig 20188 bp, 21 predicted proteins | sample TergutLab28metaG_FD_92764 | JGI IMG/M metagenome (GOLD analysis project Ga0131853, IMG submission 92764) | Labiotermes labralis P1 segment gut microbial communities from Petit-Saut dam, French Guiana - Lab288 P1 (version 2) (version 2) | ecosystem: Host-associated > Arthropoda: Insects >... | reverse complement strand
CCCAACGCCCCCTGTGGAGTGTTTGTCCACTTTTATCCCTGCCAGGGGGCTTAAGTCCATTTGATTGCCAGAGCGGGCCATGGCCATTGTTAATGCTATTGTTTCTGCCGTGGTCATGCCACGGAAGTATATGGCCATAAGCAATGCTGTCATTTGCGCGTCGGACACGGTGCCGGCTGTGAAGCCACTGACAATGAAATTTATTTCTTCTGTATTTAGTTCTTTGTTATGCTTTTTTTTGTGTATAACATCATATGCCCGCATACTAGCTCCTTTCCAAGTCTTTTGGCCCAAAACCATGTGGCAGTAGCTCTGACAAGGGGTGGATTTTGTAATCTTCTTCTGATTTTGCCACTATTATTTGCAGGTTGTCGCCGCCAAACTCGTACAACATTTGCCTGCATACGCCGCAGGGGTAGCAGTAGTCTTTGCCATCCCCGCCAGATATTGCTATGGCTTTAAAGTTGTGCACTCCTTCTGACACTGCTTTAACCAGGGCTGTACGCTCTGCACAGCAGGTGGGGGAAAATGCGGCAGACTCTACATTGCAGCCGGTGAATACAGTATCGTCAGCAGATAAGAGGGCTGCGCCTACATGGAAGCCTGAATATGGTGCATAGGCTAGGGATTTGGCTGAAATGGCTTGATTGGCTAATTGCTGGTTGGTCATTGAAATCATCCTTTCTTGTTAATACTAATAAAAAACACCCCCAAACGAAACATTTACGTTTGTGAGGTGCAAGTCTATGTCTATCACCAATCCTATAAAATTTGTATAAACCAATGATTGTTAAAAGTGCTTGCAAGATGGAAAATCACGAAAAGTCATTCTTTGATTTCACGTGATTTTCCATTTTGCAGCCATTTCTTAAAACGATGTACAAATTACACTGGTTCGCATGCGTCTACTGGGCAAACATTTGCACAAGCAGAGCAGTCTATGCATTTTGGTTCATCAATTACGTGTGTGCTGCCACCTTCTGAGATACATGTAACAGGACATTCATCCACACATACGCCACAATTGATGCATGCATCAGTTATCTTATACGCCAATATACTCACCTCCTGGGATGTTTTTTTGCAGTATATATTAAAGTTTGTACCTTAGCAATATGCCACTCTAATTTATATGGCAAAGCGGGGCCGGGGGTATAGCAAGTTAGCGAAAAATGCAAATCCCCCCGCCAATGGTTGAAAGAATTAAGATTTTTGCGTGCGATTATGCTATTCCCATATCTTCAAAAATCCACCCTGCAGTTCCTTATAAATAGCTTCAAGTTCACAATCCGCATTGTGGCTGGGAAGCTGCATAGCTTCAAAGGCCACGCATGTACCACAGGAAGAGCTTAGCCTGCGTGGTACAGGTATAAGCTTTGGGGTTATTCCTGCTTCATTTAAATAGTTGAAGAAAACCAAAGCATCATAATGGCTGAAAAATGTTGCAATATAACTATCCATTTACACTCGCTTTTCTTGTAAAAGTATTGTAAGCGGCAATGCCCAGGGCAATGGCAGCCGCAATGCCAAACCCGATTTTACCATTGGCAGTTGCACCAGCCGCAGATGAAGCCAGCCCAAGGTTGTGGGCAAGGGCCGCACCAAAAACCATACCAAAAACCGTGATTGCGGAATCAGTATTGCCGCTGCCCGCCAGCACCATTTGCCTAAATGGGCAGCCACTAAGGAGTATAGACCCAAAACCAACAAGTGCCAAGCCAAGGATGTTCCATACCCACTGGGTATGTGCAACAGGCTGGCCTGTAAAGCCAAGATTAAACTGCCCCAATGCAATGTTGCCAATAATCCCCACAATAAGCAACGCTATAAACCCCGAAAGCATGGAAAAGTGCTTAAGCAAAATGCTGTCACGTATCCCCCCAGAAAAACAAATGCGGGAAACAAACCCGGCAGCACCCATTATCCCCCCTGCTGCAAGGGCAATAATAAGGGGTGCACGGGCAGCCCCTGGGCCTTCTTGCGAAAATATAAGTATGGAAGGGTATAAAATTAATGCTGCAAGCAATAGCAGGCTAAATATGGGCAACACAAAGCCATCTGTTTTTGCAAGGTCATGGGTGCGCTTTAGGGAGTAGCCTTTTTTTACAAAAAAGACACCAAGCAATATACCCCCCACAAAACCAACCAGCCCAACAAGGGCGTTAAGGTCACCGCCGGCCATCCTAAGTATCATCCTAAGGGGGCAGCCTAAAAAGATAAGTGCCCCTATCATGACGCACATCCCAAGTACAAACCTGGTTAATGGGGCAGAGCCGCCCTTTGGCGCAAACTCCTTCCTAAACATGGATATTGCGAAAGCACCAAATATTATGCCTATAACTTCCGGCCTTGCGTACTGCACAGCCCCAGCGCCATGTAAGCCCAGTGCCCCGGCAGTGTCACGTAAAAAACACGCGATGCAAAACCCCATATTTCCTGGGTTGCCAAACATAACAAGTACAATTGAGATAACCGCAGTAAGGCCCCCAACCAGGGGCATTTTTATTTTTTCGTACATGTGAACCCTCCTTTTTATAGAAATATAACCCCTTCCAAAAAGCAATTGCAATATTATTTATTGATATATACAATGGCATTAATCAAAATATTTAATAGCATGGAGGCAATGATGAAAAAAGTATATGCCGACAACAGTGCAACATCATTTCCAAAAGCCCCTGGTGTGTCAGACTCTATAAAGGATTTTATTGACAATGTGGGTTGCAATATAAACCGGGGCGGATATCAGTCATCCTACAATGCTGCCCTTGACATACTGGCTGCAAGAAAGAGGCTTTGCCAGTTGTTTAACTATGATGAGCCTAGAAATGTAGTTTTTACGCCAGGCATAACATACTCCATCAACATGATTTTAAATGGGTTTTTAAAAAGCGGGGACCATGTCATTACCACATCTATGGAGCATAATGGGGTAATGCGCCCATTATATGACCTTTCTATGAAGGGTGTGACTTATGACATTGCCCCATGTGATTACGAAGGCATCCTTGACCCAGAGCAGGTAAAAAAACTTATCAAAGGCAATACAAAAGCAGTAATTATGACCCATGCCTCCAATGTATGCGGGACGGTGCTGCCCATTGAAGATGTGGGGGAAATATGTAAAGACCATGGTATTAAATTAATATTAGACTCTGCCCAGACAACCGGGGTGCTTGGTATTGATATGCGCAGCATAGATGCCCTGGCTTTTACATGCCACAAAGGATTGCTTGCAACCCAAGGGCTGGGTGGTTTTATTGTTAAAAAAGAAATGGCGGAAAAAATACAGCCCCTTATAACAGGGGGAACAGGCAGCAAATCCCATGAAATAACCCAGCCTCAGATTATGCCGGATAAGTTTGAACCAGGTACACTAAACATTCCCGCAATCATTGGCCTAAACAAGGCCCTGGAATATGTTTTAGCCACAGGTACAAAAAAAATATATGAAAAAGAAATGGAACTGACAGAAAAATTCCTATATGAAATAAGCAAAATACCTGCAGTGCGCATATTAGGCAAAAAAGATATCTGTAACCGCATCGCGGTTGTTTCACTGGATTTTACTGAAAAAGACAACGCCGTTATTGCGTCCGCCTTAGACAGTGATTATGGAATAATGACACGTTGCGGTCTGCACTGTTCGCCATTGGCCCATAAAACATTGAAATCATACCCCCAAGGGGCAGTAAGATTTTCCTTTGGGCATTTTAATACATTGGAAGAAATTGAATATGTAATAGCATCGGTTAAAGACATCCTTAAGGGGGATGTGTAGATGGATTTTAAACAGCTTGAAGCCTATATAAATGTAGTAGAGTGTGCCAGCTTTTCCAAAGCGGCAGAGGCGATTTTCATGTCCCAGCCATCGGTTAGTGCTTATATCACCGGCCTTGAAAAAGAACTTGGCACTACTTTGTTAAACCGCTCTACCAAGGAGGTTTCCCCCACCTTGGCGGGAAAAATGTTTTACGAAAATGCCAAAGGGCTGATTGCCCTAAAATACAAAACAATAGAAGGGATTAAAAGCTTAGCTGGAAACCTTTCTGGTGAAATTACAATTGCGGCATCCTCTGTCCCGGCCCAGTATATTTTGCCAGAAATCCTTGGAGGTTTTACGCAAAAATACCCCAGTATTTCCTTTGTGGTGAAGCAGTCAGACACCCTTGATGTTTCTCACCGGATAGCATCCCAGCAGGCCGATATAGGTTTTGCCGGGGATATTATAGAAAACAGCAAGTGCCAGTTTACACGGTTTATGGATGAAAAAATGGTTATGATAGCACCCAAAGGTTTTGATGCGGATAAAGAACATTCTCTGGAAACGCTTTTATATGAAAACCCCTTTGTGTCAAGGGAAAAAGGCTCTGGCACAAGAAAGCAGTACGAGGCATTTTTTACAAAACAAGGCATTGACCTAAGCAAAACGCGCTTTAGCATATGTTTTGACAATACCCAAAGCATAATAAACGCGGTAGCTAGCGGGGTAGGGGTGTCTATTGTGTCTGAATATGCTGCCAGGTCTTTTATTGAAAATGGTATGGTTGTGGTGCTAAAACTTAAAAAAGCCCTTCCTGAGAGGGCTTTTTATTATGTGCTAAGGAAAAATTATGTTTATTCTCATTTGATTGATTTGTTTGTGGAGTATATCAAAGGCATATAAATGTAATTCTTGAGGTTTTATCATCTGGTAGGGCATCGGTATATCCGTCGCGTTTTTCTATTGATTTAAATCCAGCATTCTGCAATAAACCGCATATTACATCTGCTGGGTATGCCCGCTGGTGATGTATTTCTATAAATGGGTCGCTGCCTTTTGGCATAAAGTGTACATGGTATGTATTTATGCCTGTATCCTTGTCAAAGCTGTTATTCCATTCGTACGCAGTGCCTTCATTGTCGGTATTGTCGTCGGTATTGTCGGAATAAAAGCTTTGCTGGCCTAGTATGTTTTCAAATTTGTATTCTGTGTTTATGTCAAAAATAAAAACCCCGCCCGGGTTTAGGAACATTTTCACCCGTTTAAAAACTTCCTCAAGCTGGGGGATCTCTAAAATATAATTAAGCCCGTCGCAGGCACATACTGCGGCATCAATTGTCCCATATAGGTCAAGGTTTAGCATATCTTGGGCTAGGAATAGTATTTCCTCATCTTCTTTTTTTGCCAGGGCCTGGCTTAGCATGTCTGTTGAAATATCTATGCCAATCATGTCGTAGCCCATCTTTGCAAGGGGGAATGTAATATTGCCTGTTCCGCAGGCCATATCTAGTACAATTTTGCCTTTTCTATTGTCCCCAAGGTGCTGTGTGATTACCCTGTCTATGTAGCTGGCCCAGGCGGGGTAGGGGACATCTTTCATCAACAGGTCATATACATATGCAAAGCCATTATAGTTTGACATTGGTATCTTCCTTTCATTGGCCATCTTGGTCATCAATCCGGGCTTGCTTTTTGCGGCGGGCCAATATGCCCCCAAGCCTGCCGCTTTCTTTGGCGGTGAGGCTCTTCCAGCCGGTTGCGTTTACTTTGTCCATCAGGCCCAGTTCCTTGGCAATTTCGTATTTCATTATATCATTTTCGGTTGGTTTGGCGGTGGGTTTCATTGTGTAGCTCCTTTTAGATTTACTTTTATATAATTATTCCGGGCTACAGGGATTTTTATACATCATTGTGCATTATACGGAGATAAGGTAAAATATCACCAAATCATTCAATAAAGGAGTAGATACTATGAATCAAACCAAAACGAATCACATCAAAACAATTTTCCCAGGTACCAAAGAAGAAAGCAGCGAAAACATGGGCTGCGGTGAATGCCAAACCTCATGCCAGTCAGCCTGCAAAACCTCATGCACCATAGCCAATCAAATCTGCGAGCAAGAAAAATGATCCACTGCTTTAGTATCAATGGGCGCCATCTGGTTTTAGATATAACCAGCGGCGCCCTACATGCTGTGGACGAAGCTGCCTTTAAAGTGCTGCAGGTTTTGCAAAAAACACCTAGCCTTGGAACTGATCCATCAGGCTTTGACGCGATTATTAACCAAACCAATATTCACCCAAACGAGTTAGAAGCTATATTGGCAGAAATAAGCCAGCTAACCACCCAAGGCCAGTTATTTTCCCCATCAAGGGAAGCCCATGTACATGCCCATATGCAAAACCGCAAACCAGTGGTTAAGGCCTTGTGCCTGCATATGGCCCATGAATGTAACCTGCGCTGCGGGTATTGCTTTGCAGGCCAGGGGGATTATGGTACCGATAGGGGGTTGATGTCCCTGGAAACAGGAAAGAAGGCCCTGGATTTTTTGATAGCCCAATCTGGCCCGCGCCGCAACCTGGAAGTTGACTTTTTTGGCGGGGAACCAATGCTGAATTTTGATACAGTTAAAGAATTAGTAGCCTATGGCCGCAAACGGGAAAAAGAAGCCGGTAAGAAATTCCGTTTTACCCTAACAACCAATGGCGCACTGCTGACAGAAGACATCCATGAATACATAAATCAAAACATGGATAATGTAGTACTAAGCTTGGACGGCAGGCCAGAAGTCAATGACCGTATGCGTAAAATCCACACCAAGGGCGGAAGTTACGAGACTGTATACCCAAAAATAAAAGCCCTAGCCGATGCAAGAAACCATGAAAATTATTATGTAAGAGGCACATATACCCGCCACAACCTAGACTTTGCGGCAGATGTACTGCACCTGGCAGACGCGGGCTTTAAACAAATATCTGTAGAACCGGTGGTAGCACCCCCAGAGGTTGATTACGCCCTCCGCAAGGAGGATTTGCCAGCACTGTACACAGAATACGAAAAGCTGGCCGACGCCCTAATTGCCCGAAGAAATGCAGGGAGGCCTGTAAGCTTCTTCCACTTTCAAATGGATTTGACTGGCGGGCCCTGCTTGGCCAAGCGGGTAACAGGATGCGGGGCTGGGTCTGAATATCTGGCAATAACCCCAAGTGGTAAGCTTTTTCCTTGTCACCAATTTGTGGGGGATGATAAGTTTTGCCTCGGCGATTTGGACATTGGTATTGTAAACAGTGCAGTTGTGAAGGATTTTGCAGGCTGCCATGTGTACACAAAACCAGCATGTACCGATTGCTGGGCGCGCTACTATTGCAGCGGGGGCTGTATGGCCAATGCTTACTACGCCAATGGCGATATAAATGAGCCGGACGAAATAAGCTGTGACTTACAGCGCAAGCGCATAGAGTGTGCGCTGTATACAAAAGCAGTGCAGTCATAGTTTTTGAAGGCAAAAAACCGCTAAATCACTGGCCTAAAAAAGGTTTGGCCAAAATAACAAAACAATCTCTGAAAGGAGCTGATTCCATTGGCAGGTCATTCTAAGTTTGCAAACATAAAACACCGCAAAGGGAAGAACGACGCCGCCCGGGGCAGGGTATTTACACGACTGGGGCGCGAGATTGCAATGGCGGTAAAACATGGCGGCGGGCCAGACCCAGTTGCCAATAGCCGCTTAAAAGACGTAATAGTCAAAGCCCGGGCCGAAAACATGCCCAACGACACAATAGACCGCAGCATTAAAAAAGCCGCAGGGGATATAAATGCGGTAAATTACGAATCCGCAACCTATGAAGGGTATGGCCCCGGCGGCGTTGCTGTAATTGTAAAAGTGCTGACAGACAACCGCACCCGCACAGCAGCCAATGTGCGCCACGCCTTTACCAAAGGGGGCGGAAGCCTGGGAACCCAAGGCTGTGTATCCTTCTCCTTTGCGGAAATAGGGCTGATTATGGTAGAAGCCCAGGAAAATGTGGATGAAGAAGAGCTGATGCTGCTGACAGCAGACGCAGGTGCCGATGATTTTATAGTACAGGAAGAAGGCTATGAAATTCACACATCTGTGACAGATTTTTCTGCGGTAAGGCAGGCAGTAGAGGACGCGGGGATTGCCATGGTGTCGGCAGAAGTAACAATGCTGCCCCAAACCTGGGTAAACCTTACAACCCCAGAAGAACTTAAGCAAATGGGCAAGATGCTAGACATCCTAGACGAAGACGATGACGTGCAAAGCGTACATCACAATTGGGAGGAAGAACAATGATAATAGGTGCACAGCTTTACACAGTGCGGGAATATACAAAAACAGCCGCCGACTTTGCAGCCACCATTAAAAAAGTAGCAGATATAGGCTACAAATGTGTGCAAATTTCCGCAATCGGGCCGATTCCGCCCCAGGAAGTTGCGGATATATGTAAAGCAAATGGGGTAGAGATTGCGCTTACCCATACCCCCCCACCCCGTATAAAAGACGAAACAGACGCCGTTATTGCAGAGCATAAACTTATGGGTGCAAATTATATTGGCATAGGGGCAATACCTAAGGATTATGAACGGAATGCAGCGGGCGTAAAAGGCTTTATTGCTGACTTTTCCCCGGCAGCGGAAAAAATCCATGCCAGCGGAATGACCCTTATGTATCACAATCACGCCTTTGAATATGAAAAATACGGCGATAAACTAATGATGGACTACATTGTAGATGATATGCCCAAGATTGGTTTTACCCTAGACACATATTGGGTGCAAGCCGGTGGCGCAGACCCAAGCGCATGGCTTAAAAAACTTGCAGGCCGTGTAAATGTTGTACACTTTAAAGACATGGCCTATGTCGGAGACCAGCAGCTTATGGCCGAGGTCATGGAAGGTAACCTTAACTGGTGCGCTATTTTTGAAGCATGTAAAGCAGCTGGGGTTAAGTATGCTATGGTTGAGCAGGATAACTGCTATGGTAAATGCCCATTTGAGTGCCTTGCTGTGAGTTATAATAATTTGAAAAAGGCATTGGGGTAGGTGTATCGTCATTTTACAAATTTGATTTTTTAGAGTTATGCTGAGTTGCGCAAGACAAGGATTATCTTGATTATAAGGACGGTATGGGGGAATGAGTATTTTGTTCGTCTTATCCGTCCTTTTTTTGTTGCCAAAGTCCTTTTATTTTGCGATTGACTGCATTAAAAAGTAAGTCATAAGAGAAGTGATGCACAACTATTATTAGGAGGGCGGGAACATGGGTGTGCAATTGGGATATTACAATAGCAGAAGAATAAACCACTTGTTTCCAACAGGTAAAGGCGAAAAAATCTATATTGGCAGTGAAATGGGGCGTAGTGATTTTATTCATTTGAATTATTCCGAATTGTTAAATGGCGATTATATCCCCTGCACTTTATGGTTATGGCTTGAGAGAAACGCAATGGTGAATATTTCTGATTTAGCAAATAGATTTCCTTCAATTGAATCATTGTATCTTTTTCGTGACTTGATTCCATTTGAAAAGGCTAACTTGGAAAACTTAAAAACTTTTTCGCTGGGTCGTTTTGCAAATAAGGATTCGCCAAAAAACCTTGAGCATTATCAGTGGAATCCAGAGCAAATTTTGCCAAACGCAAAAGCCCTGTTTTATATGGAAAAATCTCATTTTGACTTAGGCGGTTTCCTGCCCTCGAATTTGCCTAACTTAGAATGGTTAGAATGTCATTACTTAGATGATGAGAGATTGCTGTTAGAAAAAATATGCCAGTTTGATGCGGTAACATCTTTATCATTGAGTAAAGTTGGAAACAATGATATTTTAGGGGCATTTAACAATCGCTTGAAATTATTAAGACTTGAGGGATTTGGCAAAAAATTTTCGTTTGACAAGATTGCCAATCAGACAAGCTTAGAAATTTTGTATATTAACGGATATAAAAAAGAATTTGATTTAATGCAACTGCAAAACTTAAAGCTAAAAGAGATACAATTGCTTAACTGTTCTAAAATTGTAAACGCAGAAGCACTACTAGAAATGGACTGCTTAGAAAGCCTGTTTGTTTTGAGTTGCAAAAACGCTTTATCTGCCGAATTGAAGTTAAAATTAAAAGAAAGAAATTTTGCATATTTGAATATCGATTTTACTTGAAATTGCGTACCTGTTAAGCATTAGCTTCAGCCCACACACAAACGGGGCTTTATCATAATAGCCAACTTCCTTACGTTTAAGATGATTTCTACGGTAGCGTTCTCTATCTTTCTCCCTGCGTTTTTGTGTCGCCAATTCTTCCGCTATTTCCTCTGCAGAAGGTTGATTTAAGATTTCGGGGATTGTGTATTCGCCTATAAAGTTTAAATGTATTACAACCTTTTGGGGCTTGTGTGTACCATCTTATCCTCACGCTCATACACTACAATCTTTTCTACAAACTCATGTAGCATGGCAGGGTTAGTTCCTCAAAATCGGTGTAGCGGTTTACCAGTTTTATGAACTGCTCGGCTCGTCCGCTTTCGTCCTCGTAGATTTTGTTTAGCAGTTGTTCAAGTTCGCCGTGGCGGATTTTGCAAAATATTGGCCTCTGGAATCTCCAGGCCATCAATGCGTAAAATCACATTCTGTAAGGGAAAATGCTCGACTGCATATGCGTGAAATCCGCCGATTTCCCTCCAATCACGGTGATCTTCATAAAAATAGCTAAGCTCTGTACCAACTGGCGTGTATGGCACATTTCTTTCAATCCAAAAATGCAAATGTTCCCCCAAGGGTTCCCGTATATTAAACTGTGCAGATGTGCCATTTAATATATAGGCAATATCCCGAAGCCGGAAGTTGCCATGTCCATCCCCAAAACTATAGCCCCATACTTCAAACCTTTGCCTATTTACATATATTTCTTGCTGTTGGTACCGCCACCCGTCAGGGGTTGCGTAAACATTATTTGAATGACTTGCCAGCAGAACAAGAAGCAAAATGGCAGTATAAAGATACGGCCTTTTTATGAATCGCATCGCCCCTGCCTCCATTCGCAAGACGCTAAGCTTCCGCATTCGCTGTGAAATTGCGGGTGTAATCCAAAGTTTGCGTATATTGTTGTTCCGTCTTCAAATACAGTCCGCTGTAGGTTATAGTCGTCAGATATAAATTCAAAGTCCACCATTTCCATCATCCCAATTTTTTCGTGGCTTTTTGCTACAGGCAGGGCCAGCTTAAGGGCAAGCTGGGTTTCTGGGTCTTCGAAGCGGAAACGGTATAGCCATGTTTTTTGCCCTTCACCTGTCCAGGCATACTGAGCCCCAAAGGGGTGAATATCTGGGGGGCAGCCGTATAGGGCGTCCATTGCCGCCATAAGCTCGTACCCGCCGCCCCCATATTGGTAGAAGGGGCTTCTGTCACGCCTAAAGTAGCGGCAGTTATAATTGTGCACCTCCCACCAGGAATGAACAATGCTGTCATGATAAACCAGCATGGTAAGGGGGATGGGCATGTACATAAACCCGCTATTTTGTACCAAGGCCTTTACAGAGCCTATGTCATATTCCAGGGAATATGCGTCGTTAAAATTTTCAGAGCTTACGGGCCCATACTCCCCAGCCGCAAGAAGCAGCTTGCGAAGGTACTCCCGGTCTTGGGTCTTGTTAAGAGGTTTTCCAAGATGTGCTTCATGGTCTAGGGCATAACATTCGTTGTTGGTGGCGCAGGTGATTACATCAAAATGGTCCCAGGTCATTTCTTTCATGCGGGTCCTTTTGCGGTAAAATTCCTCCATAAAGGTTGAGCATACGTGGTAATATTTGTAGTCGTCTATCTGCCAGCCAAGGGTTAGCTCCCCGGTTTTGTTTCTGCGGGCCATTTTCTTTATATTTGCGGTTTCGTCGTCTAGGCCTTCGTTTACCCATGACCAGGGGGCTATGTCATAGCCCAGGGCCTTGATTGCGGCAATTTCATCATCACTTAAGTTTATAGGCGGCGCACCACCCATGTTAAACCCCTGGGAGTAGGTGTTAAACCTTGCCGGGTATACCAGGGCTTTGTCAAAACCATAGGCCTTTAGCTTTTTAAAGTTTTCTACATAATCAATATCATCTTGGCAGTAGCCGATAAAGCACATAACCGCGCCGAATATATTGGCAAGCGAGGGGCGTGTTTCAATTTTTTCTTTAAAACTAATAAAGCGGCCTTTTTCCTTTACATATGCCCGGTATACTTTGGCGGCCTTTGTTATGGAAGGCTGGGTAAAGTAGATTCTGCCAACCCGGTTGTACCCTAATGTCCCAAGAGATGGGTGCTGTACATTGCAGCACCATGTTCTGCCTTTTATGTCCTTGCCTGCACTCCAAGTACAGTCATCTTGGGTTTCGGCAATGTAAAGAGCACCGCCTTTTTCAGAAAGCAGCGCAAACATTGGCATGGAAAAACCAGAATGGGCCGCTTCGTGATATGTTTCTTCGAAAGGCTCGCCCCTGGTGTCCCATAGCATCCCTTGTAAAATTGGCATGATGTATTTTTTTATGGTGGTTGTAAGTGATGGCATGGTTATAGCCGCAAAGTTTTCTAATGAAGCCTGGGTTGCAAGCGCTGCTTCAATATAGCCAGGGCAGAGGCTTAGGGTGTAAGCAACTTGCGTATTTGTTTTTTCGCTTTTGTATGCAAGGGTGAGTTGATTTTCAAAGGCTTTTGCATCAACTATTGCAAGTTTCTCTTTTTGGCCTTCTGCTGTTTCTAAAAACATGGCGTTATTGTCTAGCTGCCATTTTGCGTTTCTAATTTTGTCGTGAATATGAATGTCAAGGTTTTCATCCACAACAATTTCCATGGTGTTATTAGATAATGAAAGCACAATTACCCCCTACGGCAATATTCTTGATGTAGTACCCCTGTACCAGGCATCCAGCTTTGTAAAGCCTTCCGCATACTTTACCCCGGCGGCATAGCCCCGGACTTTTGCAACACTTTCTATTACGTCGCCAATATCAAAGCCGGTGGCTTTGCGCATCCATTCGTCTTGTGATTTGTGGCAATAGTACATAGCCAGCTTTGCCTCCATTGTGCTGGTGATATCTACATATTCTGTTGGCATAAAGCCTACGCCCCCAAGGGTGTCGAAATAATAAATAAGGGGCTGCTTATCCACCTGGGGCAATGCCCGCTTTATATTGTGTACACAGGCAAGGGGGGCAGCTTCAAACACCAATTGGGAAGTGTTTCTGTGGTCTACATGATAGTCGTCTGGGCTGTGGGTAAGCACCACATCTGGGGCGGCTTCCCGCAGTACATCTACCATGGCAAGCCGGGATTCTAAGTCCACAACGCTCATTTCATCGTCTATGTCCATCCATATGGTTTTCGCGCCTATTATTGCTGCCGCGTTTTCAAGTTCTGCTTTGCGGATACGGGCCATTTCTGGGGGGGCTATGTCTGGGTGGCCCATATTACCGTTTGTAAGCACGGCCATGGTTACATTGTGGCCAGCCTTTGCGTACTTTGCCAATGTGCCCCCGCATAGGATTTCTAAATCATCTGGGTGGGCGCCAACTGCTAAGATATTCATAGATATTCTCCTTTTAAATGAGGGCTCTGCCCTCAAACTCCCGCCGCTGCGCGGGGCAGAGCCCCGCTGCGCTTCCTCGTTTGCGCCCTTTGGGCGCATTACTGCGGTCGGTGTCGCGCTTTCGCGCTCATAACCCTGCGTTCATTTGTTTTTTTCTTAGTAAACCAAAATTTTACTTATATGACAATGATTTAACTCCCCCACTGATGACAATAATGTAGAAATGCAACCAACTTGGGATTTTCTTGTCAATAAATAAAAATGCTATATTGAAAGGATACTGATATATGTACAAGCTATACTGCCGCGCATACCAAAATGCCTTCCGCGCCGGGGCTGTAGCGCTGCCATGGCGGCGGCCAAAGCGCCTTGGCGGCTACAATGCCCTTGGGATGCTTTTACAAGACAGGGGTTGTGACTCTGTGCTTGTTGTAACTGATAATGGGCTAATAGGCCTTGACTTGCATCAGGAACTGTTAAAAGTCTTGGCCGCATGCAATATAAGTGCCGCCATATACAGCAATACCGCCCAAAACCCAACAGTAGATAACATAGAAGAAGCCCTTGCGCTGTACAAAGAAAATAACTGCAAAGCCATAATAGCCCTAGGCGGCGGCTCCCCAATAGACTGCGCAAAAGGTGTAGGTGTAAGGATAACTTGCCCAAATAAATCCATACCAGACATGCGCGGCCAGCTTAAAATATTGATTTCCCCCTTTGCGGCCAAGATGCCCCTGCTTATAGCTATACCAACAACAGCAGGCTCTGGCAGTGAAGTATCTGTTGCGGCAGTTGTAAGGGACAAACATGTAAAATATGCCATTAATGACCCCACTCTTATACCTCACTATGTACTCCATGACCCACACCTTACGGTAAACTTGCCACCAAGCCTTACCGCAACCACCGGTATGGATGCCCTTTGCCACGCAGTAGAGGCATATATAGGCAAAAGCAATACCTGCCGTACAGAAATGGACGCAATAAAGGCAGTGCGGATAATTTTTAGCAACTTGTACCCAGCATACCAAGACGGGCACAATATAAAAGCCCGTGCCAATATGCAAAAAGCCGCATACTTGGCCGGGGCAGCCTTTACCCGTGCATATGTGGGCAATATACACGCAATAAGCCATGCTCTAAGCGGGCAGTACGGTACGCCTCATGGCCTGGCAAACGCGGTAATAATGCCATATGTGCTGGATGCCTATGGTAAAGCCGTAGAAAAACCCTTAAGCGAGCTTGCAATAGCTGCTGGGCTTGGGGACCAGTTTACCCCAAAAAAAGAAGCCTCCCGCCGATTTATTTCAGCTATAAAAGAAATGAATGCAAAAATGGGTATACCCAATAAAATAGACGAGCTGCTTCCCCAAGATATACCCGAATTGGCCAAACATGCCCTCAAAGAAGCAAACCCCCTATACCCTGTACCGGTGATATTTGGTTATAATGACGTGGCAGCGGTACTTAATAAATTGTTATAGAAGGAGCCGGTAATGTACACAAAAATATTTAACCGCCAGCAAGCCCTATACGCAACTGGGCGCACCAAGGATATAAATCTGCGCATTGGCTATTTAAAAAAACTTCACAATTGGATAAAAGACAATACATGGTCCATAATGGCGGCCCTACGGGCAGACTTAAATAAGCCCCCCTTTGAAGCCCAGGCAACAGAGATTGGCGTAGTTTTAGACGAAATACGCTATGCCATAAGCCACATAAAAAGCTGGTCACGGCCGAAGTATGTAATGTCCAACCTTAAAAACTTCCCATCCCATGGGCGTATTTATCCCGAGCCTTACGGTGTAGCCCTTATAATTTCACCTTGGAACTACCCGTTCATGCTGACATTGTCGCCCCTTATATCAGCCATAGCCGCTGGCAACTGTGCTGTTATAAAGCCATCACGATATGCCCCGGACACTGCTGCCCTTATTGTAAAAATGTGCGGCGAAGTATTCCACCCAGCCCATGTAACAGCGGTAGAAGGTGATAGGGAAGCCACAGGGGCTTTGCTGGAACTGCCCTTTGACAAAATATTCTTCACCGGCGGCACAGAAGTGGGCCGGGTAGTAATGGAAGCAGCGGCAAAAAACCTGACCCCGGTAACCTTGGAACTAGGCGGGAAAAGCCCATGCATAGTAGACCAAAGTGCGGACCTTAAAATGGCCGCAAAAAGGATAATCTGGGGTAAGCTAATAAACGCAGGCCAGACCTGTGTAGCCCCAGATTATGTACTGGTTCATTCTTCTGTAAAGGACAAGCTTGTGCAGGAGATGAAAAAGGCCATAGGCAAACAATATGGCCAAGACCCAACTGAAAATTTTAACTACCCAAAGATTATTAACGAAAGACACTTTAACCGCCTAATCTCCCTTATTGAGGGGGAAAACATCCTGCACGGGGGCGGTGCCAACCCTGGCACCTTACAGATAGAGCCTACTATAATAGATAACCCAGACCTTGCTTCCCCTATAATGAGCGAGGAAATATTCGGCCCAATATTGCCAGTAATACCATTTTCAATGCCAACAGAGGCTGTAAGGATAATAAAATCTAAAGCAAAACCTCTGGCCTTATATGTATTTACCGCCCGCAAAGCTGTGGAAAAATATTATTTAAATAATATTTCTTTTGGCGGCGGGTGTGTTAATGACACTGTTGTGCATTTGTCAGTGCCAAAGTTACCCTTTGGCGGGGTAGGGCATAGTGGTATGGGCAGCTGCCATGGTAAGGCGGGTTTTGATGCTTTTACCCATTACCGCAGTGTGCTGCATAAATCAAGGTTTGTGGATATACCGCTGCGCTACCCGCCTTATACAGATTGGGCGTTGAAGATTTTGCAAATGCTGTAGCATAAATAAATTACTCCCAAGCCCGGCAAGGATGTTCCTCCTTTCATCCTGCCGGGCTTTTTGTATGTTATAATTTGTGTATAAAATTTTTTAGGAGACATTATGAACAAAATCCATATAAATCACCAAGGCAAAACAAATATCATAACAGCAGCCCCAGGTGAAACCATCCTTTCTGTTTTAACAAAACAAGGCTTCCATATTCCAGCCCCATGCGGCGGCAATGGAACCTGTGGTAAATGCGCCGTCCACACATCTGAAGGGGTAAAGCTGTCCTGCCAAACCACGGCAACAGATGGGCTAATAATATACCCCTCCAAGCAGGAATGCGATGCTTTCGCAATCCAAGACACATATGAATCCATGCGCCTATTAGCCCATGACCGCAATGGAAGTTATGGCATTGCCATAGACATAGGCACAACCACCATAGCCTTCGAGCTTATGGGTGAAGGCAGCAAAATCTGCACCTATTCCAAAGCCAATAGCCAGCGCAGCCTTGGCGCAGATGTTGTGACACGCATAAAGCAGGCCACAGAAGGCGCAAGCCAACAGCTTCACACCTATATAATAGATGACATTAACCATGGCATTGTCCAAATACTTAAAAAATCCGGCATTTCACCAGAGGAAATAAAAACCGTAGCCATTGCAGGAAACACAACAATGCTGCACCTATTACAAAACATGCCATGCCATACACTGGGGGTGTTTCCCTTTACCCCAGTAGACATAGGAATAAGGCGCTGCACATATAAAGACATTCCGCTAGAAAAAGGCCAATATAATGAACCCCCAGCGCTGGAAGAAGCCAACACAATAATCCTGCCAGGCATATCCACCTTTGTAGGGGCAGACATATCTGCAGGTATCCTATGCTGCCAAAGCCCCGGTAACACCAGCCCAAGCCTGCTTATAGACCTGGGCACAAATGGTGAGATGGCTTTGTTTGCCCCGGGCAAAGTACTTACAACATCCACAGCAGCAGGCCCGGCTTTTGAAGCGGGCAACATTTCCCAAGGCACAGCCAGCATACCTGGCGCAATTGCAAAAGTACGCTATTTGCCAGAAACCAACGTATTTGTATATGAAACAATAGAAAATCAACCCCCCATTGGCATATGCGGTACAGGGGTTATGGACATAGCAGCAGAGCTTATACGCCACGGCCTGGCAGATGAAACCGGCAGGCTGGAAGACGAGTGCTTCGACAATGGTGTAGTAATAGCAGAAGACATAACTTTCACCCAAAAAGACATGCGGGAAATCCAGCTTGCAAAATCCTCTGTACGTTCTGGCATAGAAATCTTGCTAGAAGTGGCTGGATACGGTTACAATGATATTGGTATGGTATTTTTGGCCGGCGGCTTTGGTCATAAAATAAATATGGAAAGCGCAGTAACTTTGGGGCTTATACCGCCAAGCCTTGCAAGCAAGGTTGTAACAGTGGGCAATACATCCCTAGGCGGGGCAGCACATGTGCTTCTTAGCCGCAAAGCAGAGGAAGATATAATAGCAATAGCTAACATAGCAAAAGAGATAAACCTATCAACACACCCCAGATTCAACGAACTTTTTATGGAACATATGATGTTTGAATAGGAGGCATTTATGTCAGACATACGCGATACCATTATCAGTTTTACAAAAAACGCAACCAAAACATCAGGCGACCTTTTTAAGACCACAAAGCTTTCCATGTCAGTATCGTCGGAACAAACCGCCCTTAAAAACCTATACCTGGAAATAGGCAAAAAAGTGCACGAAATCTACCAATATGGCGGAACATTGGGCAAGTTTTTTGACGAAAAATTCTTGGAGCTTGAAGCTTGCGAAAGAAAAATTGAAGAGCTGAAAGAAGAGATTGCCCAAATAAAAGGTGTGCGTGAATGCGGTAAATGCGGCAAATCAGCGGAAAGAACAGCAGAGTTTTGCCCAAAGTGCGGCCTGCGCTTTGGTATACCCACAGCAGAAAACACCCCAGAAAGCAACCCTGTAACTGAATACATCCAACCAACACCGCAAGCCGCAGCCCCGGTACCCGAGCAACAGGTGGAGCCAGCGCCGCAGCCAGCCCAAGCTCCCGAGCCGCCGCCATCCACCAAGCGCTGCCGGGTATGCGGTATGGAAAATGATATCTCTACAAAATTTTGCCTATCCTGCGGCAGAATCGTAGATTAGAAAACGGGATAAACTTAACCGTAAGGGGACAAACTATGAATAAAGTGTGTGATAATTGTAAAAAAAATACTGCCACCGTACACATGAAAGGTATAACCAATGGCATAAAAGCAGAGCTTAACCTCTGCCAGGAATGTTCTATGGGTATGGCTGGCATGGTCAACTTAGGGGGCTTGGGCGGCATTGGTATGCCAATTTCAATGGAAAATATCGAAAACATACTTGGCAATATGGGCAACATAAATATGGACGCCCCAATTTCCTTGGAGAATATCTTCAAAGGCATAATGGAATCGGTACAATCTATGGGGGGGCAGGCCCCAGTCGTTGGCCAGCCCGCAGCCAATAGCCCGCTGCAAGTACACAAATCCTCTGGCCCTTGCACAACATGCGGCCTAAGCTATGAAGAATTTAAAGCCTCTGGCAAACTAGGCTGCGAAGCTTGCTACCAAGCCTTCCCCAAGGAAATTGTAGCCCTGTTCAAAAGTGTACAAAGCAGCAGCCACCATGAAGGCAAGTTCCCAAAACGCTTTGGTACACAAATGCGCCAGCAGCGGGAAGTTGATAAACTCCGTACCTGCCTAAAGTCGGCAATAGAAAATGAAAATTACGAAGAAGCCGCAAAAATAAGGGATCAAATACGCAGCCTAGAGGTGCAGCCATGATAGGCCCCTGGTACCAAGACACTCTTACAGACCAGCGTCAAATCCTGTCTTCAAGGGTGCGGCTGGCCCGGAATATCCAAAAATACCGCTTTTGGCAAAAGATATCCTCAGAAGATGCTGCTCAAATGGTGCAAGAGGCCCAAAACGCCCTAAACAGGGCCGGGGCAAAGCTTTTCCACCAAATGAATGTACAAGCCCTTGGTGAAACCGAGCAAAAAGTTTTCCTGGAAAAGCATATTGTAAGCCCGGAATTTCTAAAAGGGACACGCCTGCCAACAAGCCTGCTGATAAGCGATGACCAAAATATAAGCGTGATGTTAAATGAAGAAGACCATATACGCATACAATCCATTCAACCTGGGGACCATTTAGCAGAAGCCCTGGCAAAGGCCAATCAAATAGACGACCTGATAGAAGAAAGCGTGGAGTATGCCTTCCACCCAGAATACGGCTACCTAACAGCCTGCCCAACCAATACAGGTACAGGCCTTAGGGCTTCATTTATGATACACCTGCCCTGCCTGGAAAGATGCGACCTGCTTAAAAACTTGCTGCCTACAATCAGCAAGTTTGGCATTACCTTACGGGGGATATATGGGGAAGGCACAGCCCCAATGGGCAGTATTTATCAAATATCCAACCAAACCACCTTAGGTAAAAGCGAGGACGATATAATCCAAGGCCTGCAAAATGTAACCAACACCGTAATAGAAAAAGAAAACCACGCCATGGAAAAAATGATTGCCAGCCACAAAGACGATACAGAAAACACAATATACCGGGCCTATGGGACACTTGCGTATAGCCGCAAAATAACCGCAAAAGAAGCAATGGATATGCTGAGCCTGATAAGGCTGGGCTATATGGCAGGCTTGCTGGAAAAGCCCAAGCCCGCAAAGCAAATATATCAAATAATGATGGAAATCCAGCCAGGCCACCTAATGCGCATAGCAGGCCGGGAAATGAACGAAGGTGAACGGGATATAGCCAGGGCCAAGTACCTGCGGGATATATTTGTGTAGTAAGAAGCTATGTTCATAGGGTTCAATGTCGCATTGGCGGTCAGATTTACGCCACTCTGCGTCGGCTTTTTCTAGCTTGCCTTCTTGGCAAGCGTCGAAAAAGCCTCCTTGATTGGCGTAAAT
>Ga0131853_10007136_pt1 | contig 20188 bp, 20 predicted proteins | sample TergutLab28metaG_FD_92764 | JGI IMG/M metagenome (GOLD analysis project Ga0131853, IMG submission 92764) | Labiotermes labralis P1 segment gut microbial communities from Petit-Saut dam, French Guiana - Lab288 P1 (version 2) (version 2) | ecosystem: Host-associated > Arthropoda: Insects >... | reverse complement strand
GTTTGGGAGTGGCTTCCGAATCCGTATTTTGGATTCGGCTAATGCCACCCCTGTGAAAACTGCCCAAGAGGGCAAGGCGTTTTGTGCCGCCGCTCGATTGGTTGCAGTTGACCGCTGCGTTTGACGCCATAGGCGACCGGGATTGATAAGGGCAGAGCCCTTATCGCCCCTGCGGCAGCAGAGCGCTCTCGGAGCCCTGCTCTGAACAATGGGTTTTTAGGGCAAAGCCCTAAAACCCCGCGCCCGTAGGGCGCAAATTTTGTAAAACTTTTTTCAAAAGTTTTAAGGAGGCACCATTCATAATGCTCATAAAAAAACTCATCCTAATCACCCTCGGCGCGCTACTCCTCATAAACGTCGGATTCATGTACACCGTCGCGAACCCTACCATCGCATTCCACCTGCTGGTCGTAATCGCGCTCGCGCTTATACTCTACGGCATATTTTACAACAAAATCTCCCGCAAAATCCACATAATCGTCACAAGTGCCTGCGCAATACCGCTCGCCTTCGTACTTTTTCTGTTCATTTACGGAAACGTAAGCAACGTCACCTACACCGAAGATGTCGTAATCGTCCTGGGCGCCGGCGTTCGCGGCGAAACAGTCTCCCGCCCGCTCGCAAGCCGTTTGGACACCGCGATTGAATATTGGAACCGAAATCCCGACGCTTACATCGTCGTAACCGGCGGTTTGGGAAATTTGGCGACAATCACCGAAGCGGAAGCGATGTCCCGTTACTTGATACGCCGCGGAATCCCCGAAAACCGAATTATCCTCGAAGAGAGTTCAACTTCAACATACGAAAATTTAGCTTTCGCCCGCGAAATCCTGCTAAACGAACATTTTCCCAACGGTTTCAGCGCGGCTTTGGTAACCAACGACTTCCACATTTACCGCGCCGTCCGAACCGCGCGAAGCGCGGGAATCGAGGTAAACCGTATCGGCGCATACACCGATTGGTACGCCTGGCCGGTGAATTATATGCGCGAAATGTTGGCGGTTTTAAACTTCAAATTGAGGTAATTTGGCGGTAAACTAAAAATTTTAAAATTATTTTCGAAAAACGCTTGCATTATTTTGAAATATGTGGTAGAATCACTAGGTTACGTTTGAAAAGAAAGGTAGTGTAAGCAAAAATGGATATTTTAAAACAAATCACAAGCGATCAAATCAGAACCGATTTGCCGCAACTTAACATTGGAGACACCGTTAAGGTTTACGTTAAGGTTAAAGAGGGGAACCGCGAGCGGCTTCAGATGTTCGAAGGAACGATTATTCAGAAGCAGCATGGCGGAATCAGCCAAACCTTCACTTTGCGCCGCGTATCTTATGGCGTTGGAGTTGAGAGAACTTTCCACGTGAATTCACCGAACATTGACCGAATGGAAGTATCAAGAAAAGGTAAAGTTCGCCGCGCGAAATTGTTCTATCTTAGAAACCGCGTAGGTAAAGCGGCAAAAGTTAAAGAAAGATTATAAGATTTGCGTTTTAAAACGCAAATTATGTTTGCGGCACACGCAATTTGACGCAAATTTAGGTTTGCAACATAATGGTTATACCTTATTGGGTTGCACTTTGTGCAACCCATATTTAATATAGGAGGTGCTCATAATGAGCGAAAACAACGAAAATATCTATAATCCCGGAGCCAAACCGAAGCCGCAGAAGAAATTCTTCGGTCTTGTCGGCGGTCTCGCGGGCGAAATACTTGAATGGATACTTTGGCTCGGAATCGCCGTTGCGCTTGCGTTGTTTATCCGCGCGCACGTTTTCACTTTGGTTCACGTTTCGGGCGAATCAATGGAATACACGCTTGAAAACAGAGATTGGCTTTTTGTAAATAAATTTATGTACTCGCCGGACAGCGCGAACAACCGCGGCGACATCGTTATTTTCACGCCCGAGCATGACCGAAACCCAAGCCGTGACGTCTATATCAAGCGTGTAATCGCGGTTGTGGGTGACACAATTTATATTGATTTTACAACCGGAAATGTTTATCTAAACGACGAAGTAGTTGACGAACCGTTTATTAAAGATAGAACGCGCGCCGGCGGAAGCTTTATAGAAGAGCTTACCCGCGCAGGCGAATGGAGCCGTGAAACCCCGCTTCTTATCGAAGAGGGTTACGTGTTCGTAATGGGCGACAATCGCAATAACAGCACAGACAGCCGCGCCCTCGGCCCCCGTCCCCTCGACGAAGTGATGGGCAGAGCGGTCTTCCGCCTTTTCGGCAGACTCGAACGCCAAGCCCCCGACAGGCAGTAAATTTTTAGTATTTACGCCTGCCGGCGCGGGCTTAAAACCTATTTAGGATATGCCCTAGGGCATTAAAGGTCGTCAAGGGTATTGGAACGACAAAAAGCGTCGTTTGAATGGCGAAAGGTAATTGTTGGCACTTGGTGCCAACCGCCATTACCGAATACTCTCGACACACCCCGAAAAACTTTTGACGGCAAAAGAAGCTGAAACTCCTCGCACAAGACGCTTCGGAGGTCTAAATCTCTAAGCAGTAAACTGCTAAGAGCTTTATGCCAACCGTCGCCACTATTTCCGCGACCCACAAGTCAAAAAGCGACTTGCGGGTGCCCCGCTGGACATGAGGGCGACAAAAGTCAGCGAACCGCATTCGCGGTAAACGAGACTTAGTTTGCGTATTGTGCAAGCTGTAGCCGAGTTATCCAGCGACCAACGGGAGTCGGGAAAGACTAGCAAGATAAAACACTGCGCTCGTTCGAGAGCGAACCGCGCCTAAAAGCGCGAGATATTGTTTGGATAGGGGCGAGTTGATTGCACTCGCCGTCGCCGATTCGTTGCGCAGCGTAAGCGTTTTGCGACAACGCAAGGCGACCGGTTTTAGTCAAGTTTTTGACGCGCAAAAACTTGCTGGATTGGCAAGGACTGGTCCTTGCCGCGCCGCGCGCGCCCGCGCAACGCTCTGCCGTCGCAGCGGCAAAAGTGGTTTTTAGGGCATTCGCCCTAAAAACCGCGCCATAGGCGCAAAATTTGCAAAACTTTTTTCAAAAGTTTACGGTCTAAGGCGCAACACGCCTTACCCCCCGCGCCCGCAGGGCGCAAAAACACTAAACACAGGAGCAATAAAAATGGTCATTCAATGGTTCCCCGGTCACATGTCCAAAACCCGGCGTTTAATATCCGAAAACATCAAGCTCGTAGACGTTGTAATCGAGCTTGTTGACGCGCGCCTGCCGCTTTCGTCACGCAATCCCGACATCGACAAAATCGCCGAAAGTAAGCCGCGAATCGTAATCCTCAACAAAGCCGACATCGCCGACGATAAAGCGAACCAACAATGGATCGAATATTTCGCCTCGCTCGGCATTTACGCCATGACCGCGGACAGCACGACGGGCGCGGGCTTTTCCCGCCTGCAAGCATTGCTCGACAAATCCCTTGCCGACAAACGCGCGCGTGATAGGGAAAAAGGAATGCTTCCCCGCGCCGCGCGCGCAATGGTGGTCGGAATTCCAAACGTTGGAAAATCGTCGTTTATCAACAAACTCGCCGGCAAGCACGCGGCGAAAACCGGCGATCGCCCCGGGATTACGACTACGAAACAGTGGATAAAGCTCGCCGGCAAATACGAACTGTTAGACACTCCCGGCGTCCTGTGGCCGAAATTTGAAGACAAAGACGTCGCCTTGCGAATCGCCTTTACCGGCGGAATCAAGGACGAAATCTTAGATATCGAGGAGTTATGCTGTCATCTCCTTGAATTTCTGCGTGATCATTACCTCGCAAATCTTTGCGAGCGATATAAACTGGACGAAACCGCCGCTAAAGCCTTAAAAGGCTACGAATTACTGGAACTGATCGGCCGCAAGCGCGGCTGTATCGTCTCCGGCGGCGAAATCGACACCTTCCGCGCGTCGTCACTGATTCTAGACGACTTCCGTTCGGCGAAAATCGGCAAAATTACCCTAGAAACGCCGAATGAGTATTCGGAGGAACGATAATGCGTGAAAGACCTATCCGCTAGTATAGCGCGAACAGATTTGCGAGGTAATTTTTAGGCGTTTTGCAATTTGAGAACCCCGCAAATACTTTATGTATTTAAGGTGGTGAACAAATTGCAAAACGACAAAAATTCGCCGCAAATATGCCGTGATATACTAGCGGATAGGTCTATAGAACAAAACCTATTCAACAAAGGCATCACAGCAATCGCAGGCATCGACGAAGCAGGTCGCGGCCCCCTTGCGGGCCCCGTAGTCGCCGCCGCGGCAATTCTGCCGCCAAATGTAGTAATCCCCGGACTTGACGACTCAAAAAAGCTGACCGAAAAAAAGCGCGAATCACTTTACGAAGCTATCACAAACTCCGATTGCATATACTCGGTGCAATTCGTAACCGCCGATATCATCGACGAAATCGGCATAAAACCCGCAACCCACCTCGCAATGCGCGCCGCCGCGAACGAAGTCGCCGCTCACTGCGAATACCTGCTAATCGACGGGAATGATAATGTGGCATATGAAATGCCGCACGAATATATTATCAAAGGCGACGCGCTTTGCGACTGTATCGCCGCGGCGTCAATCCTCGCAAAAGTCAGCCGTGACCGATATATGCTGGAAATGGCGCAAGAATACCCGCAATACGGCTTTGAAAGCCACAAAGGCTACGGAACAGCCTATCACATCGCCGCAATCCGCGAACACGGTTTGTGTCCGCTGCACAGGCGAAGCTTCATGACCGCAAAAGTATTGGGATGTTAACAATGACAAACAAACACAACAAAATCCTAGGCAACTTCGGCGAAGACGCCGCCTGCAACTACCTGAAAAACAAGGGCTACACTATCGTCGCCCGCAACTACTCCATACGCGGCGGCGAAATCGATATAATCGCGCAATCTAACAACTGCCTAACGTTTGTCGAAGTGAAAACACGGCAAACCGCCGACTTCGGCGTTCCCGCCGAAGCGGTTGACTACCGCAAAATCGAAAAAATTCGGCATGTAATCGAACATTATCTATCAACCGCCGACTACAACGGCGACATCCGCGCCGATGTAGTAGAAGTATACGGAACGCTGGAACTCGGACGGTTTTTGGTCAGCGAAATCAACCATATCGAAAATATCATATCGTAGGGGCGGCATTTTGCCGTCTGAAATTATTATAAGGAAGTGAAAATATCAAAATTTTCGACGCGCATTGTGACACTATCGAAAAAATCCACCAATTCGGCGGAAATTTGCAAAAAAACTCATACCATCTCGACATTGAACGAATGAAAAATTACGAAAACTTCGCGCAAGTCTTTGCGGCATTCGTCGACAAAGAAGAACTTCCGCCGAACGTCACGCCAACGCAACAGACGCTCGACTTAATCAACTGCTACCACCGCGAAATTAAACAAAATAGCGAGCATATCACGCATTGCACCACCATTGCCGACATAGACCAAGCGTTCACTGATAACAAAATCGCAGCAATGCTGTCAATCGAAGGCGGCGAAGCACTTGGCGGCGATTTGGATAACCTGCAAAAGTTTCACGACTTAGGTGTCAAGGTCATAACCTTAACATGGAACCACGACAACGAGCTTGGCTGCGGAATCCTCGGCGGCACAGGCGGTTTAACCGACTTCGGCAAAGCCGTCGTCCGAGAGATGAACCTTCTCGGAATGATTATCGACGTCTCCCACCTAAACGAGGCAGGCTTCTGGGATGTTATCAAACTCAGCCAAACCCCGGTAATCGCTTCCCACTCAAACGCCCGTGCGCAATGCGCCCACCCGCGCAACTTAACCGACAAGCAAACCGCTGCGCTCATTGATATGCGCGGCTGTATAGGCATAAACCTTTACACCGACTTCCTAAGCGACTCAAACGCCGCAATCGACGACGTTTCACGGCATATCGAACACTTCGAAAAACGCGGCGCTCGCTCCATAATTGGACTCGGCTGCGACCTTGACGGCGTTGACAAACTTCCCGCCGGAATCGACGGCGTGCAAGATCTCGCCAAAATCCCGCTGACCGACGATATCACATTTTGTAATTTCTACAATTTTTTAGCGAAAAACCTTGATTTTTGCTGAAAAATATAGTATCCTATAGTTTAGACAAAAATTTGGAGGTTTAATAAATATGAGCTATATCTCAAAATTGGCAAAAGAAATTTCACCGTCGCCGACGCTGGCAATCGATGCGAAATTCAAAGAAATGCAGGCGCAAGGAATCCCGGTAATCGGCTTCGGCACAGGCGAACCCGACTTTAACACGCCTGACAATATCATAGCTTCGGCAATCGACGCGCTCCACACCGGCGTCACAAAATACACCCCCGCAAGCGGCACGCTTGCTTTGAAGAAAGCGATTTGCGAGAAACTGAAAAGAGATAACAACATCGACTACGCGCCGAACCAAATCGTGGTAAGCAACGGCGCGAAACACAGTCTTACCAACATTTTCATGGCAATCTGCGACGAGGGCGACGAGGTAATCATCCCCGCGCCGTACTGGGTAAGCTACCCCGAAATGGTCAAGCTCGCGGGCGGCAAGTCGGTTATAATGCCCACAACCGAGGCAGACGGATTTAAGTTCAAGCCCGCCGATATCGAAAAGTATATCACGAAACGCACCCGCGCGATCGTTTTGAATAGCCCAAGCAACCCGACGGGCATGATCTATAACCGCGCCGAGCTTGAACAAATCGCGCAAATTGCGGTGAAGCACAACATCTACGTGATCTCGGACGAAGTCTACGAAAAGCTTGTATACGAGGGCGAACATGTAAGTATCGCCTCGCTTGGCGATGAAATCAAAGCGTTGACAATTTTGGTGAACGGAGTTTCGAAGACCTATGCGATGACAGGCTGGCGAATCGGCTACACCGCGTCAACCGCGGCGCTTGCAAGCGCAATGGGGAATATACAGTCCCACGCGACATCCAACCCGAATTCTATCGCGCAAGCGGCGAGCGTAGAGGCGCTCGGCGGCGACCAAACCATCATCGACACGATGAAAGCCGAATACCTCAAACGCCGCAACTACATGGTTGAAAAAATCAATTCAATCGACGGAGTAAGTTGCATAACGCCCAACGGCGCGTTTTACGTGATGATGAACGTGTCCAAACTGCTGGGGCGCGAGCATTACGGCAAGATGATCAACACGGCGGAGGAGCTTTGCGAAAATATTTTGGAAAAGGCGAACGTTGCGTTGGTTTCCTGCGAAGGGTTCGGAATCGACGGTTACGCGCGTTTGTCATACGCGACTTCAATGGAAAATATCCAAAACGGCTTAGATCGAATCGAAAAATATATCAAAGGCGAATGTTAGAAATTCAATTCAGTTTACATAATTATAAAAACTGAGTCTACATAATATCGGCATGACAAAAGGCGGGAGAAATATGTCAACCAATAGGTCTGATAGAAGAATAGGATTTATCGGCGGCGGAAATATGGCGAACGCAATTATAAACGGACTGATTTCCGCGGGTTTTGCCCGCGGAAATATTTTAGTGTCCGACAAATGTGTCGAAAAGCTTGCCGAATATAAGAAAATGGGGCTTAACACCACCATCGAAAATTGTGAAGTCGAGAAAAACTGCGGCATTGTAATCCTTGCGGTAAAGCCGCAGGTGATGGACGCCGCACTTTCCGATTTGGCGGGCGATTGCGGCAAAATTTATGTTTCAATCGCGGCGGGAGTAACGCTTGCCCGTATTGCGGCGAAGCTCGGGAGCGATAAGAAAATCGTGCGCGCAATGCCGAACACGCCGCTGATGGTCGGTTGCGGGATGACGATTCTGTGCCGCAACGATAACGTAGGTGATGACGAACTTACGGCGATTGAAGAAATTTTCGCCGCCGCGGGCGATGTCGCGCGGCTTGACGAGCGGTATATCAACGTCGGAATGGCAATGGCGGCATCCTCGCCGGCGTATGTGTATATGATGATTGAAGCGATGGCGGACGCCGGCGTGAAGCACGGACTTCCGCTTGGAATTGCGCAAAAGCTCGCCGCGAAGGCGGTGGAGGGAAGCGGCAAGATGGTGCTTGACACCGGAATTTCGCCCGAACAACTTAGAATTAACGTCTGCTCCCCGGGCGGAACTACTATCGAAGCGGTGGAAACGCTGGAGAATCAAGGGTTTGCGGCGACTATCAATTCCGCGATTGACGCGTGTATTGAAAAGGGAAACAAAATGGACGGACAGTCTGAATAAAACGGAATTATCATTTGACATAGTATTGACATATGACAATCCCCCGTCCCTCTGGGACACCCCCTTTGCCTAAGGGGGCTTTGCTTTAAAGGCTCCTTTGGCAAAGGCAGATGGCTGTGGATTTTGCTTTGCAAAATCTTACACCCCTGCACTTTTCGGCTATGGCTTTCCAAAAACGAAAGCCAAGTCTCAAATGAAGCTGTCAGCTCTGATGACTGAGGATTGTAAAAAGCTATTGTAATGCTATAGTTTAATTCCTAAATAAAATAACATAATATGGAATTATCCGCAACCTCCGCGCATATACATTGAGTATCAAGACGTGCGGAGGTTGTAATGATTTCTTTACTCAAGCAAAAGGTTTCAAAACACATTAAAGACAACAAAATTTTATATTCGCTATTGTTTGCGGCTTACCTGGTCGGAAGTTTGGCGGGCGGAATCGCCGCGCGTATGTCAACCGACACGACCGAGCGTTTACTCGAAGATGTAACCATCTTTTTTTCGGCGTACAGCTTGGTCGGCGCAGACGGATTGGCGATTTTTACACAGTCGGCGTTGAATAATATTCAAGTCGTCTTTTTTATATTCTTGTGCGGGTTTTTCGTACTTACAACGCCGCTGATCTTCCTGCGAATCGGGTTTTTAGGCTTCCGGCTCGGGTTTTCAACAGTGTTTTTCATAAGCGCTTACGGCGCTGGCGGCGTAATGCTCGCCGCTCTTATGGTGTGGCTTCCTAACTTGGTCTTTTTGATCGGTGTTTTCCATTTCGCAATGCTGACGAATCGTTCTGCGTTGCGCATACGCAAACTGAAATCGGGCGTTTACGCTAAACCGGCGGCGCGGAAGCTTTACCTAAACCAAGTTCAAGAATTCCTCTTTATCACCGCCCTTGCGGTGCTGATTAGCGGGCTTGAATCGTTTGTGCTTCCCGTAATTTTGCGCCCGATTTCGGGATTGCTTCTGTGATTTGCGACAAATTACGCACCTAGAGTCCGAACGGGCTCCTAGAGTATTTGTATACACGTCGTCGTCCGTTCGAACACTATGCACGCAATTTGTCGCAAATGCAAAAAAATCTGAGAAATTTTCAAAAAACTATTGCAATTTCTTGCGGAATTATGTAAAATAAGTAGTATACATAAAATGGGGACTGTAATTTTGTTGACAGTTCTGATAAGGGAGTGTTTTGGTGAACGCTTTAATCGAGCAGTATACCGTTTTTTTGACGAAAGAGAAGAAGGTGTCGAATAACACCTTGGATTCTTATATGCGGGACATCAATAAGTATGTCAATTATTTGCAAGCCAATAATATTTCAGACGTCGCGGGGGTGAATCGTACCACGGTGCTGAACTATTTGCTAAGCATGCAGGAGGGCGGCGCGGCGCCGGCGACAATTTCGCGTCATTTGGCGTCTATTCGCTCGCTTTATCAATATTTGCAGGGGATTAAGGTTGTGGACGGAAATCCTGCCGTTGACGTGCAGGCGTTTCATGTGGAGAAGAAGTTGCCGCAAATTTTGACGAGCAAAGAGGTTGAACTTTTCCTTGATCAGCCGAAATGCGTGGATTTAAAGGGGTATCGCGACAAGGCGATGCTTGAACTGCTTTACGCGACGGGGATACGGGTGTCCGAGTTGATTGAACTTAAAGTGGAAGATGTAAATTTGGAAATCGGCTATATTACTTGCAATAACGGTAAGCGGGAGCGTGTGATTCCGCTTTATTCGGCGGCGAGTGCGGCGGTTTCGGAGTATATTCGAAATGCGCGGGATATGATGGTTCATGATAAGTCGGAACGCACTCTGTTTGTGAATTGTAACGGCACAAAGCTTACGCGGCAAGGGTTTTGGAAGATTGTGAAAACCTATAAATTGCAGGCGAATATTAGTAAAGAAGTTACGCCGCATACGCTTCGGCACTCATTCGCGGCGCATTTGCTTGAAAACGGGGCTGATTTGAAGTCGATTCAGGAAATGTTGGGACATTCTGATATTTCGTCAACGCAGGTGTACGCGCAGGTGGTGAAGAACAAGCTGAAAGACGTTTACAAAAAATCTCACCCACGCGCGAAGTAGTTTGACGCAAACTTAGGTTGTGTTCTTATTAACTACAATCCTCAGTCACTTCGTGACAGCTCCTTTGCCAAAGGAGCCACAAAAGCCCCCTGAGGCAAAGGGGGTGCCCGATAGGGCGGGGGATTGTTGATTATCCGCGTTCGCGGTAAATGAGACTTAGCTTGTGTATTTTGCAAGATTTAGTCGAATTATCCGGCGACCAACGGGAGTCGTGAAAGATTAGCGAGTGCGAACGCCGCGCTCATCAGATAATTAGGAGGTACTTATGAAAAAGATATTCGCGATGGTTTTATGCGTTATTTTATGCCTAAGCTTGGTTTTGTTTATCGGAACGGCGGCGGGCGGGGAATATACGGTAGGCGATTTGATTAGAGTGTCGGATTATACCGAAATCAGAATATTGGGCGTGCGCTATGAAGAAGTAACTTGGGATCCGGGACGGCATAGGGCTATCGTAAGTGCAGAAATATTTACAACGGCAGTACCAACCACTGATATAAGGTTTGGGTGGTTGCAGTTTTTTGGTATGGCAACAACCGATACAAGCAATATGTTTGGTGGTACCATTCCCGGTATCCACGGACTTGATATTTTTGTATATCCAAATGAACGCACTTATGTGGAAGTAGCGTTCAACATCCCGGAAAATATGATATTGTCGAGCGTGGGAATACATTGCCCTATTGGCTGGAATCCTATTGAAGTCACAATCCCGCCGCCCGACGATATGCCGATAATTCCTGTCACTACTGCATCAACCGCGCAAGTGGTGAACGGAAATATCGTGTTAGACGTTCAGGTAAGCACGCAGATAACGAGCGAGGCGTTGCATGTTGCGGTATACGATGAATCAGATAGATTGCTAAACCACATAATTATTCCTGTAACAAGACCGCTTAGAAGTTTTTATGCAGTATTTGACGATATGCCGAACGCAAGTTACGCGAAAGTGTTTCTTTGGAATTCGTTTGAAACGATGACGCCCATTACGGGCGCCGAGAGAGTGGATATTCGACGATAGATGAAAAAATTATTGATCATAGATGGAAATAGTATAGTTAACAGGGCGTTCTACGGAGTGCGCCCTCTTTCTGTGCGCGACGCAGACGGTAAAGAGGTGCACACCAACGCGGTTTACGGGTTTTTGAATATTATGCTCAAGTACCTGAACGAGTGCGAGCCGGACTACGTTTGTGTGGCGTTTGACGTGCACGCGCCGACGTTTAGGCATAAGATGTTCGGCGATTATAAGGCACACCGCAAGCCGTCACCGCCCGAGCTGCATCCGCAATTTCCGTTGGTGAAAGAGATTTTGGCGGCTTTGAACATTAAAACGTTGGAGCTTGCGGGGTACGAGGCGGACGATATTATCGGAACTGTTGCGCGAATGTGTGAGGAATCGGGCATTTGCTGCGATATTCTGACCGGCGATAAGGATGATTTGCAGCTTGCGAGCGATTTGGTTACGGTGAAGCTGGTTGTGACACGCGGCGGGAAGACCGAGACGACGGATTACGGCGCGGCGGAGGTGTACGAGCAGTACGGCGTTACGCCGGCGGAGTTTATTGACGTTAAGGCGCTTATGGGCGATTCGAGCGATAATATTCCGGGGGTTGCCGGGATTGGCGAGAAAACGGCGTTTTCGCTGATTTCACAGCACAAAAGTATCGAATATATCTTTGGGAATTTGCAGAAACTGTCGTTAACGGCGGGAGTTTTGGCGAAGCTTGAGGCGGGGCGAGAGTCGGCGTTTCTCTCGCAAACCCTTGCGACGATTGATGTGAACGTTCCGATTGCGTTGGAGTTTGAACAAGCGGTTTATAAGCCGGATTTTGAGTCGGAGGCGTTTGCGAAGATATTGACGCGGTTGAATTTTAAGCAGTTTTTAGATAGATTTGGATTGGATGCGGCGAAAGAGACGGATCCTCCGCCGGAAGTTAAGGAAAATGAGCAAATTTCATTTTTTTAGATGTAGGGGCGGTCATTGGCCGCCTGTTGGTATATCAGTTATTTGCGGGCGGCCAATGACCGCCCCTACAAGGGTGAAAATTAATGAAGAAAATTATTATCGTTACAGGTGGGATAGGTTCGGGGAAGAGTGTGGTTTGCGCGGAGTTCGCGAAACTTGGCGCGCGAGTTATTGAGGCCGATAAAGTTGGGCATGATTGCTTGCGTGTTGGCGGAGCCGCGTATTCGGAAGTGGTTGCGGCGTTTGGCGCGGGGATTTTGAGCGCAGACGGCGCGATAAATCGCGGGAAGTTGGCAGAGATCGCGTTTTCGAGCGGTGAAAACCTTGCGCGATTGAACGCGGCGACGCATAAACATATTTTGAAAGAGATTGTCGATAGGGTTGACAAAATCGGCGAATGCGATATAATAGTTGTGGAGATTCCGCTGTTTTGGGCGGTGGATTTTCGGTATGACGCGGCGGTTGCGGTTGTCGTGGACGATGAAGCGCGGATTTCGCGGGTGATGAAGCGCAGCGGGCTTTCGATTGAGATGATAAATTCGATCATCGCGTCGCAGCCGACGAACGAGGAATACCGCGGGTTTGCGGATTATTGTATAGAAAATAACGGTGATATTTCGAGTTTGCGCGAAAAGGCGCGGCAGATATATAGTGAAATAAAAGGTGGAAATATATAGTGAAGAAGACGGTAGGGATTTTTGCGGGATTATTTATATTAAGCGTGATTGTATACGCTTTTTTTGCCATCGGTTCGGGGCGATTGATATTCTTGCGGTGGCAATATCCGATTCGGTATCAGGAAATTGTGGAAAGACATAGCGAATCGATGAATGTGGATTCGAATTTGGTGTATGCTATTATTAAGCGGGAAAGCAATTTTCGGGCGAACGCGGTATCTCATGCCGGCGCGATGGGACTTATGCAGTTGATGGAAGACACTGCTGTTTGGGCGAGTGAGAAGATGGGGTTTTACGAGTTTACCATTGACGATATATTTGATCCGGATAGCAATATTAGGATTGGTGTTTGGTATATCAACCATTTGCTTCATTTGTATGACGGAAATTTGACGAACGCGCTTGCGGCGTATAACGCGGGGCAGGGGAATGTTGATCGATGGTTGAGTAACCCTGCCAACGTCGGCGCCGACGGAAGTTTGATTTATATTCCGTTTGGGGAGACGCGGCGATATGTTGAGCGGGTGAAGGCGGCGCTTGAGATGTATCGGGAGCTTTATTGATGCGCCCAACGGGCGCGGGTTGTCTTGCGCTGACAAGCGCATATGTGCGGCGGCTGCCGCAGAGTTTTTAGGGCTTTGCCCTAAAAACCGATTTTGCCGCTGAGGCGGCGGGGGTTTGCGCGGGCGCGCGCGGCGCGACAAGGACCAGTCCTTGTCAATCCAGCAAGTTTTTGCGCGTCAAAAACTTGACTAAAACCGTCGCCCTCCCCGCCACGACCCACGCACAAATCGCGCGGGTGCCCCGTTTGGCGGAACCGCGGGCGAAAGTTACTGCAATCAACGCACTCTCGGCAAATTAGATCTCGCGCTTTTAGGCGCGGGACGGTCTCGAACGGGCGCGGTGTTCTATCTCACTAATCTTTCCGCGAATGCGGTTCGCTAACCCAGCTTTTCTGTCGCCGGCTTTGGCGCAAATCGCCGGTTTGTGGCGTTTGCGTCCATAGGCGACCGGGATTGGCAAGGGCAGAGCCCTTGTCGACCGTCTGTCAAGACACAATGCTCACAGAGCCTCGCTCTGAAAAACTCGCGCCCGCAGGCGCAAAAGACCCGCCGCCGTAGCGGCAAAAAAGGTTTTAGGGCATTCGCCCTACGAAAGGAGATAAAACGATGAAAACATATGATGAACTAAAGTACGAGGTTAAGAACGGATTTTGCGGCATAAACGAAGCCGAGAAAGCAGAAATGTTCGCGTTTTGCGACGATTATAAGGAATATTTGGGCAAGGGTAAAACCGAGCGGCAGTGTTGCAATCTGTCGTTGAAACTTGCTGAGTCGGCGGGGTTTGTGCCACTTTCGAGTAAAACTTCGCTTGTCGCCGGAGATAAAGTGTATTCTATCAATCGCGGGAAAGGAATTATTTTGGCGGTGATCGGGCAGGACGGAGTATCGGCGGGAACTAATATTGTCGGAGCACATATTGACGTTCCGCGGCTTGATTTGAAGCCGAATCCGTTGTACGAAGACGGTGGGTTTGCGATGTTTAAGACGCACTATTACGGCGGGATTAAGAAGTATCAATGGACGGCGATTCCGTTGTCGATTCACGGCACGGTTATCAAGGCGGACGGAAGTTCGGTGGATATTAGTATCGGCGAGGACGCCGACGACCCGGTGTTTTGCATAAGCGATCTGTTGCCGCATTTGGCGCAGGATCAGATGAGCAAAAAGATGAGCGAAGCCATTCCCGGCGAGGGATTGAATGTTGTGATTGGGAATATTCCGGATGAAGATAAGGACGCGAAAGAGCGGGTGAAGTATTATACGCTCAAGATTTTGCATGAGAAATATGGGATTACCGAAACCGATTTTATTTCCGCGGAGATTCAGATTGTTCCGGCATTTATGCCGCGGGATATTGGGTTTGACCGAAGTATGCTTGCAGGATTCGGGCAGGACGACAGAGTTTGCTCGTTCGCCGCGCTGCGCGCGGTTATGGAGATTGAGAATCCGAAGCGGACGGCGATTTGCCTGCTTGTTGATAAGGAAGAAGTTGGGAGTATGGGCAACACCGGCATGAAATCGCGGTTTTTCGAGAATTTTATTGCGAAATTGTGTAGTTTGCAAACCGAAAATTACAATGATTTGTTGACGCGCGACGCTTTGTCCAACTCGATGTGTCTATCGGCGGATGTTTGCGCGGCGTGGGATCCGAATTACCCTGAAGTTAAGGAGAAGCGCAACTCGGCGATTATGAATTGCGGATTTCAGATTACGAAGTATACCGGCGCGCGCGGGAAGTCGGGCGCGAGCGACGCAAGCGCGGAATATGTCGGAAAAGTTCGGAAAATTATGGACGACGCGGGCGTTATGTGGCAGACTGGGCTACTTGGAAAGGTTGATCTTGGCGGCGGCGGGACGATTGCGCAGTATGTCGCGAATTTGGATATTGATACGTTGGATTGCGGCGTGCCGTTGCTGTCTATGCACTCGCCGTACGAGGTTGCCGGGAAAGTGGATATATATATGGCGTATAAGGGCTACAAAGCATTTATGCTTACATGAAATTATGCACCTAGCGGCGCAAACCACTCAGTCGGATATACTTATATACGCTCCTGAGCGGTTTGCACCACTATGCACACAATTTGACGCAAGCTATATTATGAAACAATAAAAAACCGCCTTTCGGCGGGGCGAGATAAAGAAGTTTGCGAAAAGCTAATAAAATCAATATTTATTTGTAATCGCAAACAGTATAGTGTGTTATAAACGCTGATAAAATTTATCAGCGTTTATTTTTTGCACATTTTTAGTATAATATTTATTTACGAAAAGTCAACGCCGTTTCGGGGATTGGGACACAATTCCGAGATGGCGTTCTTTTATAACGGCAGACCGCGCCTTAGGCGCGTGTCAATTACATTATGCCGTTTCATCGGCGCATTTTGCCGATATATAACTTCGGGACACATTGTCCCGAAGTGCTTACAATATCAAGAATGGAGGGGAATTCAATCCCAACGAGCCGAAGCCTTGCGATTTACGCAAGGCTGATTTAGTATCATAAAAGTGTAAGTGTTTTGAGCTGAGTAAAAAAAGCTTAAACATTTGCACTTATTTTATTATAATAAGGGAGTAATTGGTCTGGCGCTGGCTTTTTTGGGCTAACACGCCCGACATTAAAACCGTCAATCACCCCTTGTTATAAGCATTCGTTTAAGCAGGTTGAAACGCCGAGGCGCTTTCGTGTAACGAACTAAAATGGATTGTAATAAGTGCGGATGTGACAATTACAAAAATTTATTTTAGGGAGTTACATATGATAAGTGTTGGAATTGATGTGTCGAAAGGAAAAAGTATGGTTTGCGTTATGAAACCTTATGGCGAGGTTGTTTGTCCACCATTTGAAATCAACCATACCGCAGGAGAAATGGATGAGTTCTATATTGCGCGTTGATTGCGTATATCGTGTTTGAATGCCCCGAAGAAGATAGGAACTTGATAAACCTTGTTGACCTTATAAACACTATGGAAACAAAGGAAGATGATGAGGATTTCAAAAATCCTGTTGACTATATTTTTATGGGTTTGGCGAAGAAAGAGGGTAAAGCGGATTGTTTCGCCGTGCGGCAATATGCGAAATATAAGCTTGCAAGCGGCAAAACCGCGAAGAGCATTTTGATTAGTTGCGGCGCACGTTTGGCGGTTTTCGATATTGCGGAATTGCGCGAGATAATGAGTTATGACGAAATGGAACTTGATAAAATTGGCGACAGGAAAACTGCCGCCTTTTTTATTATCTCGGACACGGATAGCACGTTTAATTTCATTGTCGCGCTTGCGTTTTCGCAAATGTTCAATCTTTTATGCGAACGCGCGGACAACAAGAGGGGCGGCAGATTGCCGTACCACGTTCGCATATTGTGGGACGAGGCGGCGAATACGGGACAAGTTCCGCAACTTGAAAAATTATGCGCCGTTATTCGCTCCCGCGAGATTAGCTTGTGCCTGTTTCTGCAAGCACAATCGCAGTTAAAAGCACTTTACAAAGACCATTCGGAAACGATTATGGGTAATATGGATTCCGTTATATTTTTAGGTGGGCGGGAAAAGACAACTGTTAAAGAATTGAGCGAAGCACTTGGGAAATCGTCTATTTACTCATATACCGAGAGCCGCACACGCGGACAACAGGAAAGTTACGGACAAAATTTGCAAAAGTTGGGTCGGGAACTTATGACAGTTGACGAACTCTTAACAATGGACGGAAACAAGTGCATATTGCAGTTGAGGGGCTTACGCCCTTTTTTATCGCCTAAATACGATTTGCGAAAACACCCGAATTTTAGGTTTACCGAAGAATTTAGCAAGAAAAACAGTTTTGACACGGCGAAGCTGATAAGTACAAAGTTGACAGTTTCGCCCGATGATTTATTTATGGTTTACGAGGCGGAAGTGTCGGACGATATCATATACGAGGACGAGGACATTCTCAACTATGACGATTTGGACGACCTTGATGTACTCGCATAACTGACTTCGGGACAAGTGTCCCGAAGTTTATTTTTTGATTATGGAGGTACTATATGGCATTTTTTTCAACAGCAATAACAACATTACAAACGCTTGTAGTCGCGCTTGGTGCGGGTCTTGGCGTGTGGGGAGTTGTCAATCTTTTAGAGGGTTACGGCTCGGATAACGCGGCATCAAAATCGCAAGGCATTAAGCAGTTAATGGCGGGCGGCGGCGTAATTTTGCTTGGAACAACGCTTGTACCGATACTTGCGACATTGTTTTAGGAGGCGGTAGACGATGGGATTTCTTACCGAATGGTTACGAGAAATTTTAATGGAGGGAATTATGGGAAACCTCGGACACTTGTTTGTTTCGGTAAATGAGCAAGTCGGTAACGTGGCGTATCAAGTAGGAATGACCCCTGCGACATTTAATGCGGGGGTCTTTAACCTTATACGGCAAATATCCGAAACGGTAGTATTGCCGATTGCAGGGATTTTGCTGACGTTCGTTATGACTTGGGAACTGATTCAGTTGATTATGGAAAAAAATAATCTGCACGAAATAGACACTTGGATATTTTTCAAGTGGGTGTTTAAGACATTTATCGCGGTGCTGATATTGTCTAACACATTTTATATCGTGAACGGCATTTTTGAGGTTACGCAGTCGGTCATAAACGATGCGGCGGGAATTGTTACAACGGGAGCCGAGATAACACACGATATGATGGACGCGTTGGCGATGCACTTGGATACGATGAGTACGGGCGCGTTGTTCGGATTATGGATGCAATCGGGAATTATCAATATTATTGTGCCGATTCTGAATATCGTTGTTTTCATTATCGTGTTCGGGCGAATGATTGAGATTTACATTTTGACGAGCCTTGCGCCGTTACCGATGGCAACCTTGACGAGCCGCGAGATGGGAAGTATGGGACAAAATTATATGAAAACGCAGGGAATGACCGCCGTTGAAACTATGTCGGAGCGTTTCGATTATGGATTGAATCCGAAAAAGTGCGCGGCGGCCTGTTCCTATCTTTGCGAATCCGAAACCGCATACGCTGAATTTCAAATGGTAAAAAATCAGTATGAAGCGGAAACAGGGCGCAACGCCGAAAAGGGAATTTTGTTTTTTCAAATTCGACAGGCGTTCCCGCAAGGCGAAATATCGGTTGAGGAAGCTCAACGCATAGGATATGAGACCGCGATGCGTTGGACGAAAGGGAAGTATCAATTTTTTGTTTGCACCCATACCGACACAGGAAATATTCACAATCATATTTATTTCAACTCTACCGCGTATGACCGCTCCCGCAAGTTCCATAATTTTTTAGGCTCGTCATTCGCGCTCCGTCGATTGTCAGACCGCGTATGTTTGGAACACGGATTGTCTATTGTTAAAAATCCGAAATTGAAAAGTAAAGGTAAATTCAAACATTATGGCGAATGGCGCGGAAACGATAAACCGCCGACATTTCAAGAGCAACTCAAAATTGCGATTGATGCCGTGCTGACCGATGGGCCGAAAGATTTTGACGAGTTCTTGTCGGCAATGGCGGCGGCAGGGTTTGAGCATAAATGGGGGCGCGGCGGCGTTCTTTCGTTCCGTACAGACGGACAGAAAAATTTTACGCGGTTACGCTCGACCACGCTTGGCGAGGGTTACGGTCTGGACGATATTCAAAACATAATCGCGGGAAGCGTTCCGCTTGCGGCGGGGCGTACTCGCCGCCGACCCGTTGCGCCAAAGGTGAATTTGATTGTAGATATTCAAAAGAAAATATCCGAGGGCAAGGGCGCGGCTTACGAGCGGTGGGCGAAGGTCTACAACTTGAAGCAAATGGCGGCGGCGTTACAATATTTACAGGAGCATAATCTTTTAGAATATTCCGAACTTGAGGCGAAAGCAAACGCCGCGACAGATGATTTCCACGATATATCCGGCAAGCTGAAACAGACCGAGGCGGCTATGAAGCGCAACGTGAAATTGAAAGGCGCGATTGTGAACTACGCAAAGACTCGCCCTGTATTTGATGAGTATAAGCGGAAAAAATATAATAATAAATTTCTCGCGGAAAACGAAGCGGAAATTAAAATCCATAGGACGGCGCGGTCTGCTATGCAAGAAATTTTGAACGGCGCGAAGCTCCCAAAGATGGACGCGCTCAAAACGGAATGGCAAACGCTGGCCGCATACAAAAAATCTCAATATACAGAATATCGCGCCGCTCAAAAAAATATGCGCGAGGTTGTCGCGGTCAAGTCAAATATAGACCACTTGCTCGGCTTGGCCGACAAGGGGCGCAATAAGGAATTGGAGCGTTAGCAACAATTCCGTAAATGAAACTTAATTCGGTTGATTTGTGCCGAATTATAGTTGGATTATGCAGGGGCGTAAGATTTTCGCAGAAAATCCACAGCCATCTGCCAACAAGGCGGAACGCCGCAACCAACTTCGGGACAACTTGTCCCGAAGTTAGACGGGTTTGGGGTGATAACCCCAACAAGCATTTTATAAAATTTCCGCACGGAAAATTTATAAAAATCGCAAGTGTGTATATACACTTGCATTGCTTGCCGTTTTTATCACGAATTCGTGATAAAAATCGTTATCACGAAAAACGAGTTATCAAGAAAGCGTTGTAAACACTGTGAAATAGTGGGTTTTAAGTGTTAAAAATTCGAGATAACTCGGCGGGATGAACGCGGATTTGCACAATGCCCCATTTTG
>Ga0131853_10007132_pt1 | contig 20191 bp, 12 predicted proteins | sample TergutLab28metaG_FD_92764 | JGI IMG/M metagenome (GOLD analysis project Ga0131853, IMG submission 92764) | Labiotermes labralis P1 segment gut microbial communities from Petit-Saut dam, French Guiana - Lab288 P1 (version 2) (version 2) | ecosystem: Host-associated > Arthropoda: Insects >... | reverse complement strand
TTATTTTTTTTGTTCAATGAAGCACGTTTACACAGAAATTTAATTTTAACGGATTTTTTTTGCGGGAAATTTTTTCCCCTTCAAAAAAATTTATTTGGAATAAATGTGTGGGGGTTTACGTTTTTTTTGGGGGGGGGGGGAGACTCTGTCATGTCAACTTATAAAACCACGTCTTATCAGAAGAAACGAGATAGGAATTTCCAACTCATGATGCAGTCATAGCTCCTATACATCCGTATTCATCCATCCTCTTACCTTGGCAATTTTCGATTATCATAATTTATACTCTGCAAGTAGCGGGTTTCAGTATCGGCCTGAGACTGGATGTTTTAGCAGAAATGTATCTTGGCTTTTCTCATTCCCTCCACCCAGAATCTTGAACATAAAACACTAGCTTAATATTTCAAAATACCCTCTTAATATGTCTCTTCCTATTCACAGTTTAAATTCAACCTCTCACCATTCGAGGTATTTCGTCATGCAGTTGGGAAAAGCATCAGCAAATAATCCACGAACCCATGGACAATATTTATAAAAAAAAAAAATTCACACTTTGCAGGAGTGCCCGGTCACAAGTACACTTCAGCCAACGACAGAAAACGTTGAGTGGTTGGAGAGTCATGTGGCAGCAGGATTCAGAGTTTGGCAGATCATGTTCCTTTGCTTCGCCTGTCTTCTGACACTAGGTAACTGCACCTTGTACGCCAGGTGGGTTCTTCATACCAGGCATACAGGGACATTATTTTTTTTATCAATATTTTGTGTCACTTCTTGTCGGCTCGCTTACAATGTAAACCGTAGCCGCAGAATGACCCCCTACACGCGCGTTGGAATAGGGGCTCTAAGTGACGCAAGAGATTGGCCAAATAAAATAATGGTCCTGTACAAATAGAAATACACTTTCTTAGCCCGACATATGTACACACACACACACACACATATATATCAGCTATTTTCGAAACTCGCCAATCTGCAACATGAGCAACGAGCTCTAAATTGATTTATATTGATCGGCAATTGTTATGAAATGTCATGTGTGATAAAAAGACACATTTATTTATTTTTATTTAACTACTCTGAAAGGTTTCTTGCGCTGCACCTCTGAAGTTCAGCGTATGTCCAGTATTCTCCTCGCTGGTTGCTTAGTGGTGTTCTGTATCGGGTAGAATGCGTCAGACACTCGATGGGCGCTAATAACATTAATTATTCTCTTAGCACTGGGGATAGTGCAGAATTAAGGATAGTCTGAGTGGGCCGTTGACGGCAGCGCACGAGATACAAGCGACAGGTGAGGAAAGGCTGCAAAAAGTGTCACTTGCAGTCATTTGTACGCTGTGTCTAAACCCTAGACGCCATTAATGCAGCGCAAAACATAGCCCATTTAAGAAGAGATGAAGAAAACTTAATGTCTATGTGAATGAACGTGTCTTTTAGATGCTATGACGTATATTATGTTCTTATCAATATTTTAACTTAGTTACTTTATGGTAAATGGGTGGGCCGGGATAGCTCAGTCGGTACAGCGACACGGTACGTGCTGGACGGTTCTGGGATGGAACTGCGGTGGAGGAGAGATTTTCTAGGCCCGTCTAGACGGGCCCTGGGGATACATCCAGCCTCCCCACGATGAGTATCGGGTCTTTTCCGGGGGTAGAGCGGTCGGGGCGTGGTGTGAACCATCCACCCAAATCTATTACTTATGTTAAAGAAAGAGAAGAGCTATACTTAAATTCCACCTCTGTGCCTTCATAAAATGATACAGGGCGAAATTTAACCGTTGCCTAATTTTGGCAAATGGCCAAAATACCTTTACAATTTTTCTGAATAGGAGAGGGTCTTGTCGTAGTATAGAATTGTAGGTCAAAGAGACGTTGCTCGTGGTGAACACGTGTGCACCAATCACTTCAAGTGGATCAGTGATAAAGAAACAGCCTAACAAACAAGCATTTTATTTTGTGCGTGATTCAGAAGACATCAGATTTTTTTTCTTATAATAATGTTCTAAAGTATCTACTGCAGAACAAATTCAGTTCAGTTAGTTTCCCGAGTAACGGAATCTACCCTTGGAATCTTGTCCCATGTTGTTAACATGTTCATGGCTTTATTAACCTAAGCAGTGGAAACTCTTAATATGAGGAATAATAATTAATGCATAAAAATGGAAAGGTTCACCCTGTAATATGCCATGAAGACCCAGAGGGGAGTATAGGTATAGCCCCAATCTTTCTTGACCTCGGCGCTAGATTGGGGTGGGTGGTCAACGCCACGCCCCGGCCACTCTATCCCCAGGAAAGAGACCCGGTACCCACTTTACAGGAAGCTCGTTGTGCAGGTCTGGACGGGTGCGGAAAATCTCGCCCCCACTGGGATTCAATTCCAGTACCGTCCAGCCCGTAGCAAGCCGCTATACCGACTGAGCTATCACGAGTGCACAAAATACTCATTATGTAGTTAGAAATTTTTGCGATTTTTCAGTGATTTTCCTGTGCTGCTGTTTCCGGTTCCGGATACCACGAACGAAGCAAGAGATCGAGGCTGACTACGTGAGGAAAAAACTCACCAAGAAGTTCCAAAAACACCTCCGAATAATTCAGAATTCTGAGATGGACAACATGGATTTGAAAAGAGGTACAGTCCAGTCTTGCAGTGACTTCGGTTCCCGCGCATGTGTGATATCGACAGTGGGGCAGGAGGCACACTTACTGGAGACCCAAAATCATCGTGAGTTATTGATGATGAGATGAAGCTCATCCCCACCCCCAGACTCGAATGTACGTTCTCCAAATACATCCTTTGCTATAGGCTATTACGTACCTTGTAGGTCTTATTTCTCAGCTAGTGGGCCGGGATAGCTCAGTCGGTATAGCGACTCGCAATGGCTGGACGGCCCGGGGATCGAATCCCAGTGGGGGCGATATTTTCCGCACCCGTCCAGACCGGCCCTGGGGCCCACCCAGCCTCCTTTACGATGGGTACCGGGTCTTTCCCGGGGGTAAAGCGGCCGGGGCGTGGCGATGGCCAGCCACTCACATCTAGCGCCGAAGTCAAAGAAAGAGTAGAGCTATACATCTACTCCCCTTCTGGGCCTTCATGGCCTGTTCTAGGATGAACTTTCCTTACCCTTTTATTACTCACTCATGTATCTTTATCGAAACCTTCTGCACATTGTTATCCGTATATCCCTGACCTTCTTTCTGCAGACTGGCTGGAAGAATATTGCAAAATGCCACAGTGCAAACACATAAAGAATATAAGTAGGACGTAACAATGATGCGCAGTCTTATTTGCCATACTGATTTGTGTACTTCGTTTTTATTCTAGTAGTTCTAATAACTCTACGCAGATACCTCATTTGCAGAGACAAAACGTCGCAACTAAGTAACGTTCCCTACAAATATTTACCTCTCAGCATCGTACCAATATAAACAAAATAGAGAAATAATCATTGTTCATGACCTACTGTATACGTAGGATGTGGCTAAACATTTATAATAGCAGTTCATGCGTTAAGAAATTTCTGGGTGCTTGTTCGTCAGGCTGCAGGTCATCCTGAAAGTTTTTTTCAACTACCCGGACTGCAACTCAAATTTCTGTGGCGTCACACTGTGCTCAGACCGTCAACTATTCCTCTGTCCTGTGCAGCTATGTTACATTTTTCGTAATTTTTTTCGTAAACGATGTGAATTTCGGAAAAATGTAGTGGCCATAGTGATTTTATTTTACTTCTTCCAAACCATTTTCTTCAGGCTCGGGATAGCTCAGTCGGTATAGCGACTCGCTACGAGCTGAACGGCTCAGGGTTCGAAACCCGGCAGGCGCGAAATTGTCAGCAGCCTTCCAGACCGGTTCTGGGGTCCACCCAATCGTTTGTACAATGGGTGCCGGTGCTCTATGCCGAATTTGGCCGACAGGTGTAGATAAAAATCGGCAATATAATCTTCCACCAACATCTGCACAGTGGAAATTTTTCCATGTGGACAGAGAAACATGATGAAACTAAGAGTCTGTTTTTGCAAATGTTTTCTGAATGCACCTTAAAGGATTTATATCCACCACTCTTCCTTTTTTGGCAACAATAATTTAAAAAGTGATCACTATAGAACATCACAACTTAAAGTAATAAAAGGTCAAAGGTAACACATCTATAAAACTGTAACAACAAACACTGTTATTATTACAGTAGCATATCGTTTGGATAGTACATACAGCACTTCTGGTAGTTGAAAATAGAGCAAATTGCAATGTTCATACATCTATTGACTGTACCACTCAGTCTGTCCGTACCTGGCAAGCGTAACAATAATGAGTATTGGGACTAAATAAAAAGAAGAATTAAGTGAAGTAAATGACCATTGTTTTTCAGTTTAAAATTTGTTGTAGTGTCAGTATAACACTGGTAGCAGAACCTGCAATCACACACACCTACCATTGGATGTAATCCTACATTAGTTCCATCCACCTCACATCATTACAACCTATACCATAATACCACTAGAAATAGTTTGTAATTTGCTGATTTTACATCAGATTCTTGCCAACAGTTAATATCACACTTTCTATATCTAATATTATTTAACAACATAAAATTTCTTTCAGTCAGAAGGAACCTTTTACTGCATGAATTCCAGAGAAACAAACAAGAAGAAGGACTGTTATAAACTCTACCCTAAGCATTGTCTATAAGAATAAAAAAATAAGACCATCATAATCACTACTACATTATATTATTAAGAGCTAAGGGGCCAAAGAAAAATTTATTCTTGAACCCCTCAACACTTAACACCAGAAAACACCAACCCAGTGACATAGTTACACATACCAAAATCCTTGAGTTGTCTACAAAACTGCTGTGGGAACTTCAAATGTGGCATAGTAGAGTCCTGCCACATCCACATTACTGATCCTAGAATCATGGCTTGCAGACTCAGACACAGGAAAAGTGAGCAGTATCAGGATATTGGTAAAATAATATCTGAGACTTCATGGGCATTTGTCACATGTATTAACATGATGTGTTGTGCAGGTACAGTCTTTGGCAATTCAGACACTGGGATTTTGGGCGTAAATCCTGCCAATGGCGTGGGTTTATATCCACAGCTGGGCTGTGTTTTCATATGTAAATATAATCCATGTGGTGCTTGTGCAACAAAGACTACCTCAACTGTAGTCACAGTAAATGTCTGAAAATAAACAATTTCACCAATTAATTTTGAATTGGAACAGGCCAATGATACTAATTCAGTAAAGCTGAAGTCCAACAACTACAACAACGTTTATGAAGATGACAGTGACAATGACAATAACAACAAGAAGCAACAATAAGAATGACAACAGTAACAACAAACAAACCAACTAAACTAATGATTATAATAACAAGAGATGGTTTATGCTAGCTTTTAAATTTTCACATTTTATTATGACAGCGCAATAGTAATTTAATGTCCATCTGTAATCATGTCATATTTTAGAGTAACACTATGCTATTGTCTATGTATCAGCTTTGGACAGGGTGCGTGCAGAAATTAAGTCAGATACAGACAGCCTGGCCCATTCTGATGCCACTCTCAGTTCAGGGTGCTGCAACTGTCCCAGTCCTGTTCCACCACAATCTGAAATCCTGCAAGGTCCTCAACATGGAGTACATGGATCATTGCAGGTCCCAAAGAAAATGACCACCTATCACAAGACAAGTGATGTGACCACAGGTTAGTGAAGGCAACCCAATATGCTGCTTCTGAATGTATGGATTTGATGCTTTCCACATGTATGTTTTGCTCTAATGTTGTTATATCCTTATATGATACAGGCACTCTGCTACATGTGACATCTAAAATTGTTATTGCTAGCATTATACAAACCAACCTGCTGCAGCCATTAATATAAGTATGAATGCCACGTGGACCAGTGGTGTGTTTGAGAAACTTCATTAACAAACAAACAAACAAAAACTCATTATGAATTTATGAATATGTACAAATGCTTAATGTAGAGTTAAAAAATCTGTGATGTCTCCATGTAAATTCTGTAATGCTGAAGAAAACGGTACACAAAATAATAGCTGTTTTAGGTTCTTGCCTGATAGTATACAGTTCTTTAGAGGGAACACCATAAAACACGGGCATTTGAGGACAAAGTGCCGAGGAAAACGTTCAGACCAAAAAAATGAGAAAATCAATTTAGCTACAGTAATGGATAACCTTTCAGTCTTGTACAAGTTAGAACTGTGAGATCTAAGAGGTGTCATTGGCTTTGAAATAGTTAGGAGAGGAGACAAGGAATGCACCTAAAATAATGGTATGAAAGCTCTTGGAAAATATCCACTGGGATGAAAAAAGGAAGTGTGGAGATAACCCTGGGAAGTAAGTTATAAGGGTAGGTGACTGGATTGAGTGAAGGACTATATCCAATGTAAGGCTTTGAAATTTCAGTAGAACTTCACTTATCTACATGCTTGTTATCCGGGCTGGCTTGGCCTTCTGGGTAAATTTGTCGAGAATTCTACAAAACTAACTTGCCTTGAGATTATTGGTTATTGCATCCAGTACAGTATAGCGTTATGGCTTCTAAAACTTAAAAGCAGGCGTGGCTGAAGGGTTCAGATGCAGGTACATACTGTCAGTAGTAACAGTTGAAATTGTAACTGCCACTGTAGCCTATTTTCAAAGAAAAATCAGGTTATCTGGATTTTCTATGTGTCCTGATGGCTTGCCTTCCCTATTAATCTGCATAAATGGAGTTCTACTGTACTGGTTTTGAATATCAGCATTCTGGTACCATTGTCTGTGTTAGTTGTTGCCAGGTCTGTTAGCAATTGCAATAGTGCAATACTAAATACAGGATTCTAACAGAAAATGTGCAATTCCAGATGCATCTTTGGAAGAACTACCAGTGCAAAGAGGCTTAGGAAGGAAGTTCTCCTCAGTGGTAGAAACATCGTTAATAAAACTGCGACCAAAGAAACCTGAAGCCTAGAATCTTTCAGTGTGAAAATAATTAAAAAGTAGTGTATTGTGAAATTCTGATTTATAATGGGGAAATGTATGCATTTTCATTAAATTATGATCTACCAGTGCTGTCACATCAACCTTCAACTATCTTTTTTAAGAAAGCCATTCTTATGTATGATATTGTCAGGCATCTTTCAACTCATAAATTGTTATCCAATTAGCAGTTGTCATTAAATGTAGCATGAACACAATGCAACTAGAGGACTTCCAATCCTTGTATTTTTTAATTTCAATTCTATACAAAATAACTGATGTGGAAACCATGCAAATTTCTTTATTAGTAGAGATACTATCATCACTTCAATTCTTGTATTATAATAGACTTAAAAAATATGCAACTTTTATTACAATGAAGTTTTTGTACAGCATATAACAATATGGAAAGTAGGAGAAATCTATACTTATATTGCAAATACTGTAGTGATAACTACTGATGCGTAACTAAAACTGAGCATGGGATAGATCAAGGCAAATTCCACAAGAAATAATTTTGGTGTTCAAAAATGCAGTCATGATCAGGTGTAGAGTAGTTTGAGTTATCTGATAACTTTCAAATGAGAATCTCATCTAGGTCACAGAACTGGATCACTGAGTTGTATAAATACTACTTTCTAATTCCTGTGAGTCCACATGAGTAGATGGATGCAATTGAAGACAACTGGCACTCACAAGTTCTTCCCAGAACGTTTGTGGACTTTCTGAGAAGAGAAGTATATCTTGCACCTTGTGAGGATCAAAGTATGATATCTTGGTTGCCCATCTCATAGCCTAGTCATTATATTGACTAAACTAGTCCAGCTCCATACAAATGTCAAGACACCGGAAAAAATACAGCAAAATAGTTCTAATGTCTCTCCCTGCTAAAATCCACTGTTAGCCCCTATGTGTATTATGTTGTGTTTAAGAATTAAACCAAAACTACCTGCAACCTCTTATCATGAAAAAAGGTGATGATATCTGATACATGTGCCACACTCAGTTATAGGTGAGCTGAATGATGCAGCATTGTTATTACAACATGAAGCAGAAAAAAAAAAACTCAAGAATCTTGGGAAGTTAGGCCATATTGATTCAACTTCAATGCTAAGCAGTTTTGAACTGCTAGATGGTGAAAATGGAAGCAGTATTTTCCTACGAAACTTTAATGACTGTTTACCACTCGATATGGCATAACGTCACAGAAGACTTCAAACTTCATTAATACTGCTGTGAGAAACTCAAACTTTGCATCCAGTATATTGCCGTTGCTGAAAATTTGAAAGAATAGATATAATTTACATGTTCACTCAAAAAGGTGCATATCGTATTTATTCGGAAGTAGAGATGTTCTAAATGTTCTCACATAAGGGTAGTGTTAAATAATTTATTACAAGTACGAAAGTTTAAGCGCTAATAGTAGATTGTTCTGATATTACAGTCGTTACCTTTGAACTTCGCGGGAATTTTGTTCGATGTCATGTGCGCTATACACTATTCCGGTTCACAATTTCCATAATTTGCAAATGAATTTTTTTGAACTCTATATTCATTTGGAAGTATATATCCTTAATATATTTTGCAACGTATTCATTCAATTCTTCCACAAATTCGCAATTAGTAAACAAAAAGTGGCGTGTGTTTCACTAGGAATTACGTTATTAAACAATTCCCGCGACTGTCGTCCCGAGGCACACATCCGGACAATGTTGCCAATGTACTAACGAAAAATCCAATTCTACCGTCGTCTGTTTCTATGTCACTGCCCACTAGCGGGTCGTTATTGAAGTGGTGCTATATGGACAGTGCGGTGAGCAGTCTAGGGTGAAACCCTGGAATTATTTCACATATTTTTACAATTGTATATATTACTTGTTTGTCAGTATTAGTGTGTTCATCATAAATATGGAAATCGCATGGTTATTGGCAGTATAACATTAGGAAGACTCATGTTTCGGTTTTGACAAGTACTTTCAACAATTAAGTCCCTGTGTGTGGTGTTGAACATGGCTTCATCTAATAGGGGTATTCAGATAGGATCGGCGTGGTTTCAACGAAAAATCAACCTAAGGCCGCAGCATAGAGGAGTTCATTTAGTAACAGAAGAAATTATGAGGCAAATGCCTGAAATATGTCAATTTTCAGTTGGATTATGTCATGTGCAGAGTAAGTATTGTCAGTTTGTACCATTGGAAGCATGCTATTTTTGGCTAAAATCTCGATAGGTTAGCAATTTCAGATATTGTTAGTTGAAGCTGATTTTTGCTTTTAAGACTGTTAGACTCATTTGATTTTTTACTGTAATAATTTCATATGTTAGACTTATTTTATTTTTTTACTGTAATAATTTCACATTGTAGCTATATGCAATGTTGCATCGTAAATCAGTACGTAGTTGAAGTTAAATGTTTTCCTAGACGTAAGTTGTAGTGTAGTTGTAAATCAAGACTACTATAATCTCTGCAAGTTTATTTTTTCTTCAGTAGACTGTGGAATGCCTATGTTCTGCAGTGAACAGTGACCAGAGTGACTTAACCTTAATCATCCCCTAACCAGAGATGTAACTCAGTCATTTCAAAATGTAGTGATATAGGTAATAATTTTTGGAATTTTATTTATATTGGCAAGATTTGGAGGTGTGACAGTATTATGAGGTCTTCATTTTTTTTTGTTGGAAAATTCCGGAAGTGTCAAGTTGTCAGTTGTGCTGTATGTGTTTTATTTTGTTTACTGTAAGAATTTGCAGATTGCAAAGTGTTCAGGTGTCTTTCAGATTACTTTGGACCTGGGTGTAAAATCTCAACACCTTTTGAATGCCTTGTTTGTAGATGGGGGTACAGTGGAATAGCTTTCTGGATTGCGTTAGGTATCAGTACATTTCCAACACTTTGAAGCTTGAAGGAAAAAACATTTGAAATGTGTAGGTATAGGCGGGAGATTAAAATTTAAATGTTGAATAAAGAAACTGGTTGGGAGAGTGTGCACTTAACTCATTGGTCCCAGTAATTTTGGGTTCTGTAAAAGGTAGTAACCTTCTTGACTAGTTGAGTGACTAGTTAGCTTTTACAGGACTCTGCATCATGTAGTGGGTTTGTTGGAGTTAGCTAATATATAGAGTGTATGCCGTTATGTTTTGACGCAAAGCTTATTTTATGATGGTATGTGTTATACATTAGACTGAAAAAAGAAAACTGTGTTTCAGTTAATGTATATTGAAAACAGCACATGTCATTTATCATTTAATGGTGCATAGAAATGTATGTAAAAAAATGAGATTTCAAAGGCATTCTTTGAATGCAAATGAGCTGGATGTGTGAACATAAATTTGCCAAATTCCTGAATTGATTGTGCAGGCATGATTAAGAAATGTCAGCAATGGTGTTTGACTGTGGCGTATCATAGTAGACTGCTTTTCTTCATCTCTTCTTAATCCAACGTACGTTTCATGCCAGTTACTTTTAAAAAATTAGTTATTGCAGTTTTGAGAGCTAAGAATACTTGATATATGAATAAATTTTTGTAGAAGACAGGCCAGTGGAACTTACTGTAAATTGTTCACAACAACTTAAATATTTGAAAAATCATACTTTTATATCTTGGTCTGTTGGACATACCTTTATAATATGGTAACTAGTTATGCATGTTGTCTTACACTATGTCATACTGTAGTTACAGTATTCACTGACAGATTGTTGTGCTAGGGTACTTTGGCTGTATTGAGATATGCTTTAATATGTCTCTTACATTCAAGTAGGTCTGTGGTGGGTACAGTGTAATGAAAGTGTGGATTTAGCAACAGCTTTGACAATAGCTAAATTTAAATTTGTGTATGCCAAAGTGATGTGTAATATATACCCTACTATTTTGAAGTTTGTCAAAATTTCCTAGGTGATTGAATAAATTTGAATATGTGGCATTAATTTGTGATTCTTCAACTAACAAGGGAAGTGTTATTTTTTTAAAACCAAGAGACACAAAGAGAGTGTTTATGAAAGTGCTCAGAAGGTGATTCTTTTATCATTGACACTGTGATTTTGTTGTGCTTGTGAAAGCAGGGTTGTTCCTGAAGATTCAAGTCTGCTTGGATGTTGCACCATAGCAATTGGTAAGTAGTTACCACCATTTCAAAGCATCATAGTGCCTTCATTTTCATGGTCAAGGAGTCCAAAATGAGTAATTGTGGCAGGGAGGTATGCATTCCCATATTGGAAGAGGAAGGCACCATGATCCTTAAAAATGATGGTAACTTTAACTATCTGCATGGTGGAATATGTTTGAAGACTTGAATCTTTATATGACGCTTTACTTTTGCAAATGTACTGGAGCTAAACTTTGGATAGGTTGAAAAGTATGTTGGCATAAAGGTTCCTGTTTGTGAAGTTTGCGGTCTTCAGGTGGTGTATAGTCAGGTATCCCTGAAGACATATGCAGAAGGTTCCTCCAGAATGTTGGTAGTCAGCTGCCAGATTTAAGCATCGTGTCCTGGAAGACAGTAATATTCATAGGCTTCACTATGATAACCTCATGTCTCACCGTTTGTGTTCTTACATTTATACACTGCATCCCTGCTAGAAGACAAAAGTGTATAATCAAGCACAATTTTGTATACGAAAGTTACCTCAGGTTCAGCAGACTGCATTATAAGCAGGGTGACAGTATCAGTGAATTATGAATATGAATGGGAAGTAGTTCAAAATTACATTACAGTTACATCTTTGAGTATGCCCAGTGGGTGAAAGATTGTTTTGTTTAGTTGAGAAGCAAAAACTGCAGCTTTAAAGCATTAGCAGTAATAATGTGTTCTACTTATTATGTTGGTGAAGTACAATATTGCTTTTAGTTTTTGTGTTGTTAAAAATGGTTTGCACTGATTGTCAGACAACATCATACATAGTTTATCTAAAACCTTATTTACGTCATTGTGACCATACAGTTTAGAGTTTTATTGGTGGTGAAATTTAGATTGATATCTTCTGTGTTGTGACATTGTGCAGTCTGATATGTGGCTGTCAGCATTTCAGAAGAAGCATATAGTGGTTACTGTGAATGTGGAGGCAGCAATTCTGCAGTGCTGGTAACCGCCTACAGCACATACATAACCTAGAGGAACTTAATCATTTTTGACGTCATTGTTGTTGATGTAAAAATATATATGCAGGTTGGTCTGATAATGTGAAATATTGGTTCATAGGGGGGTGGGGAGAATATGACAGCCATGTCCAAAGTTAAATGTCACAGTGCTCAGTGAATCACACAGAAATAACGTAGGAACTTTTCTGCATAACGAATTTGGTCATTGAGCACGTTACTTGTTGAAGGATGCAGTGCAAGATGTCTTCGTTGCGTTTATGATATCATGTACAGGATTTATGTAAAGTAATGATGAAATGTGTAATTTAGAAAAAGTTGATTGAGTTGCATCTTTGTTTAGGAAGGAAACTTCCTGAAGTATCTTGCTTGCAAAGCTGAAGATGTAATTGAACAGCTTTGATTTCTAGTTTGATCAAATGTTACAATTTATTTTCAGTACTCCACACTTCGGCTAGTTTAGCTCTCAATGAAAGTTGGGATCCAGATGTAAGGTAAATATCAAACTTCAGTAACCAATAGGTGTAGCAGCATTAGCTACAATTCATTGATGATTACACTCATTTATTTTCTTGAATCTCATAAATGATACTAGCAGAAATTCATATTTTCACATGCAGTAATGGATTGTGTAAAGTTACATTTCAAGAGGTTATTTTATTGTAAATTATAATGTGATGTATTAACTGACCCTGCATCAGTAAGGCTATTGGAGTACTTCATTGTTGATTGAATTAGAGTGATATTTCTGAATCTACAGGCTTAAACAGTTTTTGTAAGGTTGTGTTTTAAATGCTAATTACTGCATTTTCAGCACATAACCTACTGATCACCTCTAATTGAACTTCCATAAAGATCTTACCTGGGAAAAAGGAAAATAATATAATGGTAATTTTTGTACCGTACTTTGAATGTGAATTATTTCCCAGGCATGGTCTTATTTGTGTATGTATTCATATATTCACTAAAAATACATTGTTAATTTATGTATGATACAGTACCTGATAATTTGTATGTAGACTGCAATTGCAGACAAAATTGTTCTATTAATTCTGTTTCATTTTCTTTCTATATAGCTTTTGCCACATAAATAGGTTATACAAACCATATTTATATAAGAAGCAAATGTTAGATTTGTCTGTGACTGTACTGATTTCTAGTATTAGATGTGTACTTTTGTTGCTGTAGGTAGACAATTTTATTAACTATGTCTAAGCAGGGTTCCAGCTGTATAGTTTGCAGTGTTTGATTTTCCCTGAGTATTGTGCATACATATAGTGTATTTTCTCTTGCATAGCATGGTGTGCCTTAAGTGAGGGGTTCTCGCATATTGGGCCACACAGTTTTTTTTTTATCTTTAATTAAATTTGGTGTAAATTACTAAGTACTGAATATTGCTAAAATTTTTGAATGAAGATTACAGCCTTTCTGAATGTGACTCATTGTAGTTTGGTGGATGGGTACCAGTGTTTTTCAGGAACATTGTACACTGAAGCTGAGGCCAGCAGCATGTTCCTCTGAAACTACCCATTTACCACACCACATGGAATTTACATCATAGAAAATGGCACAGATTCTTTATACTGCTGTGAGAAGCTAAACTCACAAACATCTGGTTACTTTTATATGAAACAAAATAGTTAGATCACTACCATCCTGTGGCTCCTGTTCCTCGCTGTCACATGTGGCTGTTTCTCCCGTACATTCTTGTCTTACTACTGCCCTCTGCTTGGGGCTGTTGCCCTCCACAACCTGTTCCTCTACTCAGACATGCTCCCTCCCCATCCCTCCTCCTTCTGATTGGCCCATCTTCTTTTGAGCCAAACGTCTACCAATACAAATACCCTAGCAATCTCGTCCCACCTATTCTTCTTCTTCACATGACCTTTGAAGATGGAACAAACGGAGTGTTCTGAATTGTCAGCACATAAAATTCAGATGCTGGGGAATCGCCCAAAAGAAAGAATAGGACATAGTTGTAGTTGTCTGATGAATCTGTTACGTTATTTGTTTTGATTAAGGTGAACTAGTTTTAGTTTAAAACATAGATGAGTTAATTAAAAAGATGCAATTTTTTTTTGCTGAAGAGAAATGTAAAAGTTTATTGCCCAAAATTTGAGAACCCTGACTTCAGTTAATTTAGAATCAAGCTTTAAACTGTAGGGTGGCTAGGAGTCATACGGCCTGAATGAGTTCAGTGTGTTGTATCTGATAGCAACTTGTACACTCTTAGATCTAGGTGGTAGTAGTTTTGAACAAATATTTATATGTAGTTGTGGGAACATGAAGAGAGTAGCATTAACTCTCATTTCAAGTCACTTTCATTGACCACTAGAGTGATAAATGCATGGTCAGATGAGTGCATGTAAGTCTGGTATATATTGCAATAATTATAAATTATGAGTTACTGCTGATTGTCGTACAGGAACAGTGGTTTTTAGTGTTTAGTGTTTGAGGCGTAAAAATACTGTAGCCACAATGTAGCACTTTGTTAGTGTTGAATACAAACTGAGATATGTCAGATAGATATATATATATATATATATGTAGGATTAAGTGACTGGGCAGTAATTTTCAAGAATAAAAAATTATGAATTAAAAACCACTATCCAGAAGTTGACTTTACAGCAGTTGTGTGTGTCATTTTCGAATTCACATTAAACGCAGTATTTCCATTGGCAATGTTGTTAAATTTTACTTTCATACAAATGAAGGGTCATATTTTATCTGTATACTGTTGTTTCATACAAACCATATAATTCTCAAAAGTATCCAGAATTTTCATCTTATTTAAGTTGTTACTATTCAGCATAATTTAGTCACTTTAACTATTTCATTTTCAATGTAGAGGTCATGGTGTATTGGTATGTGCAAAGTGTCTTACTGAAAGAGTGTGAGAGATTAAAAGTATTTAATTATTTTATGAATTCAGTAAACTTCAAGAAGAATTTATACAGCTCCTATTGGTTATTTTGTTTTAGTGAAATTATTTCAGATGTGTACAGTAAAAGTCTGAATGAGCACCTGAATTAATATTTTGTATGGTTCAGTGACAGTGCATGTAATACATTTTATTTAACTGGTAATAATTCAAGCATAATTTTGTGAAAATGTACATATATATATTATGTACTTATGTGTTAAGTTTGAGTAATGATTTTTCATTTTTCTAGGGATGACATGGAAATGATGTTAAATAAAATAGTGCCTGAGGTAAGTATGCACAGCATGTATTGGACATGATGTGCCGAGAACATTACATTTTATTCAGTGATAGATGGTATGGTTTCAATTTTATTGCAGACACACCAACATAGCTATCACCTTTTATTCCTAGTTCAAGGATTTGTCATACACATGTATGAAGGATGGGCCTTTTATTTGTTGTAAGTTTTTATGTGCTAATAAATACACAGCTCTGTGCAGTCGCAGACAAGTGGTTATATCACATGATGCAGTGTACTATTTATTTGCTCAGATGTAAAGTAATAGACAGGCTAAGTAAAATCATCTGGGTAAGGTCGTCTTTGTTTAACAAAGTAGTGAGTTCCCCCCCCCCCCTCCCAACCTTATTCATAGTCAGAGAGGCACTACCTGCAAAGTCAGACCAACACATAATAAATTAATTTGTTTATAGTTGCACTGTCTAGAAAACTCCTTGCACAATGCAAAAGTCACAGAGCAACCTTTGGCCAAACCTTTCTGGTGAAGTTTATTACTTGTTAAATTCATGGAATTAACTTAAACACTTAGCTCATTATCAAAGTTTTATGTATTCACCAACTGATACACTAGTGAGTTGTCTTAAAAAAACAGCATTAAAATTTGCATTTAAACAGCTCCGACATGTTTTGGTGTTACAGTTACACCATCATCAGGGAGCACATTAATTCATGCTTAGTAAAGTTACAGTTGTTAAAACAGTCCATTAAAATACATCGGTGTGTGGTTAAGACGGTGGTGGTGTGGCTGCATGTACGTGCAGCCACACCACCACCATCTTAACCACACACTGGTGTATTTTAATGGATTGTTTTAACTGTAACTTTAGTAAGCACAAATTAATGCGCTCCCTGATGATGGTGTAACTGTAACACCGAAACATGTCGGAGCTGTTGTAATGTAAATTTTAATACTGTCTGTAAGACAACTCACTAATGCATCAGTTTGTGAATAAATAAAACTTTGATAACATCAAGATGCATGGTATGAATGGGGGGGGGGGGGGGGGGGGCTTACCTTTTTGGTATAGGGTCAAAGCTATGGGCTGGATGGTCCAGAGGTTGAAATTGCAGTAGGGGCAAGAGATTTTGCTCTTCTTCAAAACATCCAGACCAGCCCTTGGTCCCACGCAGTGTCATACCCATTGGGTAGTAAAATGGTCAGGGTATCCATTTAACCACTTACCTTCTACCAGGGCTGAAGTGAAGAATGGGTGGAGCTGTACCTACACACACCCTGTATGCCTTAGTGACATGTATAAATACAACTTTACCTTTTATCTGCAATTGGGGAATGAAGACTGTCAGCTTTGTTCAGGAAAATTGAACCTGCAGTTTGATTATGTGTTCAGCATTCGTTTTGCTAGTGTAGGTAATGCTATAGTTATTTTTGAGCATCTGGGGAATGTAACAGTTGAGTGGTTATTGCTGCTTTGTAAAGTCTAAGTCTTGGATTCATGTCCTTCCACATTTATTCCAGTTTCTTCATTAATTGGTATCCCCTTAATCACAGCTTATCCTTGGCCAGTTTTATGTAAAATATTAGTGTGTGATGCTGACATTCCCCGTCTCCCCTTTTTTTCTTGGGAATTTAAATTTGAAATGAGATTTTATTGTGTTTTACAGTGTTAGGGGTGACTGCGGTAGCACAGTGGTTAAGGCGCTGTACTACAAATCGGAACGTCGCTGGTTCTGTCCCAGCTGGTGTCAGTGGATTTTCATTGACATAAAATCCTTCTGAATCGCACTATGGCCCTGGGGTTGACTCATCCTCTAACAGAAATGAGTACCAGGAGTATTTCCTGGGGTTAAAGGTGGCTGGTGCGTAAGACTGACAACCTACCACCATCCTGTGCCGTTGTCACGAAATCTGGGAACCTTAACTTCCTGGAACCCTCTGGGCCTGTCCAGGCCTGTAATGGGACTGCTTTACCTTTACAGTGTTAGGCGCAGTGGACCTTTTTCATTTTACTTCATTCTTTGTTAGAAGCAAGGCGTTAAAACTGTTATAGTGGAGAAATTGTCAATAAATGAATGAATAAATGTTTTAGTGACTTCTTTTTGATTTCATACATCTTTTTTCTTACATTTTGAATAATTATTTACATCTTGAAACTACCTAATTGAAGTAACAAATGCTTATTTTTCTTTTGCAGGGTTTGGGTTATAGACATTCATGCGAAGGACCTGATGACATGGTGAGCAGAATTGCTTTATAGAGACTTATCAGTTGAAATTCTGGGGAACAAACAATTGGCTTTAAAATTTTTGATATGGAACATACAATGTGCATGTAATTTTGCAGTCTATTGTTTATCCTGTCTGCATCATATTCTCGTCATGAACTCTCAGAAACAGGGTAACTGTCAAAATGTATAACCTCATTCATCTCTTATCATTGTACCTTACAGCAGTATGCTGAAATTTGTTCTGATCATTGCTTTGATTGTAAATTGTCTTGCAAAAAGATTCAAACATATGGTTGCCAAAGTGGCAGTATTTACCACACGTGTCTTGCAACGTTCACATTGACTGAATACAATAAAAAATTCTTGGGTTGACAGTTGCGTAGGTGGGTCAAGTCAACAAGAGTTTTAGAGACAGACTTCACCTCCATCATCAAAGTCTTGTATGGTGAAGATATTCATACCCCAAAAGCTCATGTCCAACTACAGGCTCTGACCTTATATGGGTATAAAATGTGTGTGTGTGTGTGTGTGTGTGTGAGGGGGTGGGGTGGTGTAGTTGTGTCAGAATGCAGATGGAGTTGGAGTCAGTCTGTGAAACAATGATTAAGTGACACCACCTGACTTGGCTCTCACCTTGTGAGCAAGCTGTCAGCAAACCCGTATGACATATACCATTGCTGTGCGTACGGTGAAAAACTCTTGATGACAGACAGAGGAACTGTCCGAAACATGTAGGGTTTTATTCCAAAAATAAATTTGAGAAATTAGTGCATCTAGTTGGTTTTATTATAAGAATCTAAAAGTGTTGTTGTTCTTACCTCCGAGAGAGCACATCATATTTCTGATACATGGATCATTTATTAGGAAAACAGTCACTGTTTATTCAAAGAACCAGATGAAACCCCAACACTACACTGTGTGTAGAGTGCGTGTTAAAGTAAATATGTAATATACATAGAAGCGCTATGCTTTAAAGTAGTGGTGAATGACCTATTGGGCATGAGGACCAAATCAAGAGAAGAAGTACCTGCAGGACACATAAGTCATACCTATATTTTTTACTTTGTATCATTAATGGTAACTCCCTGTTGCTCTTCATGCCAATATTGGGAAAGTTTTTGACACTGACATTTAAAAATTTGAATTAATCACACAGAATTTGGCTGTCGTAGACTGTGATGGATGAAACACTTTAGTTTGTGGTTTCTAAACTTAACAAGCACTGAAGCCATGTAGTGTGGTAGGTACTTTTATGTGGGTTATAATTTCTATATGTGTTTGGTATTAAAAGCATGTTGTATTCTCAATAATACAACTTGTAACTGAATAATATTTTTGTATGGATGCAGATAAAATAATTATTCATTGAATTCCATGTATTTTTGTTATGTATTTCTGGGATTACATCATGGCCCACATGGCAAAGGTAGAAGGGCTGCATTTGGCTCATTGCTGCTTCAAAGACTTGGCATCCTAATTGTATGCTTGTTCTTGATTGAGTTGGTGATAATCTTGTTAGTGGTTGTGGGTTTCGAATTGGTAAAGCATATCGCAATACTGATGTAACAGCTATAATCATATCCTGGCTTAGTTTAGTGTACATTGCCACTTGGATTACTATGCTATGCCGTGATTGTAGACAGTATGAGTTATTGATTATTCAACCATTCATGTGGTTTTGTTTCAGCCAGCTCATGTGAAGGCATGTTTCCTAGGCTCTTCTCTCACAATTCCCATCACAGATGGGAAACTAAATCTTGGCACGTGGCAGGGTATCTGGCTCTGCGAACATCGAAACCATGCTGGGTCACGGAAGGTGGTTATCACAGTTAATGGTTGCCTCAGAGACTCTAGTCGGAGCCCCCTGAGTCCAGTATCACCAATGGCCTCCACTAGTAGTTAAGGGTCCCAAACATTCACTAATCTGTCAGCTGTGTAACAACATTTCTGGTTGTTTGGTAAAAATGGGGTAATAGTATTGAAGTGTGAGGCTGCTCTGTCCTTCTAGAAAGGAGTGTGTAGGGTAAATGAAATGATACTTCATTCTGTCTGGGGTAAATTGGGTTCTGTTGCAGAATAGTGTGTTGCCTCATTGTGGTACAAAGGTAATAGTATAACACATGCACATATTCTTATTGTACATATACACAGACCAAGCCAGTGGTCCATAACATGCTCAGCTCATTTCATGTCTGGTGACAAACAATTGCAAGTGAAATATTCTTGTTATGTCTGAGTTTTTCCCCATGATATGAGCATATGCCACTGCACCATCAAGAAAAGAAGAGGAAGCATTTTTGACTTACTAAGTTGGTTTTGTTTCTTGCTAAGCAAGAGATTTAACCAGTAGCTGGGAAAGGAATCATCAAAGATTTGGCCTTTCACTGCCACAGGACAAGTGTATACTTCATTTTGTGACATGCAAATAGTAAAATGTATGTACTTTGTTTGGCGTATCACTGTATGATAAGAAGGCAGTTATGTATGTTAGGATCCTTCCACATATTTGCAGAGAACTACAGTAAACAAAAAGCAAACAAAATATTTCTACACTTGCATTTTTAAACCTAAGTATTGCGTTGGATTATTACTTACAATTGCGTTCGTCGCTAATTTTTATTCTGTCATTCTCAAAAGGGTTTTTTTTTTTTTTTTTTTTTTTTTTTATTTAAAACAGTTATTTTTTTTTTTTTTTTATTTTTTTTTTATT
>Ga0131853_10007130_pt1 | contig 20196 bp, 15 predicted proteins | sample TergutLab28metaG_FD_92764 | JGI IMG/M metagenome (GOLD analysis project Ga0131853, IMG submission 92764) | Labiotermes labralis P1 segment gut microbial communities from Petit-Saut dam, French Guiana - Lab288 P1 (version 2) (version 2) | ecosystem: Host-associated > Arthropoda: Insects >... | reverse complement strand
TTCTTCATCGGGCAGGCTTAAGAAATCGATGCCGCTTTCCTTAATTAGTCTAGCCAGCTCACGGGTGGTTATAACCATATCCACATCTTTATAGTCATGGACAAGCTCGGGCCTATCCTTTTCTTCTTTTTTACTGGTACAAGGCATAACGGCTACATGGTAAATATCACCGGCTTTTAGGCCGGCTTTTTCGGCATAATAACTTTTAGTTAACAGGCCGGTCATAATCATAGGGCTTTTACAGCTGCTAAAATGCTCTATCATATCGCCATGAAAACGTTCCATAAACTCTACCCAGCTGGGGCAGCAAGTGGTAATTAGTGGTAATTGCTCACCGCTATCCAGTCGCTTAAGCAGTTCTTGCGCCTCTTCCATAATGGTTAAATCGGCCCCAAAAACGGTATCAAAAATAGCTTTAAAACCCAGCCGGCGCAAAGCGGCGTAAATTTTACCGGTAACCGCCGTGCCTACCGGCAAGCCAAAAGCTTCGCCTAAACTTACCCTGACGGCGGGGGCTATCTGCACCGTCATTAACTTACGCGACAGGGCTAATTGGTCGGCTAGCTCATTAATATCTTCATTTTCTTTAATGGCATTAACCGGGCAATGGGCGGCACATTGACCGCACTTAATACACGGCCCTTCGGCTAAAGTTAACCCATCTACGGGCCGCACGCGCGATTTATCGGCTGCGCCCACCAGCTCGAGGGCATGCACATTTTGTACTTTGCTGCAAATTTGCACACAGCGGTTACAATGAATACAATAACGCGTATCAAAAACGATAGGCGATGAATTATCAACAAAATTCTCCTGCACCGCCGGGTTTAAAACCGAGCCTCTAATGTTAAGTTCGGCCGCTAAATTTTGCAATTCACAGCTGCCGCTGCGGCGGCAACCCAAACAATCTTGCGGATGCTCGGCCAATATTTCTTCGAGTATCGTCTTGCGGATAATATTTATATCAAGGTCGTGAGTGCGATAATAGGTACCGGCCTTTACCTTAGTATTACAAGCCCGTACCAAACGGCCATTGGGCATACGCACCACACAAATACCGCAAGCACCGCTGGGCGGCACATCGGGGTGGTAGCAAAGGGTAGGAATACGTACACCGGCCAGTTCGGCCGCCTCGATGATAGAAGCCCCTTCTTTAATATTAACAGCTATATCATTAACTTTAACCTCAATAATCATTTAAGTCTCCAAGTGTTGTTTTTAATTAAACAACTCGCGTTGTCCTTCTTGTTTTAACCGCCAGCCGCCATCACCGGCTTGTTCAGCAATTTCTTGCAATACGCCTAATATCGTTTGCCCTTCGGGAGTGCTGCCGTTTTTAAGTAAAGGCATAATATTTAGCACAATTTCATCAAAAGTAGCAACGTTATTAGCACGTTCGGCACGACGTAAGTGGCTAATTAAATAATATTTAATACGCAACTCAATATTTATATGAGTTTTAAATTTGGTGTTTTTCTTAATTTTATACAGCTCTGTTTTTTCTTCAAAATCAAAATCTGTTAAAAAAACGGCTAAATCTTCATATTCTTTTTTGAGTAAATCTAAAAAACCTAACTCTAATCCTCTAATAATGAGTTCATTATTAATTTGCTCTATAGTGGCTCCATTATTTTTAGCAATAACTCCTTCAATAGTTTGTAAAATAATTTGTCCTATATCCATACCTAAGTTAGCGCTTAACCATACACGCGGGTTTTTTACCTTTTTAAAGCTAATCATTAACTGGCCGCTAAGCACAGCAAAGGGTTTTTGGCGTTTTTTAAAGCTAGTTTGGCCATTCGGTTGAGCTGTGGCCCCCACATACTCAAAACCACTTAATTCAGCGGTAAGTTTAATTAAGTCCCAAAATTCGGGGTCTTTATGGGCAAAGACAAAGGTTAGCCACCTATCATATTTAAGTACACGGTACATTTCGCGTATGCTTTCAGCAATAAGTTTATTATAGGTTTCTTTACTTTGGTTATGCTCACCACCTTCAATGGCTTCGGCTAAATAATCTTCTTCGGTAACCTCAAAATCTAGCCAAGCATTCCACATAACAGATAAATCGAGGTAAGGTATTTTTTTGCCGTAAGGCGGGTCGGTATAAATATAATCGATACTTTCATCTTCTAAAGGTAATTGAGTGGCTGTACCTTGAATAACTTGCGGTAAACCATTGTATCTTATAAGATAATTTTCTAAAAAGATGGCCATTTCCATTTTAGCGGCCTTTACCTTTTGGTAACGCATTTCAAAGCAGGTAAGTACATCTACATAGGTAGGCTCTTTAGCAATACGATAACGATAATATTGAAAGGCGGCCGCATTACCGCCAAAGCCTGTTTTTGCCTTTACAGATGTACTAACATGATAAGTTAAATTTACCCGTGTAACTGTACCGCTAAACATTAACAGTAAAATTTTTTGTAAATTTTTATTTCTATGCTTTTTTATTAAAAACTTTAGTAAAGCAAGTTCGGCCAGTTGTTGCTTTGTAAATAATTCGCCAACGATGGCTACATCGGCATCTTTAGGCAAAGCCAAACGTAACCCTTTGGGCAAAGGGTATTTTTTTAAGGCTTTTTCTACATCTTCATCTGTTTTTGGTGCAAATTTTTTAAATTGCTCTTTTATGGCCACAAAAGCTGTGGTTAGCTCTTCTTCGGTTATAGGGGCTAATAAGGCTTCGGTCATAAAGATGGAAAGTGGGTTTAAATCGAGGTGAATAGCCTCGCGGTTACTCATCATCGCCTCTATTGCCGTAACGCCACTGCCGCCAAAGGGGTCTAGTACCACATCGCTTGGCTGGCTAAAGTTTTCTATATAAGTTTGAACAATATCCCAGCTTTGCCGCGTAAAATAGCCATGTACACCAAAATGCCGTTTAACGGCACGTTTTTTTACCTGTATTTCCTTAGGTAGTTTTCTGCTTTTATACCAACTATCATCATGTTTCAGTTCGGTTTGGGTGTAAATAACATTATCACTAATTATAGAATAAGGCGAAATATAGCAAAATAATCTTTGCCAATAGTATTCTATTTCATTTAAGTTAAAAACAAGTAAAGGCTTACTCTCTTCCCTTCGCCATAAGGCAAACTGCACACCATTACATAAAGCAAAATACGTGGCCCGCACTTCAGTATGGGCAGAATAGCTATACACCTGCTCTATATGGTCGTTATCTAAAATATGAATATTAGGTGCTTTAGCGTCTAAACAAACCACATAGTTGTCATCTATCTTTAATAAATAATCAGGTATTAACTTAATAGCCACCTTTTTATTACTGCCCACCTTTAAAAAGGGGTGTTTTAAGCTTTTACTGCGTTCAATAGCGTCATCTTCATAGCCTAACGCCTTAATTAAAGGTAAAATCATTACCTCACGCACGCTATCCTCTTTAAAGTTTGCGTCGTTCTTGAGAGCTTCAAAATTTATATTACCAAAAAGCTGTTCTTTAGTCATTATATCTCTTAATTATTCTTTACTGCTACAAAATTAAAAAGTTAACCGTTATATCATTAACTTTAACCTCAATAATCATTTAAGTCTCCCAAAGAAGCGTAATATTGGGCCTCATCGTGTTTAATGGCCGATTCGCGCACGGCATTAATAAAAGCCGCTGTAAAGTGCTCTAGAGCAAACAATAAACTATCGGCCCCAAACATGCCTATACTGCACATACTGGCCTGCTTCATAGCCCGGCCTACATTACCGGCCTGCCTAAGGTGCCCCATAACGACATTGTGATTGGTAAAAAGCTTTAAAAATTCTTTAATACGCGGCCCACCTAACCGGCACGGGCTGCATTCGCCGCAAATTTTTTCTTCGGTTAAGCTCATATTATCGTACAGTAAACTAAAAAGCGGCTTAGTAATGGTTAAGTTTTTATCTTTAATTAAACTATAATCGGCGGCTTTAATGGCGGCTATAAGCTCGTTCATATCGGCTTCGCCGGCTATAATAAAGCTATAATTTAAAGGATAAAGTATGACCACTATATCATCAAAATTAAAGCTATTATCTTTAGCCTGCATAACATAACTGTTAGTTATAGCTTTTTCGATACTAACCTTAAAGCTTCTAAATAATTTATTGCTATGCTCTATATTTTTACCAACATAAAAAGCAATAAGTAATGCATTTTGTACCATAGGTTTATATTATATACCCTTTTTACCGCTTTGGCAAGAGTGTTTTACGGCCTAACACGCTATTCTCTTTTGCTAAGTTACATTAAAATATATTGATAAAAATAGAATTTAGATGAATAGTTTAATAAATAAAAAGAGGGCTAAAGCCCTCTTTTCACTATCTAACGGCACAAGCCAGCCTATTTGACGGCCTGTGTCCCTATTTAGCCAACTTAACCCTTACTCCTATCGCTATAATGCGTATGTAACAGCTCATGCGCCTTGTGGCCTCCCGGCTCACCTAAAAACTCTTTGTAAAGTTTTTGGATAGACGGGTTTAAGTGCGATTTACGTAATTTATCATTGCCATCAATTTTGTAAAGCCCTTGCCTGCGGGCCTCAATTTTACCGGTGTCGCCATGAATATACGGCTGACCGCCGCCGCCGATACAACCGCCGGGACAAGCCATAATTTCGATGGCGTGGTAGTTAGCCTCGCCGGCCTCAATTTTTTCCAGCACTTTACGGGCATTGCCGAGTCCGTTGGTGATGGCAATGTTTAGTTTAAGGCCGTTAAAATCGACCACTGCCTCTTTAACACCTTCCATCGCTGTGCGCACGGCATGAAACTCTATATCGCTGCCTTTAAGCTCTTGCCCGGTAACGGTTTCGTAGGCGGTACGCAGAGCAGCTTCAATAACCCCTCCGGTCGTGGCAAAAATAGTGCCGGCACCGGTAGCTTCACCTAACGGGTTGTCAAATTCGGCATCGGGTAAGGCAGCAAAATTCACCCCGGCTTCGCGAAACATCTTGGCCAGTTCGCGCACGCTAAGTACATAATCAACATCGGACACGCCATCTTTAGTAAACTCTTCACGGCCGGCTTCATATTTTTTAGCCAAGCACGGCATAATGGCTACTACCACTAAATCTTTAGGGTCTATACCAATTTTCTGGGCGTAATAACTTTTGGTGATAGCACCCGACATTTGCATAGGGCTTTTACAAGTGGAAGGAATATTTAGCAAGCTAGGAAATTGCTGCTCTAAAAAATTAACCCAGCCGGGACAGCAACTGGTTAAAATGGGCAAATTTTTGCCGCTTTGTATCCTGTCTATTAACTCCTTAGATTCTTCCATGATGGTAAGGTCGGCGGCAAAATCGGTGCTAAAAACGGCATTAAAGCCCATCTTTTTAAGGCCGGCCACCAATTTACCGGTGCCGTCATAACCGGCAGCAAAACCAAACTCTTCACCGATAGAGGTACGTACAGCCGGCGCCGTTTGCACCACCACCGTCTTTTTAGGATTAGCTAAAGCGCTCCATACATCTTTAGTATAGTTAATTTCAGCAAGAGCGGCAGTAGGACACACGCTTACACATTGGCCGCAAAAGGTACAGTTGGTATCTTTTAAAGGCTCAAGGCCGGCGGTGCCTACAACGGCGGTAAAGCCGCGCCCGTAACCGGTTAAGGTGCCAACGGTTTGCACCGTATTACACATCGTTTCGCAGCGGCGACACATAATACATTTATTAAGGTCGCGCTTAATAGCCTTACTGCTTATATCCAGCGGGTAAGTTGATTGCTCGCCCTTGTACTTAACTTCATGTATGTTAAATTTTTTAGCTAAAGTTTGCAGCTCGCACTCTAAATTTTTACCGCAAGTTAAACATTCAAAAGGATGATCGCTTAGTAATAGCTCCAGCACATTACGACGGTGGTTAATAATTTCGGGAGTGTTGGTTACAATTTTCATACCCTCCGCCACCGGCACGGCGCACGAAGGCATCAAGCGTGGTTTAGCTTGCCCTTGTGTAACCTCTACCATACAAATCCGGCAGCTGGCCACGTGGTGGTCTAGCTTAAATAAGCCTAAATTCATATAACACAGGGCCGGTATCTCTAGCCCTTCTATCTTTTTACTAGCCTCTATAATTGTAGTACCGGCCTCTACTTCCAGCGGGGTACCATTTATCTCTATCTTTACCATTATTAATCTCCTTAAATCAAATCGATGGCGTTAAATTTACAGGCAGTTTTACAGATACCGCACTTGGTACACTCGGCCTGATTAACTATATGGATAAACTTACCCTCCGGCACTTTACCGTTGGCTAACTTGGCGGTTACCGGCCTATCGGTTAGGCTAATACACTCCGCCGGGCACTTTTTAGCGCAAACGGTACAGCCAATACAGTTATCATTAACAATATAACTTAACAACGATTTACAAACTCCTGCTCGGCATTTTTTATCATTAATATGCTCAAGGTATTCCTCACGGAAAAAACGCAAGCTGGACAACACCGGGTTAGGGGCCGTTTGCCCCAGTCCGCACAAGCTGGTTTTAACAATGGTGTTGCTTAGCTCTTCTAATTTCTCAAGAGTATCGGCAGGGGCTTTACCTTCGCTAATGGCAATTAACATTTCGTGCAGTCTTTTGGTGCCCACACGGCAGCTGGTACATTTGCCGCAGCTTTCTTCCTCTGTAAATTCTAGGTAAAATTTAGCCACATCTACCATACAGCTGGTTTCATCTAGCACAATCATACCGCCGCTGCCCATCATACTGCCAATATCCGAGAGGTTTTTGTAAGTAATAGGGGTATCGAGGTTTTCTTTAGTAATTAAACCACCCGATGGCCCGCCGGTTTGCACAGCTTTAAATTTTTTATGGTTTTTAATGCCGCCGCCAATTTCATAAACAATCTCACGTAAAGTAACGCCCATCGGTACTTCTACTAAACCAACGTTATTTACCATACCGGCTAAAGCAAAAACCTTTGTGCCCTTCGATTCTTCGGTGCCCACAGCGGCGTACCATTCGGGGCCGTTAAGCAAAATACGCGGCACATTAACCAAAGTTTCTACGTTATTAATAATGGTGGGTTGGTCCCACAAGCCTTTTTCGGCCGGGAAAGGGGGCTTGGTGGTTGGTTCGCCGCGTTGGCCCTCTATACTATGAATAAGAGCGGTTTCTTCACCGCAAACAAAAGCGCCGGCGCCAAATTTTAGCTCTACATCAAAGTTAAAGCCGCTGCCCAAAATGTTATCACCTAACAAACCGTAGGTGCGCAGTTGTTTTAAGGCAATATTTAAGCGCTCGATAGCCAGCGGATATTCGGCCCTAATATAAATGTAACCTTTATTGGCCCCTATCACATAACCAGCAATAGTCATTGCCTCCAGCACGCTGCAAGGGTCGCCCTCAAGGATACCGCGGTCCATAAAAGCGCCGGGGTCGCCTTCGTCGGCGTTACACAGCACAAATTTTTCGGAACTTTGGTACTTAGCGGCAAACTCCCACTTTAGGCCGATTGGAAAACCGGCCCCACCGCGCCCGCGTAAGCCCGATTTTTTCATAATATCAATCACTTCAGCCGGTTTAAGCTCGAACAAAACTTTGCCTAAAGCCTGAAAACCGCGCATAGCCACATATTCATCAATATCTTCGGGGTCTATTAACCCGCAGTTTTGCAGGGCAATACGTTTTTGCTTTTTATAAAAAGGCATATCGTGCTGCTTTTCGATTAAAGTATCACCAATCGGTTCATGATAAATTAATTTTCCTACTCTTTCGCCTTTTTTAATATGCGTTTCTACCAACTCGGCGGCATCTTCCGGTTTAACCTTAACGTAAAAGGTATCTTCCGGCATAACAAGGGCAATCGGGCCTTGCTCGCAAAAACCAAAACAACCGGTGGGCATAACATTAACACCCTCTATGCCTTGCTTTTTAAGCTCGTCCTGTAAGCTGGTGATAATTTCTAGGCTGCGCGAGGCGGTACAACCGGTACCGGCGCACACTAGAATATCGTGCTTAGCCGTACTTTTAGCTGCTTGCTCTATATCTTTTTTTACCTGCTCATCAATAACTTCGCGTAATGTTAGCCTAGTTAAATTTTGGCGGTATTTAGCTTTAAGCTCATCGTAATTTTTAATTTTTTCCATAACTATCCCTTTAATAATAATTAGCCAAAATATCTTTTACTTGCTCAGGTTTTACAGAGCCATAAACTTTTTCATTAATGGTAAGTACCGGCGCAAGGCCACAAGCGCCAATACAGCGCACCGCATCGATGGAGAACTTACCGTCATCGCTTACCTTACCGGCTTTTATGCCGGTTTGCTCTTCAAACTGAGCCAGCACCTCGCCGCTGCCGCGCACAAAACAGGCCGTACCCATACAAACAGCTATTTTGTATTTGCCCTTAGGTGTAACGGTAAAGTAATTGTAAAAACTAACAATACCCGAAATATGGGCCAAACTTACTCCCACTCTATCGGCTACGTGCTGCTGTACCTCGGCGGGTAGGTAACCAAAGATATGCTGCGCCTTATGTAATATTTGAATGATATTACCTTTACGGCGGTTATCATGCTTATCAAATTTATAGCCTGCTATAAATTCATCCAGCTCGTTATAAAATTTACTTGCCAACTGGTTTTGGCAATTTGCTTGTGCCAATTTAAATGCCCCCTTAATTGTATACTACTACCATTATACCACACAATTTTTAGTTGTGGCTAGCGTAAATTTTTAAAAACTAATTATTTTTACGTTTATTAAAGAATATCTTTATATTTTTTGGCAGGCCAGTAGCCAAACATCGAAATAAGAAACAAGGAATAATTAAAGAGTAAAGAATTTTTAATTTTTACTTCTTAATTTTAATTATTTCTAAAGTCTTGCCAAAAGCTCAAAAATTTGCTATTATTCTTTTAAATACAGCAGACCAACAACACCATTAATTTTTAGGCTGTAAGGAAGTAGTTTTAAAAATGAAAAAAATATTATTAACCCTGCTCACAGCTTTAAGTTTAACTTTAATAGCTTGTTCCTCGCCGCCAACTTTACACTACGAAGTTAGCGCCGTTTATGCCGATAGCCATGCCCCCGTTGATAGCTCTACTCAATTTAGGGTGTTCTTTTTTACGGCTGTAGGCGAACAAAACATACAAAGCGGTATGCCCTTTAACCACAGCTTTACCATACACGAAGATACAATGGGGTTTATCACCGTCAACCGCCTGCCGGCCGATAATACCGATTATATTTTTACCGTTACCATTAGGCGCAACGGCCGGATTGTTACCAGTAACCGCCATATCGGCAGCGGCAGTTTTGCCGGCCCGGTAGCTGTAAACCGCTGGTAAGTTTTTAACCATCATTAGCAAAATATTACAATTTAAAACCTTTCGTTGCCGAAAGGTTTTTTAATAGCTAACCATTAAATTTTAATTTGACATTGAAGCTTTGATGGTGTAAAATAACTTTACAAGCTGTCATAGTAGGCCTGTTTTAAAATTATTTTAATTACAGAAATACTTTGGCTTGCTAGCAGTTTGTTATTTAAAATTTATATTAATTAAGGAAGTTTAAATTTAACTTACGAAGTTACTGCCGTTTATGCCGGCACTAACGATACCGTAGACCCTACCACGCAATTTACTATCTTTTTACTTACCGCTGTAGGAGCAGAAACCAGAACCACTACCTTACCTTTTAGCCACAGCTTTATTGTTTATGCCGATGCCAGAGCAAGCCTTATCATCAGCCGCTTAGGGACGGACAGCCAAAACTACACCTTTACCTCTACTATTACCCGTAACGGCCGTATCGTTGGCAGCACTACTCATACTGGGGCTACCGGCTCGGTAGGGCCGGTAACGGTGGCTCGGCGTTAAGTTTAATTTTTTATTTTAAATAAGAACCGCATAAAAGAGGCTTTAGTTGGCCTTGAGTCCGAACCGCTAAGAGGTGATATTAGGCAGTATATAGGAAAATAAAGATGTTAATCAAAATAATGATTACCAATAAAAAAGGCCGCTATGCGGCCTCTCCTAAATCATTAACTATTAACTTATAAGTTAATAACTGCAAAGGGGGCCTTAAGGCCCCCTTTGTAAATTACTCTGCACCAAACTCATTGGCAAGGCCGGTAATTGTACCTTTAGCATCACCATAAATCATTATGGTATTTGGCCGTGTAAACAGCTCGTTCTCTATACCGCTAAAGCCTTTACCTTTCCCGCGCTTAAGCACAAATACCGTACGCGCTTCGTGGGCCTTAATAATAGGCATACCATAAATAGGCGAGCTGGTATCGGTTTCGGCAGCGGGGTTGACAACGTCGTTGGCACCAATTACCACTGCCACATCATAGGTTGGCATGGTGGGGTTAATTTCGTCCATCGTTTTTAGCTGCTCATAAGGAATATCGGCTTCGGCCAATAAAACGTTCATGTGGCCGGGCATACGGCCGGCTACCGGGTGAATAGCAAAGTTTACCTCTGCACCATTTTCTTCCAGCTTAGCGGCCAGTTCTTTTACAGCGTGCTGCGCTTGGGCAACGGCCATACCGTAACCGGGAATAAAGACCACACTTTGAGCGGCCTCCATCACCATATAAGCGTCTTCTACGCTCATCGATTTTGGCTCGGCCTGTGGGCCATTCGCCTTACCACTACTTACATTAGCCCCAAAACCACTAAATAAAAGGTTGCTGATAGAGCGGTTCATGGCCTTACACATAATAAGGGTAAGAATAATTCCCGATGCTCCTACCAAACAACCGGTTACTATAAGGGCAGGATTTAAAATAATAAAGCCGGCACTGGCAACAGCTAAACCAGTAAGGCTGTTGATAAGCGAAATAACCACCGGCATATCGCCGCCGCCAATACGCATAACCAAAGTAATACCAAAAATGGCCGAAATAACCATTAAGGCGATAATAGCATAGGTTTTAATCTCTACACTTACTATACTAACAGGCAAAGCGTACACAACAATAATAGCCGCTACCAATAACATAATAAGAGCGTTAAGGCCATTTTGACCGGGAAACATTACAGCTTTACCCGAAATTTTTTCTGATAATTTAAGGGTGGCAATAATTGAACCGGTAAAGGCCATTGCCCCAATAAAGATAGCTAGCCCCGTAGAAACAGCAGTTATAATATCGGTCTCACCGCCTGTAGCCCGAATACGTAAAAAGTCTACTGCACCAACAGCAAAGGAGGCCAAAGCACCAAAGCCGTTAAGCATGGCCACCATTTCAGGCATACCCGTCATGGCTACCTTTTTAGCCCAAACAATACCAATTAAAGAAGCCAAAATAATAGCGACAAATATCCATAAATGAACATTATCAAAAGTGCCGATAAAGCCAGCGGCCATAACTTGAGGGTCGAAAAAGATGGCCACCACAGCCACCAACATAGCAAAGGCCGAAACCGCATTACCTTGCCTAGCTGTTTTAATTTTGCCTAGCCGTTTTATACCCATAATAAATAATACGGCCGATAAAATGTATGCTAAGTTAATAAGCATTTCTCGCATTATTTTTTACCTCCCTTATCTTTAAACATCTCTAACATACGGGCGGTAACCAAAAAGCCGCCCACCACATTGATAGTGGCTAAAAAAATACCCAGTAACCCAAGCCACATGCCTAAGCTGCCAAAGGTTTGACCGGCGGTAATGCTAACCGCACCTATTAAAATAATGCCCGAAATAGCATTAGTAGCCGACATTAACGGCGTATGCAGCTGCGAAGGCACCTTAGCAATAAGCTCTAACCCCAAAAAAGCCGCCATAACAAAGACAAACAACAGGCTAATTATACCCATAAAATTTTTCTCCTATAATTTAATAACTGAAAATTAAAAGCCACTAGCTTTCAACTTTCACCTTTCCGCTTTTAATTAAATAAATCGTGGGTGGATAATCTTCCCACCATCGGTAATCACACAACCGGCCAAAATTTCATCGGCAGGGTCGTACTTAAAACTTTTCTTTTCGTTATCCCAAAAGTGCTCAAGTAGGTTAAAGATGTTACCGCTAAACATCGCCGAAGCGTCTTTAGCGACAAACCTTTCTAGGCTGTCGCCGCCCACAATAAGCACACCGTTATCCAGCATTACATCTTTGGTAGGGTCGCTGCCTTCCACATTACCGCCGGTTTTAACAGCCATATCCACCACAATGCTGCCGGGCTTCATTTGGGCAAGCATTTCCTTAGTAATAAGGATTGGGGCTTTGCGGCCAAAAACTTTAGCGGTAGTAATAACAATATCGCTGCCGGCACAAACCTTTGCTTGGCCTTTGCGTTGCAATTCAACTTGTTCGGGGGTAAGCTCTTTGGCATAACCTTGCTCGGTTTGACCGGTTTCACCAATATCAATTTTAACAAATTTGGCACCCAAACTTTTTACTTGCTCTTCTACCACCGGCCTTGTATCAAAGGCTTCTACACGGCTGCCCAAACGTTTCGCGGTAGCAATGGCCTGTAAACCGGCCACACCCACACCAATAATAAAAACTTTGGCGGGCGAGATGGTACCCGAAGGGGTCATCATCATAGGGAAAACCTTTGGCAGTTTGGTTGCGGCAAGCAGCACGGCGTAATAACCGGCCAGCGAAGCCTGAGAACTTTGAATATCCATCTTTTGAGCGATGGTAGTACGCGGCATCATTTCTAGGCTTAACATTCGGATACCGGCACCGGCAAAATCATTAATGGCGGCTTTTTCGTTAAAAACATCAAAGCTGCTAACATGCAAGGTATCTTTTTTAATACCGCTTACATTATCTGGTTTGTTAATACGCACCACGATGTCGGCAAAATTATAGCCGTCATTTAAAGACATAAGCTTAGCGCCGGCGGCTTCGTACTCGGCATCGGTACAGCCGGCTATCTTTAACCCGGCCCCTCTTTCTACGGCAACTTCATAACCCATACCGATTAACTTTTTGACATCGGCAGGGACTAAGGCAGCTCGCGTTTCATTTTTATCAGTTTCTTTACATAAAAATACTTTATTCATAGCTACTATTTAGGCTAATAAATTAGCCCGTAAACGCCTCCTGTATTTATTTTAACTACCATTATAGCATAATTAAAATAAATAGCAAGAAGAAAAATTACAGTTTTAATAGTTATTAGAGCTACTTAAATAAAAATTTTCCCTTAAAAATTAATTTAGCCCCTTACCGGGACTAAATTAATCACCTAAATACAGCAATTATATTTATTTATAATACTGTACCAATTCTTGGCTGCTAATACCTAAATATTTAAAGAATTAAGCAATTCCATAAATTGCTCTTTAACTTGCCTGTTACCTTTTAACTCTAAAAACTTAACATTATTAGCAAAAAACTGAGCTTTGTTTTGTTCGCTTAAAGTATCGGTTATAAAAATATCGGTATCGCGGGCAAAAACCACATCGGCACTTTCAGGGTTACCTCTACCCATCAGTTTCACTTCTACTTTGTAACTTTGAGTTTTATCTTTGTTCCACAATTTAAAGTCAATTTCACGGTCAAAATCTTTATTTTCATCTTTTTTAAAAATTTCACTATTTATATACTCTTCCGGTACATCACATAACTTACACAAAGCTAGCATTAAAGGTTTTTCTACTTTTTTGCCCATAGCGCTCCAAGCGCCGCCCCTAATAGCCATCTTTTTGGTAGCTAAAGCATTTATTACCAGTAAACTTTCTGTTAAAGATAGCTCCACTGATATACCATTATAAGAAAGTTTTATAATAACACTTAGACCAGCCTGCGTATCATCTTCTAAAGCCGAAACCATTGCCGCTAAATACTCAAAGTTTTCGTTAGCAAATTCCAGCACTACCTCCTTAGTGGCTGTACCTTTAATGTTAGTGATAGTTTTTTTATTAACACCGGCATAAATGGCCGCTTCTTCGGGTAATAATAACTTACTATTAATAAACCTTTCTTTATACCATTCTAAATTAATATGAGTATTATGATATTTGGCATCGATAATTTCTTTAAAAAATTTAATAGCAAAATCTAAGAACTCAACATTAATGGCATTTATCACCACCGTACGGTAATCTTCGCCCTTAAGTAATTTACTAATGGTATCTTTAACCACTGCTTCTTCAAAGGTTATCATAATGCCCGCCTTGCTGAATAATATTGATGTATTTTTCATTTTGCTCACATAAAACAGGAATACGTTCCATTTGAGTAGCAACCCTACCGAAAGTGCCGCTACCGGCAAAAGGGTCGAGCACGACATCGCCCGGGAAAGAATAATAAGTTAAAACCTTTTCACACAACTCTTCTGGGAAGACAGCCGGGTGGTTTTTATCGGCCTTAGGCTGAATATACCAACAATTAGTTGATTCGTATTTTTCGGCTTTATTAATCCCTAAGCCACTAGGATACTTTTTGATATTTTTATCCAACAAAAAATCGGCGGCCTTACGGTAAACGAGGAGCGATTCTGTAATACAATTTGGTTTATAACTTAAGGGTAACCGTGTTTGGTGGTAGCCACCCACTCGATTGGGCACGCTATACTCTGGTTTTATCCAAATAATTTCATCGATAAAATAAAAGCCGGCCTGCTCTAAAATTTTATGAAAATCGAAATGAATAGGATACCTAATGCTTTCAAACTCGCGGCCCGGCCGTTTGGTAATAACCGGTGAAACATTGATAATGATAAAGCGCCCATCTTCTAACACCCTAAAACACTGCTCCAATGTCTTAAATATTTTGCTTAAATAATCGTTATACGATTTATAATCTGCATAAAGACGTGCATTGTAATAAGGCGGCGAGCTAAAGATAAGCTGCACCGATTGTTCGGGTAATATAGGCAAGGTAATAACATTATCACCCTTTAATAATAAAGGATTAACTATTTTAGGAAGATGTTTTTCACTCTTTTTACTTTGCCTATAGGTATAATAGCGCTGCATTTTGTCTAAAACTTCGTTATCAAAATGCTTAAGTATAGCTTGTTGTAACTCTAAAAAACGTAAATCTGTATTATTGTAAAGACAGGTTCTAAACATCTGGTAAACCAATTCCATAAAGCCACAACTATAAACATTATTATGAATAAAGTTATAAATTTTGTCTTTATTAAGCTGCCTACCAATAGAGGAGACTATCTCACGCCGAATATCAATCGGGTTATCTTGAGCAAATAAGATAATAAGCTTATCTAAATTTTCTTCGCTACGCTTAGCCCCAAGCTCTTTAATGTAACTAACCGATAGCTTCTCTTCATTAAATAAATTTATTTGGCTTATTTTACTAAAATCTAGTAAAGTATCTCTCATACTTTATTTTAAATACCTATATATCTAAATTAATGGCATAAGCCGCATTTTCCTCTATAAATTGCCTGCGCGGCGGCACTTGGTCGCCCATTAAAATGGTAAACCACTTATCGGCCTCGATAGCGTCCTGCATGGTAACACGGGTTAAGCTGCGGTTTTCTTTATTCATAGTGGTTTCGCCCAGTTCTTCGCTGTTCATCTCACCTAAACCTTTGTAACGCATAATATCATCACTGCCTTCGGCTTTAACAACGGCATCACGTTCGTCATCACTAAAAGCATAAAAATGTTTTTTACCCTTACTTACTTTATAAAGCGGCGGGTTAGCAATGTACACAAAGCCGCCCTCTACTAATTTAGCCATATACCTAAAAAAGAAGGTGAGCATAAGGGTGCGAATGTGGCTGCCGTCCACATCGGCATCGGCCATAATGATAATTTTATGGTAGCGCAGCTTTTCTACATCAAAGTCATCGCCAATCCCTGCACCCAGCGCCAAAATAACGGGCAAGAGCTTTTCGTTATCAATTACTTTCTCCAACCGAGTTTTTTCTACGTTAAGCATTTTACCCCATAAAGGTAGAATGGCCTGTGTGCGCCTATCGCGGCCCTCTTTAGCACTGCCGCCGGCGCTATCGCCTTCCACAATGAATAACTCGCAGCTGGCCGGGTCTTTATCGCTGCAATCGGCCAGTTTATCGGGCAACCCGCTGCCGCCCAACACACTCTTACGGCGGGCTAAATCACGGGCTTTACGGGCAGCCAACCGAGCATTGGCGGCGTTACAGGCATTTTCGAGGATAATATCAATAACTTTAGGCTCAGCCTCAAAAAAAGCGGTAAGCCGTTCGTAAACGGCGCTATCCACCGCCCCCTTAACCTCGTTATTCCCCAGCTTCTGCTTAGTTTGCCCCTCAAATTGCGGATTGGCAATTTTAATACTGATAATAGCCACTAAGCCCTCGCGCACATCATCGCTGGTAAGAGCCCCTTCACTAAGTTTTTTAAGATGACGGCTATCTTTAACAAAATTATTAATAACACGCGTTAAAGCGGTGCGAAAGCCGGTAAGGTGCGTACCGCCTTCGCGGGTGTTAATGTTATTAACAAAACTATAGGTAATTTCGTTAATATCATTATTATATTGCAGGCTAATTTCCATACGTACGTTATCGTTTTCTATTTCAAAGTAGATGGGTTCGTTATGAATGACGGCTTTATTTTGACTTAAATAACTGACAAACTCTTTAACACCGCCCTCAAAGTGAAACTCGCGGGTGATAGGCGTTTCTTTACGATCGTCAACAATAATAATTTTGATGCCTTTATTTAAAAAGGCCAGCTCGCGCAAACGTGCCACCAAAACATCAAAACTGTAAGCGGTGGTTTCGGTAAAAATTTGGTCATCGGCCTTAAACCTGATGGTGGTACCTTTTTTTTCGGTATCGCCCAAATGCTGTAATTCGTGGCGGGTAATACCTCTATCAAAACATTGGGTGTAAATTTTACCTTCGCGGTAAACTTTAGCCTCCAGCCACTCCGACAGGGCATTAACCACCGATACCCCCACACCGTGCAAACCACCCGATACTGCGTAACTATCTTTATCAAATTTTCCGCCGGCATGCAGTTTGGTCATAACTACTTCAAGGGCCGAAAGGCCCTCTTCGGGGTGAATATCCACCGGGATACCGCGTCCGTCGTCTTCTACCCTAATGATGTTATCTTTTTCGATAATCACCTTAACCCACGTACAATGGCCGGCTAAGGCTTCATCGATACTGTTATCAACAACTTCGTAAACTAAATGGTGAAGGCCATCGGGGCCGGTACTGCCAATATACATACCCGGCCTAACGCGTACGGCCTCTAGGCCCTTTAATATTTGAATACTTTGTGCACTATAATCGCTCATAGCTACACTATATCAGGTTTAAGTACTTTAGGCTAGACCGCCAGCAGCTTTTATAGTTAAGAACTGATAACTTAAATTAAAAGAAAAGATTTTAAACCACAAAAGATATGAAAAAACTTACCCCTTTGTGTGTGCCTAATGCTTTTCGCAGCAGAATAAAATATTTTCATTTTTCTTTTCAAATATACTTGACAATCATAGTACTTTGATATATAATTTATCTTGACAATAAGACTATTTTAACAACAAAAATAGTTTTATAAAAAAAATTAACTTAGGAGGTAAAAATGGAGGCAGAAAAAGAAAGCTTGGCCGATGCCAATTTGTCAGAGGGCCTATTACGCGGCCACACCGATACCATCGTATTGGGCATTTTAATGCAGAGCGATGCCTATGGCTTTGAAATTTATAACCGGATACGAAAGCGCACCGAAGAAAGGTACGAATTAAAAGAGGCCACTTTATATTCCAGTTACAAACGGCTGGAGGCCGATGGTTGTATCTCTTCATACTGGGGAGATGAAACATTGGGTGCAAGGCGCAAATATTACCAAATTTGTGAAAAAGGGAAACAAACCTTTTGGCAAAATGTACGCGATTGGAACTTTACCAAAACAATTATTGATGGGCTGCTCACCATAGAGTAGCGAAAACGGAGGAAATATGAATACACAAGCATTTGTTAATTCCCTTTTTGAGGGTTACGAAGAAACGGTGGCGCTGACCGACTTTAAAGAAGAGCTTTTGGCTAACCTTAACGCTAAAATAGAAAATTTGATGAAGAAAGGTTTAGATGAAAAAACAGCTTTTGAAAAAGCTACTACCGAGCTTGGCGATGTCTCGGCTTTAGCCGATGAGCTTTCGCTTAAAAAACGCAACGAAATTTTACAGGAGGTTTATATGGGTATTCAGCAATATATGAGCAAGAGCCGGGTGGCCGGTTACATTGCCTTTGGGGCTTTACTCCTTTTAGGGGCCGCCATCGGGGCAACCGTCTTTTTTGCTACAAGATCGACGGGGTTTCCCGCAATGTTATCACTTACGGCCATGTTTGGCAGTATTTTACCCTTTATCACCGTAACCGTAGCGGGCTTTACTTGGTTGGGTATGACACAGGAAACCGCCACCGCTTTTCCCGCAAGTAAAAAGAGAGCCGCTTGGTATGCCGCCGCCGCCGCTCTTATTGCCTTTGCCATTTTTACGATGCCAGTAACTTTTTTTGGCACGATGTCGGCCATCGAGACTGGAGAAAGGTTTACCAGCGAAGTTGCCCCTTATATGCAAGAACGTTTTGCCGAACGCTTTCGCTCTCATTCTCACTTACCTCTTACTTTTGAGCAAGGTGTCCCCACAGCTATCGCCTTAATTCCGCTTATCGGTCTTATCATCACCTTTTTACTGCCCGGTATCGGTTTGTTAGCTTTTTTAATTTTAACCGAAAAAGAGAGGCTAAAACCTTGGGCCAAAAACCTGTATGGCCAAGAGCAGTACAACTTAATATGGAATAGCCCGGAAGCCGGCGTAAAATTTGGTATGATAAGCGGCGCTATCTGGATTTTTGCTGTAGCTATCTTTTTAACACTGGGGTTTTTGGCCAGTTGGAGCTGGTCTTGGATAATATTTATTTTTGCCACCGGCCTGCAAGCTTTGCTCCCCACCTTTTTTATGAAAAGGAAAGAAAAGAATTAATAGTAAGAATTAAAAACTGAAAATTAAAAAGGAACGAGTAATAAAGAACCGGGAAAATTTTTCTGTTCCTTGTTACTTATTCCTTTTTTATTAAAGGATAGATATAGATGGATAGTCATCATTAAGGTAACTATCCATCTATAGGTACTAAATATTTAACGCAAAATTACGCTTACAGGCCAAACTTTAATCTTTTAGCTTTACTTTAACCGTAAACTATGCTAAACTATTACTATGAAAAAAATATTAACTATAGCTTTATTACTAATAGCCATAAACGCACAAGGGCAAGGGTTGCCGGTAGCGGCTAACGCTACGCTAGCCAGTTTATTCCCTGATGAGAATTTAAGGGCGGTGGTGGCGGAAGTGTTAGGGCCTAATGCCGGGTTAACCGGGCAGAGGTTGAGTGATGAGTTGGCAGAGGTTGAATGGCTTAGGGCTAGTGGGAGAGGTATTAACAATGCAGAGGGTATTGAGTATTTAATTGGATTAACTGAACTATATATAAGTTTTAACTACTTAACTACATTAAATTTAAGCACTTTAACTAAATTAAATAGGTTTTATGCAAGAAATAACCAGTTAACTATTATTAATATAAACAATTTAATTAATTTAATAGAGATTGATGTGAGCCATAATCCATTAATTAGCCTTGATATAAATTATAATGTTAATTTAATAAGAATTTGGCTTGTAGGGAACCTTTTAGAAAAAAAAGATATAAAAGGACTTAACGATAAAACACAAATATTAAGATCCGATCAGTAATTATTTATATATTTAATGTAAATAATTACTGATCAGTTTTTACATTAATTAATATTTGTATTAAATCGTCTACATATTATATTTACTCTCCTTAATACATTCTCTGTGGTAGGGTCAGGATCCCAATGAGTATTTTTCTGTCTATCTATTAGAGTGAAATGGGTGCCGGTATTGTTAAATAATGTAGTCCCATGTTCATGCCTTACAAAGCGGCTGGTCATATTATTGTCATTAACTGTAGGCCTAGTTACAGAGGCAGGTACATTTAACATGGCCATCGCTTTAGCTATGGCCATGTTATTATCTTCAACGAAACATGTAACATTCGCCTCAAGCCTACCATGCCACCCGGTAATAATATATACCCTTCTTTGACTTGTTGGTTTTTGTAAATCTTCTTGGTACTCGGCCCATGTTCCCACACCTTCGGTGTAAAGCTGTTTAATCTGCTGTGGTTTTAAAATTCTATCTTCCGGCGTTATTCTTTGTGCTTCATCTCTGTCTCTGTTTAAAGCTACAAAATATTCATCGGCCAATATTTCGCCTATCGCCTGTAATACGCG
>Ga0131853_10007128_pt1 | contig 20197 bp, 9 predicted proteins | sample TergutLab28metaG_FD_92764 | JGI IMG/M metagenome (GOLD analysis project Ga0131853, IMG submission 92764) | Labiotermes labralis P1 segment gut microbial communities from Petit-Saut dam, French Guiana - Lab288 P1 (version 2) (version 2) | ecosystem: Host-associated > Arthropoda: Insects >... | reverse complement strand
GTGTGTGTGTGTGTGTGTGGAAAGTTGTGAAGTTGGGAAATTTATCGTCTCGAGCAGCAGTCTCACATCAGATTTCTTCATTGATCCGGAAACGTGACAGCTGATACAATTGCGAGTTCTGGTAGAGAAATTAGGTCATTCGGAAACAACAGCCGCCGGATCCGACAGTGTTAAGAAAGTCTATGCTTTCTTTTTCGCCGCAACGCGTGAGCGAAAATAACTTAAAGAATTCATGCGTTTCCCTGGTCTGGCGCATTTGAAGCGAAGAAATGCTGAGATGTCTAACCTGTCCGCTACGTACAGCTGATTCGAGGCGAAACATTAGGCCTTTGGTTGAACAGAGCAAAGCTATTTAATATTCCAGAGCATTTTCCACATAACGGAAACGCTTCTATGCTCCGTATGGTGTATGGCGAGCAGTCTGCATTCCAGTGCAAGTGATTTGAATGACATCGCGGTTTCAGTTCGCAGATAAAATTGTCTCTGTGCACGCCAATGATTCTTATCTTAGATGCCAGAGGGAGATTAGTGATCACCACCTTTCGACAGCTTTACCTACCATGTAAAGAGCCCCCCCCCCCGCCCCCCAGTACGTCTTGTATAAGAGGTACCCTGGGCATCAGAGAGCCTTTGTGGACGCTTGAAGAAGAGAAAATTTCCTTTATCTGCCGAGACCGAACCACGATTTTGGACGGCCACATGTGCACCGCGCGGTGGAACTGGGATTATGTACAGTAGATGTAGGCAGTTCATCTTAGTATTGGATGATAACGAGGCATGTTCATTAAGTAAGGTTCCCTAGCGTGTAACGTTTGTGTTAATCAAGTATTTTATATTTCGGCATGAAGTGGCACCTGTTGTATGGGTATCACGGAACGGGTAACACAAGAATCAGTCGTCAGATGCTGTTCGTGAGAAGAGTTGATGTGCAGTAGCAGCGACAGTGGAAACTTGGTATTTCGAATCTGTTCGTAGTGATTCGGGCCTTTGTGTGCGAAAGAATCTCCCCTTTTGGAAATCACAGGTTGATAGAGGTGTATGATGATAGGAGTGTTGCTTTTCAGAAAATGGTGCCGAGCATCAGGAAATGGTCGAACGGACATCCTTGGTGGTGGTGGTGGTGGTGGTGGTGGTGGTGGTGGTGGTGGTGATGGTGGGGGTAGCGGCGGTGGCGGCGGCGACGGTGGTGGTGGTGGCGGCGGCATCAGCGTGATCGTACTGATCAGCATGTTTAATGTGTTCTTAAGTATAACATCCATCCATGGCACTTGAATCATGGCAATTTTCAGTTTAGTTTTCACAAAATAGGCCAAAATCAGGGACAGCACGAATGAACATTCGTGTTTTGCAGAGCCTGATAAGGCAGAGTTTAGATGTTATGCTCTCACCTGTGACACCGCCCGTTAAACAAAAGTTGATATTCGATACAAAAATATAGGATGCTGCAGTTTAATTTGTTAATTGGGAAAGGAACGTGTTGCTGAGTAAAACGTCACAACCAACCAATTCAGTCAAATACTGGAGTTTAAGATCACTTTGTTTTGCTCATAACCTATCCCCTTCAATGTAGCCCGTGATACAGCTTCTGACGGTTACTGTACGCACGCAGTAGTGCTTGGCACTTTGTTCCCGCTTTTCTTATGAAGCACAAGAAAAATCTGCGAAGCTTCCACAAAAGATCGAAATGGTCGAATATCACCCCATAATTTTCACTTGTTCTTAGTCACGTAACTGTGATTAAGCAAAACGAATGCGTCGCCATAAAATGTAGTCCTTTAAGCGTAATTTCACTCATCTTGTGGCAAGATTCGTCCTCAGAAATTTTTAACTCTGTTTCTGTGAATATTACCTTTTACTTTTATAAGATGTTAGACTGCATATGAAATAGAAGTGCATGATCTTCCAAACCAGTGTAAGGATTATGAATGTAGAAGTAAACCACTGTTACAGATAATTCGTAATGAAGTGTGCCTTATGGTGGCTACTTTTATTAGTTTTAGAGATAAAATTAGTTTTGTTGGGCGGTAAATGTGTTATTTGAAAATAATTTTAATTTGAGCGGCCATGAATTGAAAACTTCATTTGCTCGCAGTGGATCGGTTAAATTATCTCGGTTTGATTTTGAGCTGTAGACTTCTTCGTCCCTTTGTCTGTGATCAGCGAAGCGACTCAGTTTGAGAAGTCGGTGGTGGCAATGGTATCAGATGACGCCAGTGAGATATGTACCTGCAGTAGGAAAACGTATCAAATGTTTGGTAAAATACTCATCGCTTGCCGTAACCTACAGGGTGATTGTCATATTCATGGCTAAAATATGAAATCGCTCAACCAGACTTCTCGCTTGGTTTACGAATAGATTGTAAGTTCAAAAAAAAAAAATTAACTCTTTACCCAAGCGTCGCACCATGTTGGCGTATAAGGAGTTGGGTGAAATGTCTACGCATACTTGTTCTGCGCTTGAGAGTGACGCGGTAGTGCCCTTTACACTGCAGCCTTTATAGTTTCCGAGAAAGACCTTCTGGCACCTATTGAACAAGTATCTGGATGATCTCCAGTTTGGTCTGAACGCGGTGGAGGAGCGAAAGTGTTCTTCCCTGTCAGGAATGTCCCTTCATTGTCTTAGTTATTCCAAACTCCGTTAACTGCCATATTGTATGTGGGTTGGTAAGTATTTTTATAACGGGGAATTGATATCCGCTTTCTGGACCCTGAAAGCCTTCTAAATTTCCATGCAGCCATTTGTCTTCTTAATGGATCATTTCGTCAGGGAAGGTGCTGAATCTAGTTACCATATCTTACGTCATCGTCTTTATCATGGAAATGAGTTTGTTTCTCCATTACTGTGTAAATTTGGCATCTTCCCCTCGAAGTAGAATACTACGCGCACTGCCGTCGGGAGCCACGATTGCAGGAATTGATTTGGCGTAGTTGCTTCGCTTTTACAAACACTACAAAGGCGAATGCCAGAACTTTGTTCGTCACTGATTGACACCACGTTAAGGACTTACGTTAGCGTATCAAGCTGTCAGTCAGGATGAACTTTAACCCATTCCCCTACGACTGTTCTTTTCCTACCCTCGCACTAGAGCCCTATTCATTTAAATGGAAAGTTTTTAAAAACCCGTCTTGCAAATCCTCAAATACCACAATCCGCCATTGGACGCGATCGTGTAATGATTTTATTCACCTGTCGTCTCCTTGTTGGTCTTCCCTAGTGTCCGTTATCTGCCGTCCTTGTCATATTTCGACACGATTTTAGATAATTTAAGAGCGTCCTTTTTCAGCCTCAGCGTTCGTGTTTCCCAGCCTTCCAAGTTCATGTTCATGTCGTCGCTTTGAATATTTCACGATTTGTGTTGGCAGCCTGCAGTCTTCGTTCGTTGGACCGTTTCATGTATTTAGTTCTGGATTTCTAACCTAAATTTGCAGTTTCTATTGTGATCGTTAACATTGTACCCCGACGTCAGTCATAATAAATTAATCTCGGCAGCACATGGTCGAGTTTTGTCACGTTGTATTTCCATGTATATAATTTTAGACTGCAATAAGTTTCCAGCTTTATAGATCCAGATTCATTCTTCAGGAGCGGACCTTCGTTCAACATGTCACGATGTTTTCCGGGGTGGTACCATTGCTCAGACTGTTAAACGCTATCCTGTTACTACGAGGGCCCGGTTTCAGTCCAGCTGGGATTTGTTGTGGACAAAATGACACTGGGACAGGTTTGTCTTGAGTACTTCGGTTTTCCCCTCTCAGTAATGGTCCACCATTTCTCCATACGCATTCATTCATCCATTACCGACGTTGTGTAACTTAGCAATTTACAGCGTCGTTAAATAACCCACTTAAAAAAATATCCTTTCTTTTGTAGAACGAAAAGAATTATTGTCATGTTGATAAGAGCTCGTCACTGGACCTGAGCCAGTTGAAAACAGTCTATACGCTAAGATGCACTTTAGTATTATCCTCGAGTTTACTTTTCGGGTTCGAAGTGTCTCTTCCATTAACATAATCCGTCCTTTGGCTATAAGTACAACAGCCAGTGACTGATGGAATTCCGCCTTAGCCCCAGCTCCAGCAGCCCAATAATGAAATTTCCTTCAGTTTAATATGAACAATTACTTCCCACTTGTACCCCTAATATCCCAGTTCGCATATATCTTACGAAGTAGGTGGTAATGCAGTATTTACGGAAGCCATCCCGCTGTGTTTACCACTTAAACGCTATATTTCTGTATTTGTATTCCTGATGATGCTCTCAATTAGACCGAAACGTGTAGTGTATTTGTAAGACACTGGATGAAGTGTATAAATTTTATGTTGTCTTATATATAGCGTCTGGGTGGTAATACTGCTGACATCGAGGTAGTTCTGGAGGAACTATGAATGTTGTAACATCTGTATAAAGCCATGTTTCTGTAGTCGCCCGAACACTCGATGTAGGCTTTGGTGTAATCCATTGAACGAGGTTCTAAAGTTCTGTAACGCCGCCGCGTGCTAATTCAGTTTGGAAATGGACGATCTGTTGAGTTACTTGCAGTTAATCTTGTAATCTTCGACGTCAGACGTAAATTTTAGTGCGAAGTTGTCATTAATTTAAAGCATTTCTTGCAGCCAAGTTTGTAGTAAGCGTAACTCCGTTCGGCTGCTGTTTTTTGTTGCAGTTGAGTCCCGGTTATCCGACTTGGACGGAATAGATGATCGGATTACCGATGATGCGGGGGGAGGGGTCAAATCGAAAATTTAATGGCGGTGCAGTGTAGATACAGATTTTGTTTATTAGTAAGAATTCTGCAGTGCTATGGCAGCAGTATAAAACGCGCTGACAGAAGAAGTAGCAGTGAGTGTGGTAGTGGGATGGGAGATTAAGTATTCGCATCCAGCACGAGATCGTAAATAGCACGTCGTATGGCTGTGTCGGATATTCGGTTCTCTGTTGTCGTTACCTGTTATTGTGTGGTTAGTTTAAAGTTGCTGTCGGTTGCTCAGCTATATTTTGCCTATTTATTACTGAATAATTAATTGTAAAGTTTATAGAAGGCTGCGGTCTTGATCTGTTTGTATCTGGACATTTGCGTGGAGGGACTGCATAATAGTACGGTGTACCTCAGTGTGTCTAGCCGATTTCCGAGTCGAGACCAGAACGCCCCTTCCTTGAGGCGGAGAAGGATTGCTGACGTGCGACAGACTGGTTGTGTTGCGACTTTGTTAGTCTTGAATTTGCTTGTCGTAGTTGATGAAAAGGGTCAGCAGGTTCGAAACTTTGTTCACATGTTGTGTGCTGTCCTTGTAGTACAACATCTTGTCTTCTAATTTGATAAGATTTTATCGTCAAAGACAGTTTTTGTGTGTATGTGTGTGTGTGCTTGTGTGTGTGTGTGTGTGTGTAGGCCTGCAAGAAATGTGTGAGAGCAGGGATACCGTAATGAATAGAGTCGTTGTTCAATTCCCGCTAGGGGCAAAGGGATATTTTTCTTCTCGTAAGCATCCAGACCGCTTATGGACCCCCCCCCCACCTCCCACCCCGGCGTCCGGCTCGTAGGGTAAAGGGGCTGGGAGGTTAACTGACAACTAATCTCCGTCTAGTACTGGGGTTAAGAATGAAGGGAGCAATATCTCCACTCTTCTATATTTATTCATGGCGTGTATGCGGTCAAATTTACATTTACACAGGAAATATGTTGTGCTTATAGAATGTAATTCTATATTACTACACTAAATAAAGGAAGGCTGTAGATAATACACTCAGCTTCACAGGCACAGAAATTCGCTTACGTATGCTTGTGTGTGATGTTTTTGTCCGCTGTTGAACATTACCAGACAATGGAATCAACCACGTATAAGTACAGTAAGCTAACAAAAGGCTTGAGCAGTTAAGAAATCTTGTATTAGTACTGTTTTTCCGAATGAGAGTTATTCTCCTTGTCTTTGATTAGCGTATTGCTTCTCGAGGACCTGCCGTACCAGTGGACATTCTTTTGAACAGCCTATATTGTGACACCATTTGTTTGGTGAATGAGACTTACGTACAGAAAGCAATAAAAGTGTATGTCTTGCAGTGGCAGCTGGAACTAAGGCAGGTTATGTTTTGACAGCTCCTACGCTGTTGAGTTTCTCTCGAGGCGTGGATATAAAGTGCTAGGCTTTGGAGTGTGTGTGTGTGTGTGTGTGTGTGTGTATGTGTGTGGAGACCTGATAAAAACTGTTTTTGTAAGCGTGATCGTGGTATCTGATGAGTAAGGATCGTAGCAGTTGGTATTGCGGCCTCAAAAAGCACATGGCACCGTCCTGAGATCGTGGATGGTTGTGGAGAAGTGGCCGGATCGCTGATATGAAATACAGCCTTTCCGTTGCTAGAGGTAAGTCAACTATAAACCAAGTAACTTTGTAACTCGACCACTGCACGTAAACTCAAAATTCTTTACTGACAATAAGACATTTGTATGAACTCACGCAGCTTACAGCTACAAATTAATTGGATTTGGATATATATATAAAATAACCCCAGCTTGTGGCTCAATGTTTGTTATTTAGTAATTATTACTCCGACATGTTTCGGCCTCAATTGTTAGCCTTCTTCAGGGAGCTCGTGGTTTTCTTTCGGTGTGTTGTGCAGCTTGTGTGTCAACATATTTGGTAGCAGTTTACATTATGCTTAAAGTTATAATTAAAATTAAAACATTAAAATCCTGAAAATCAGTTTTTTCAATATAAAATTAGATTGTACAATACAATATAAAATTATATTATGTAGACACAGATGTAATATAGTTGCACGGAACATGCACGGTATTGAAACTTGGAGATAATTGAAGTCTTCTGCGATGTGACGCCGTGTCGACTGGCCTTGGGCTACTTCACTCTGAAGATGAAGGCACCGCACTTCTAAACGTCTGTAACTGTTTACCAGTCGAGACGGCGTGACATCGTAGAAGACTTGAATCTTCAGCAACAGCGCTGTGAGAACGGGATATCTCGTGCATAGAGTAGGCCTGCAACTGTTCGTCAAATGGGCCAGTTTTTTTGACAGCGTAAATGGCGAGTTTGTACCCGCCATGTGACAGTAAACTGAAGCAGATCAGTGTTTTTGCCGGAAAAACTGCATTTTTTCATAAGTATAATCTTAAAAATAGACGCAGTTGTGCAACTATTTACCGCAAACTTTGGCCTTCTCTCCGCGTTGTACAAACCACTGAAGCTGCGTGGGTGTGTGATCATGTGAGATTTGTGGAGAGTGTGTGAAATATCTGCGAACCGCTGGACTGTCCGTTGCCTGACATCAAGCTAGCCAGCAGCATGGCGTGAAGAATCAATACGGACGGCCCTCTTATATCGTAGCGGGGCCTTTCCTTAGCTGTGCCCAGTTGCCCAGACGTTCCATGTGCTGTTGTATTTACGTTCCTACTGAGGGACTTCAACACAGCAACAGCACAAACGTCACTGTAGTGGTGGCGATTCGTGAGGTATCCGGTTCTCATCTCGTAGGATTTACTGAGCATAGTCAGCGTGTTTTAGGTTTTCGTCGAGTCTTTCCAGGGGATTGCTGGGGTAGTCTTCATTTGGGTTATTTGACGATGCTTTCTGAACAAATGTAGTGTATATAGCATTAATGCAGTAGCTGTTTAGCAGGGACGGGAATGAAGCGGTCGCAGCCTCTTTGAAGGCATTGTTTCGGTATATTGCTGTAAAAATTTAGGGAACGCACGATAAAACCTGTGAGGATTGTATTTTCCCAGATCGACATTAGAAATCGCGACATCCCGAAGAAAAGCAGGGGCGTTACTGTCATCCTATACACCTTCTTGGAGCCTCTAGCCACCTTTCATTATCACTTACCCAACTAATTTTTTTCTTTCTTAGTCTTGACCTCTGTATACCTGCTCACTATAGGTGTAGAGGATATGGTTGCCCTTTATAACAGTGACACACACACTCGTTAGGACTCCTCTGGAAGAGGGATCAGCCCGTCACGGAGACTTTTACCTGACAACACACAACATTCACAAGAGACAGAGATCCAGACACCTGGCGGAAATCGAACCCGCAGTCCCAGCAAGCGAGCAGTCGCAGACCCACGCCTTAGACCTCGTAGCTACCGGGTTCGGCCTCATTTAATTTCACTTTGAGTAGAATTACATTTGAAACGTCGTTGTTAAATTACCCATGGATCGATCGCACAGTGAACATGAGAGTCAAAAGATATGGCTAAACTAATTAGCACATCATTAGCGTGTTTGACTTATATTTTGCAGGCACTTGTTCGAATCCCTCCCTGCGGTCCAGGTAACTGGGGCGAGATTTGCCGTGACACTGCACAGTCTTCCCATGAAACTTCTGCGATACGTCATGTTGTCACGTGTGTGTCAGTGCTACCTTTAACACTCATGTACGTTGTCTGAAATATGTCCATTATATGCCTGTACGGCGAATTGTGTACTTTGTTTTATATCCTTGCTCAGGTTATCGGTTGTGTTTGTGATAGAGCTGTTATGAATTTTTCATTTTTGGTATTAGTGATGGCGGTTGAGATCGATCAAGGAACCTCTCGCCTACACCAGCTTAGTACGCTTCTATCATCCTGGTGCCCATAGTGCACAATGCTGTTAAATCCAGAGAGCTCCATATTCGATCCCAGCCGCTGCCACGACTATTAATATTCAAATGAAGATCAGATGAGTTTATAAAACGTCGCTTATACCAAATACAACTCTGTCGAGTGTGCCTGGCCTAATAACAATAGTAGGTCTGTAATTCAGTACTTGTCACAAACCTTTGCCGAGTCAGTGACTGACTGCGTTGTAACAAAGTGCTAATGACGCCAACAACCGATGTGATTTGAGAAAAGCCATCTTGTAATGTATTGTGTCAACAGGTTCAGTTGTGTCGCTTGTGTAAGCACAATGTGATATTCCATTCCTCACCTTTTGTCTGTGACACATGCTGTTTTCAGCGATACGACAGTTATATCGACTCCGATGTGCCAAATTTTACTGCACTGAGTGCTAACTGCTGATGTGTGCGATTTATTGAACAACGCCATCAGTTGCCGACATTTTAATATTTTGGTGGTAAATTAATGAAATGTGGGTACAGAGGATCGGCTGGAATCGTGTATGTACAGGCAGTAAAAGGTAAAGTGCACCCTTATACAGGCACTGAGGCCGTACGGCCCATAGGGGGAGTAGAGGTATAGCTCTACCCTTTCTTGACCACGGCACTAGAAGGGGGTGAGGGGTCAGCGTCACGCCCCGGCCGCCCTTTACCCCCGGGAAAGACCCGGTACCCATTGTACAGGGGACTGGGTGAGCCCCAGGACCGGTCTTGACAGGTGCGGAAAATCTCGCCCCCCCCCCGAATTCGATCCCCGGACCGTCCAGCCCGTAGCCAGTCGTTATACCGTCTACGCTACCCGGCCCACTAGTCATATGTGTACTTAGTTTAAAAACACCAAAGTACTCGGAGAAAAACCTAGTTCCACTTCGTCCACTAAAAATCCAACATGGGCTAGCTTGGAATCGAACCCGGGTCTCCGCAGTGAGAGGCCTGCGATTGAGCCATGGCACAGCCAGCGTGTTCTGTAGTAAGGGCGCATCTGTCTGGCGATGTTGTGTTGTACAGTGTTTCTGGATGGCGGTTTCGTGTCTGTTGTTTGAATTGCAAATTTGGAATATGGCTGAAGCTTGCAAATTTGGAATATTGCTGAAGCAGCCTTTTCATGTTGCGATCATGTCGTCAATACGAACTGCCACGTGTGTGACGGTCACAGGATCCTACTCTGCATAAGTTTCCCATTTCAGCTCTTAGCACCGTGAACCAAGCAGGTGAACCGTATCAAAACAAGCCGTTAGTGTGAAGGTGTCGCAGTATCTGATGGACATGTGTAAACGAAGAAACAGCGGCGTGAAGAACGTGTTTTAGCACTTCTTGTTTGCAAAGTACATTTTGAACTGCTGCAGCAAATACGCTGCACTGTACTAACAATCTATACTTACATTTCAGCACTGTAGGGCTTCAGAAGACGGGCCTGCTTCCTTCTTCAGGAACGAAGCACCTAATCTGGTGACCCCCTTACATCCAGCTATTCTCGGTATATTCTCAGTATAATAGTCTGTTTTTGAAAGCTGATACTTATTTACTCAGTGAGTTCCTCGGCTAATGTGGCAACGAAAGCTTGAACAGTGGAATCCGCCGCTGGACCTTACTCTGATCAACCTACTGTAGTTCTAATTTTAATATTATGCTTATGTTTAAGCCTATTTCTTCCTAGTCGCGTTTTCCCTTCAGGTTTTTGACTAGAATTCCAGAAGTACCTTTACCCTGGATAACAAGAAAGCGTTTTGTCATGTTAGCCTGGTTGGTATGGCGAAGTGGATCGTTGTTTGTTAGGTGCTGGCCCTGAGGCTCTTCTTTGCAAAGAAAAGTAACTTTTAATTTTCTTTCGAGAAATCAGCGTGTGTGAACCTGAGCTTGGTGTTGCAGTCACCTGATAGAGTGTTTTGCCGGAACGCTGTTTTGCGAGTCGTAGATGAACTCCCCAAATAATGTCAGAGATCATGACCGATGACCTATCGTGGGAGGGAAGAGGTGGTAGTAGGTAATAGTTTCATCTTCGCTGCGGGAGTTACAAAAAGTGGTGGGACAGAAGCTGTCGAAACACACATATTGCACGGCACAGTAAACAGTAACATGGCGTTTGTATGTGACAGAACAGTGAAAAAACGGACTGCTCTGTCACGTAAATCGATCAATAACCATAGAACATACGGGTTGAAATTTCTTGACGCCCTTAACGGTCTGTGACTCACGGAGGCTATTTTTCAGGAAGTTGACATGTCCCCGACAGACTTTTTGTAAAGAATTCGTGTACCGAATTGCATGAATATCGGACAGACGGTTTATTCCCTGCTACTAGATCACAGGCATTCGGACGGACGGGGTCTCCTCATAAGGCGTTCTTTTCTTTGTTCGTACAATTCGTATTCACTTAGCATTAATACCATCAAGCCACGCAGTCTTCGTACAGTTGTATTTCTTCCAGCAGCCTGTAGTTCTTGCGTTACAAAGATATCATTTCGGCACCTACGCTTCTTTCTTAATTTTCTTGAAATGTTTGTTCTCGAAATATAGGGCAGTTATCGTGCCGATCAGTCTTCCGTTCTGGTATTTTTCGTTCTTAGTTATTTTACTTCACTCTGTGAGTACGTGTTATCCCTTCATAGTACATGAACTGCCGTTCGAGTTGTCGTGGATGTTTTCGTAAAATTTTCTTTTTATTGACGATGCGCTGTTTTAAATGATAATCATATTGTTTTTGTTCTGATGGTATTTTTGTAGTTATTTACGCTTCCTTTTTTACTGTGTACTTTATCGCTATTCTGTTCTGCTTCTTTTGTCTTTTCATTCCAGACTTATGAGTCTGTTTCTCGACGATATTTTGTCTTATATTATTTTTCCATTCAGTCTCAACTTTTACTGTAGCTTCAACTTCACAAATTTCTCGGCGAATAGTGGGAGCGGCAGGCTGTGTATCGAGATAGCAGTACACAGAATTCACAACGCAGTCGTTCTGTTTCATTTGTACATCAATTAAAACTTCTTTTCTCTTCAGATGAGTTTTATTTCACGTACGCTGTGATCTAACTGTCGCCTGTGTTCACATACACGTCTGTTGTTTACGGTAATATGTTACCCCATATATCCTTCCTTGTTCTGGTTTTCGTTCAGTGTGCAACACATCTAACTACTTTTTTTGACGTTTTGCTGACCGTGCATTTCAGTCTATTTGTCTCAGTATTTAACCAACTTGATGCACAAAATTTTTTCACAATAAGTTCTATTTCATGCCTCTGCATGTTTCGAGCACATGTGCTCATCATCAGGAGGTCAAAATTGCATTACAAATTTTGTGAATCAAGTTGGTTAAATACTGAGATAAATATCTAACTGCGTTCAGAATAACGTTAGAGACTTTCATGACTTCCCCTGGCAAGTTGGCCCCAAGTGGCATTTCCTGTGACTTCTTTGTATTCGGGAGTGTCCCTTTCAAATTTCGGCCAGGCCAGGTCTCCGAGTATCCTGATTGAGGGGTTTTCTGATTTTTGTGCGTTCCTTCAGACAAATTCCAGGATAATTGCATTAATTACGCCGCAGTCGCTTTCTTCGGCAGCCTTTCCAATTAATTATTCGCCCGCATCCTGTCATATTACATTACAAATCTGAGTTACATGATCGTTAGATAAACTGTAAATAAAAAATAAGTAGAGAAGTCCATGATTTCCATGCAATAAACTCCGATATTTTACTGACCCTTTATAGCCTAGGTGCCAACCCGCTGCCCACTGGCTTGTGTTATGCGGTCCGCTGTCACATTTGGAAATTATGTATATTATATATTTTATGATTACGTAACGATTACAGTATATGCATCATATACATGTAAAAAGCCCTCAGTAATTTAGGCTGTTAGGTGCACCAGGTTTTTTTTTTGTTGTGATTTCTACATGTGCGGCCCCATTATCACAACACAGTAACTGCTGGGGCCCTTTACAAATAAAGGTTTGGACGCTCTAGCTGTAAGGAATAGTGATAGCCTTATGTGCTGCCTGCCGTATCTTCAAACGTTTTCGCGTCTATTTTATGTTTGGTTTTCTTAAGATTCTTAAAATAAACCTCAGTGTCTTTCCTACATACTTTATATGATTAATCTATTAAACTTAAACTCGTAGGCGCGGTGCGTATTTTGCGCGATATTAACTGAATTCATAAGTGTTACGTGAGTGAGCTTCATGGTTTGAGGGTTAATATATTTCTGTAGAGTTTGTAGGCGTATTGCAGTAGACTGTGAGTTATTTAGGCTACATATTCGTGCAACGAACTTAACGCGTTGCGTGTCGGTCCAGCTGGACGGGAGGAACTTCGGACTCCTACTGTTCGTTCTGCGCAAACAACACACACACGCACACACATACACACACTACCTCTGAAAAAATACCTCGCTGGCCGAACAAAGTAAATGACAGATACAGAAACAGAGTGACAAAAAAAGTTCTGGAAAATACGAGTTACGTAATAGGCTTACTCCAAGTAGCAGTGGAACTTTCGTCCCTTTTGCATCGGTTCACAAAAGCAGCGGAAACTGAAGTAAGCTATCATCAGGCCATGTCTCTGTGTTCTATCCTGCCGTCGTTTGCAATTAAAATATCGGTACACAAACTTCGAGCTAGGAACATAAATAAGCACAAAGAATCTGATGCGGACGTGAGGCGCAATTTCCGTTTCATGCATTTGCATTTACGGGAATTTAAATAAGTCGATAACATGAAACAGTTAGCTCTAAAAATCTGTTTGGACAGAAAAAACAATCCTACGCTGCGTACATGAAGTAATGTTTATTTTAATTGACGGAATTTACATTGTGCTTTGTTTAGTTTACACCCATTTATCTAATTTGAGGAAAGTTTTTTTTTTGCGTTATTTCATTGGTGCTGTACTTGATTCTACCAGTCCGTTCTTCTTCTGTTTGGTTTAAGTCGGTCAGAAGCAACAGAACATGCAGTTGCGGTGGCTGTGCCTCTCAGAAATGAGGAGTCCGTATCTAGTTGAGAAGCTTAAGATCTTTTGAAGGCGGATATGCATGACACGAAAATTATTTGAATGGCCTCGTGCATAATTTTTAATTGTGAGTAAAAAGGTAAGGTAAAGTGCACCCTTGTACAGGCACTGAGGCTCTGTACAGGCCGTACGGCCCATAGGGGGAGTAGAGGTATAGCTCTACTCTTTCTTGACCACGCCACTAGAAGGAGGTGAGGGGTCAGCGTCACACCCCAGCCGCCCTTTACCCCCGGGAAAGACCCGGTACCCATTGTACGGGAGGCTGGTTGAGCCCTAGAGCCGGTCTGGACAGGTGCGGAAAATCTCGCCCCCGCCGGAATTCGATCCCCGGACCGTCCAGCCCATAGCCAGTCGCTATACTGACTGAGCTATTTCGGTCCACTTAATTGTGAGTGCTCAGTATAAATTATCTTTACGTCTCTTTAATGTTGATGTCACACAGATTCCTTAAGTTTTGTGTTTTAATTCGACATGATGCACGTGTGCTAATGTACACGTGTGGACTATTAATGTAAACTAAGCTATTGTCCAGTGCTGTTGTGCTACTGTGTCGTTTCGTACAGGTGAAAATATTTGGATGCAGTGGTTCATCTGTTTACCACTTTTAAGAGAATTTATCCCTGTTGTATTTCTAGTCCTCTCAGAGCACAGTAATTCATTAGAAATTTTCACTTACATATTTCGAGTTAAATGGCCATTACCAGGTTGTACACAAGAATAAAATAATAGATTTACACAATTTTTGCGGAATCGAGACCTAGAAACCTCTTTAATTTTTGGCAGAAATAACTTTATACTTTTTCTATATACACGTAGGCCAATCGTCCGAAGATGGGTCCATGTTACTGTCAAAAGTTACGATTCTTTTGTCCATTTGTCATGTGGGATCAATCCACGTTCGAGGCCCTGTGTAACACTTCATAAGGCCAAGTTGTATAACCATGTGATCACCATTTGTTAGATGTCCACGACTGCTTGTTCGATATACACCCTTCATGCCGGGAAAGATTCTCATTTATTGACATTTTACGTGAATTTTTCATTTTAGTCTTCCTCTCTCTTTGTTGTGTTATTAAATTCCTTGCCCCTGTTGGCGCTTATTGTAATCTGTAGTAAATTAGTTTGAACGAATTCATCCCGTTGTGTATTGATTCAGTATATTCACTTTATTAATATATATTCCAGTCAACGCAACTATATAATAAAAGCGTACGTTAAAGCGACAGGTTTCGACTTAAAAAGTCATCGTCAGGCTAAGCTAAGAACCATGAAGTTCTTTACAATGTGGCTGCACGCATTTGGGGTCCCAGATGGCTCACAGTTTGTGCTGTTATTCGTACAGTGTACATAACATGACTTATATCTATTGCATTATTGTGATTACATTAGGGTCAAGTACGTGACGTGTGCTATTTCCTGGGACCGTTGTTCACTGATTGGGCTTCTGGTTGTTATATCCGTTATGGTTGTATTGGTTATCCTGCTTTTAGTTTTCCGGTGGATGGGATGGGGGTGGGGGGTGTGCCTGTCCACTTGTTCTTTGTAGTCTGTTACTGCTTTCTGTTTTGGATCGGTTGCGTCTTGTCTAATTAGTTTTTTTATGAGACGGTTGCCGGCTTCTTCGTGCAGTAGTGTGCGGGCTTCTATCCCTGTGTAGCTTTCCCTTCCTGCGAAGATGAATGGCTTTTATTATATAGTTGTGTTGACTGAAATATATATTAATGAAGTGAATATGTGGTAAATTAATTTGTAAATGATCTTGTCTCCTCATAATGTATCTTCTTATTTTTCATAATTTTGTTCTCTTTGTTGTAGGTAAGTTCAACGCCTCTGCTCCGGTACTGTATTTGTGGCGTTTCAGCGTATCTCAAGTTGTCTTTGACTTTACTCGAAACAGAAGGTAAGTTGCTAACTGAAAACACCCGTATTGCATTCCGACCGCATTGCACGTGTGCAGTAGTCCATCTCCTTTCCGGTTTTTTTCCCCGAGTTCCGAACTTCTAAAACCAGTGAGTGCTGTGGCGTGGGTGAGCGCTCGGATGTTCCCCCGCGACTCAGTAATCGCCCCCCCCCCCTCGGATAATTATTAGCGCAGTTACTCCGAGATCTCATAACACTGATTCAGAAAACTGCCTTCTGCCCGAAGAAAGGAATCTAGCCTGAAAGAATCCACGAAAAGTTTTCGTATTCTCTACATTTGGGGTCCCCCTGCGCCGCGGTTTCCGCGGAGGTCTCACCTCCACTGTCATGATTTCATGTTTCCTGTCACCAGTGGAGCTGGCCGCTCGAGGTCCAGATATCTTGAAACTGAATCTTCGTCCCTAACAAAGAGCACTCAAGAATCAGGATAAAACTGCGTATGATGATGACATGATGGCCGTAGAATTAATTTGCACGAAACGTTGATCATGATCACAATTTGGGGACGACCAAAAAACAGATGGCTACGTGGGGCGTTCACTCTGTTACCCCAGAGGCCCGGTTTCGATCACAGATCGGTCCGTATGGGATTTCTGATGGGCAAATGGCAAAAAATTGGGACTTGGTTTCCATATTGTGCAGACCCCCCCCCCCCCTCCCGACTTACGCAGTAGTTAGGGTCTGGAAGATCCGACGGAAGTCGAATTTTGCGCCCGTCGCAGTTCATGATACTACATACGGTCAACTATATATGTACGTATAAGGGAGTCCGGTTGAAATCCAAGCTTCCACGCATTGGAATCTGACCGGCCGCAAAATGACCCCCCCGCCGCCTGTGTTATCGCCTAGCAGTATTCTTCCACCACCTGCGCCTCACCGTGCTTTCATTCCCGCAAGGAGAAATTCTGCGCTTATTTCAAAATAGCTTTTGCCCTTCTGGGTCGAAACATGTAGCTGCTTTTGCAAAACAAGATATTTGGTTTTTTAAATAAAACTAGCCGTGTTATACTGTGTGGTTTAATAGCTGGTATATTAATGAAACACAGCGAATGTCTGACATTAATTTTGCACAAATTACGAAGAAGGGTGTGATGTTGGTTATGGGTACACCACAGAGCTTTGTAATGCCAACTGAAATAGCTTATCTTTTATTGTAGCCGCGGAGTTGTGAAATCATATTGCTGTTAATGGCTCTTTCATAGTCGTGACTGGTTATAGGTATTAAAGTCCCGAAATATGGAACTTAATCGCTTCAAAACGTTCGGAATCAATGAACTATTATTTGGCAGCAATTTTTTTTATCGATGTCTGTGTGGCGGACATTAAATAATGACGCAGTAATGAGTACAGTATAGACATACATGACGAAAGCATACATTTCAAAGGGAAATATATATAGTAGTATGTAAAGGGATTCAAACCTGCTTGTTTACTGTTTTTTTTATTCCATTCAGGAATTTTATTTTTGCTTTGTTTCTGGCTTGAAAAATATTGTCTTGGATTTTGAAATTCCGAGAAAGCATTCGCGGTGGCCCTATATTTAAAATTTTAACCATAAGGTACAGTTCCATTGATTGACTGTTTTTGTGACGCAGAGAATTCCTGTGTGTCAGAACAAGCCACGATCGACTCAGATTGTTTCATTTGCTTTTTGTTATTCGCTGTCACTCGCCCATTGGACTCATTTTAATTTATGTAGCAGGGAATGGCTGTTAGTTGTAGGGACGCAAGCAGCATTACAGTATTGTGTGGTATCGAGGTTTCGGCAAAACAGCGTTGTGCTTTTCTGCGAAACTGTATGCGAAGTCACATTTAGAGCCTCTTGAGAGACAAGCACCTGACCATCGCTTTAAACTGTGATGGACGACTGGCTTTCGAAGTTCCCACGTATTGATTTTATTCCTTTCTACATCCGCATTTTGTGTTGTCTTCTCACAAAAATTGGTCTCTCTAACAAAATGGTTTACGAACTCTTTTTGAGCAAGAAGCGGGATGGAGGATGAAAGAAGCAACGTAAACTATGGTTTTATAAGTTGGAAGAGACCACGTTCAGGATTTACGTTTAGAAGGGAAGGTCACCCCAAAATGAATCTGAAAGATATAGGATGGACGAACTTGGGTCGGAATAGCGACCATTGGCGGTGATAAACCTTCGGGGTTTATAAGCGGAGCACGCTGTTTAGGCATATGACGAGGGTTATCTTTCCAAGAATTGTGATTTTTAAGATATGATTGTATTATTACACTGCAGTTGAATGCTGTAAGTCCTCCTATAGGGCGTGTCGTTGTGGAATTAGCCTGCTTCCCAGTGTGAATCCAAATCATGAAGCCAGTACCTGACAGTGGCTCTAAGGGGCTTTGCTGATTACCTTCTCTGCCATCAGACGCGGGCCTTCCGGTTGGTGTCATTCGTTTAACCCACGGATGTTTGTTGCGCGTCGAGGCTGCGTCTGTTTGTACACGATGTTGACCCTCTCTGACCGCCCGTCATATCACCCACGTTGCACTTCTCACCTTCGTGTCACGCTGCCCCACATCCTTGAAGGTGACTGTCGTAACGTATCATATGTTGGCATTACTGAACAGCATGCGAGTTTCCTGTTGAGTTTAAATTATGCTTCATATGCACCTGCAAAAATAAACAATCTTGGTATACATATCCCGGCTGCTGTTTGTTCATTCCTTAGGATATCTCTGCCCGGGCACTATACAGCCAGGTATCTTGTCACTCTCATCGTTGTACCAATCTGTAAGTACTGGTATTTGACTCTCAGACCCATGTGTAGGTAGTCATGTTGGTATACGTCAGGTTTGCCCTCTGGGGAGTAAGTATTGATGTTAGACGTTTTGTCTTTCAGTTTAGGCTGAAATTTTTAACAGGCGCGTATCCGATTAGGCGCCGACACGGTTGTAAGCCCACACATAAACGCAAGCACGAATGCACGCACTGTATCTCACTCAGACGCACCTAATGCGGATCCATAGCCAGTGTCCGATATAAGTCTTGTGTTATAAGAACGAAGACGATACCCAGAAAATTAACCCTTAACGTATGACACATTGTGTTCTCATCCCTACCTTTTAAATATCTAAAAAAAAAAAAAACAGTTCTAAGGATACGATTGTTCACGCGTGATACTCAGTTCTGACTCCATTTCTTTCGCCATCTATTTCTGATATTCTTTGACTTGTGACTCATACGGATAGAATGTTCTGTTGTGGAACCTTGTTTCGTTTTTTGCTGTATTCGTATAGTTTTGCCACCCTAAACAGTGTTAAATGACGTAATTATTGATGACAATGTGTAATATCCGTTAACATCTTGTTATCCACATCTGCATGAAAGTCGTGCGCTTTTGCAAGGTGTTGGTGTATTATTAAAATTTGTCGCATTGTGGACTTGTGTCAAGAGGCTTTTTTTTTTTCAGAAATATCGTACAGTGTGGTTCCTTATATCTGCCTAATTTTAAAAATGTAGCAGAGTTCAGTAACGCACCCACGTGTGGTATGGAGGCCCACCCTTATCCTTTACCTGTGTGTTACATTTAATTATGTTCCTCTGGTTACATCAGAAGCTGTGCAACAAAAATTACTATCTGTGGGTAATTTGTGACGGTTAAGCTGATAGTTTTCGTGCCATGCCATCTAAACTAGATGCTTACGAAGCGTAATACACTTGGAGCCCGCTTCGTAACTCTTGGCTGAGTTAAGTCGCTCTGTTGAGCATTACAGCTCTCGTATTTCTTCCTTAAGCTTTAGTGCTGTCTTCTCTGCATGGTGGTTTCTTTAAGTGATGAATCCTCATCCTGGAAACTTTTAATGGCATCAGGAGGGCAGTAAGAAGCAAGCATATAGTTAATGTCGTGTATTTTCAGTTGCGAGTTTCCTGTCCATACGCCAGTCTGTAGTGTCTGGCATATTACTTCGTGCCTGGGGGGGGGGGGTAGACTGATTACTCCAGCCGCCATAAATCACCTGACTACAATTGGACGCTGTGTCAATTTTCCCTCGCCAAGTACGAGTCGGACTGACCGGTCCCGAAGCACTCAACCGGCGGAAACCTGACAGTCATATTAAGCGGTAGCGGAAATACGAATACTGTTGCGTGTTTTTGTTCCACGAAGTTGTTAGTTTCCTGCAGTGTTACTAGCAATGAACTACAATTAAATCAAAACTCCGTTATGTCCTATAGTTTTTTTTAGCTTAATCAGGGGTGCACAAACCTCCCAAGCTGTAGGAACCATTTCAAAACTCAGTCGCCGGAAAGTGGACATGAATCAAGTTCCTGCAGACTGACGACTCACAATATTCAGTGCCACTATATAAAATTTAGTTGCCGCGGCAACCTGGCGCCTGGATTTGCGCGCTCCTGAACGAAATTACTGGGTGTGCCACCTAAACAAGGAGTTCAGAGCGTGTCTCATAACGGCTACTTTCCTGTTGCGCAGATTCCTAGTCTTAGAAGTCGGTTATTGTTATTTTTGTTGCTGTTGCTGTTGTTTCGTTGCGTGAGTATCACGCAACGAAGCACAGAATGCACATCCGTAACAGGGCACTCTTCGCAACATAACATTACACAGCACGGCATGCTGCCACAACACCCAACTGGTACAGCGAAATTAATGTGACTTTTTATAGTGTGACTTTAGCAAGGACGATATGGCTC
>Ga0131853_10007127_pt1 | contig 20198 bp, 14 predicted proteins | sample TergutLab28metaG_FD_92764 | JGI IMG/M metagenome (GOLD analysis project Ga0131853, IMG submission 92764) | Labiotermes labralis P1 segment gut microbial communities from Petit-Saut dam, French Guiana - Lab288 P1 (version 2) (version 2) | ecosystem: Host-associated > Arthropoda: Insects >... | reverse complement strand
ATTTTCTTAATTTTTGGTACTTTAAGACTATTTATGATGACAACCAATTTATTTGTCATTGCTAATGTAAAACAATTGCGAACCGGCGGTAGTTTTAGAATTTTACTGCCTTTTTTCCGAACACCATGGAGTGTTGGCGTCCTAAATTCAGCATTTTTTAACAGTTTTCACAATCGGGTTGAGTTTGGCATGATTTTGGAGGACCTTCGGAATTTCGAGGGGGGTTGAACACCCCAAACCCTCCCCCTCGGTACGCCACTGGGTTAGTTCGTATATAAATAAGCAGTTTGTTACTGAAGTAATTATAGAGAGGTTTGTAGTGTGTATATATCTATACATACATACAGCCATGAACACAATATTACAGTTAGTAGCGATATATAATATACAACTACATGTTTCGGCCCTGTATGTAGGCCATCATCAGGCTATCCAAAGAAATGATTAAGTGACTATACAGTATGTGTGGTAATTTTGGAAGGGGGCCGAGATCTCGTCTTACATCATAAATCGTGGGATTAGTAAAATTTGTCCACATTTACATGGATGCTATTTTATCATGTAAAATGCACAGGTGTTCATCTTATGATCCTACCAGGCGATTGACTAAACATAATAAGGAGTTACATCACTTGTAAACATCTCATAAATCTAACATGTTGACAACTTTTACTAATCCCACGATTTATGATGTAAGACGAGATGTCGTCCCCCTTCCAAAATTACCACACATATTGTATAGTCACTTAAGTTCTTTGGACAACCTGATGATGACCTTCATACAGGGCTGTAACATGTAGTTGTATATTATATATCGCTACTAACTGTAATATAGTTGTGTTCATGGCTGTATGTATATACAGATATATACACACTACAGCGTCGTACTATTGACCTACCACAACGGGGATGACACACCATAAGATTACAGAGAGATTTATTTATTTCGGGTACGTTTGCTATGCCGGTCCCAGTGGCCGCGCGGTCTAAGGCGCAGGTCTGTGGCCGCTCGCCTGCTGAGATTGTGGGTTCGAATCCCACCGGGGGCATGGATGTCTGTCTTTTCTGAGTGTTTTTCAGGTAGAGGTCTCTGCGACGAGCTGGTCACTCGTCCGGAGGAGTCCTACCCACTTTGGTGAGTCGTTTTGTGTGATCTAGAAACCTCATGAATGAGGAGACCCTGGCCCACTGGGGGGGGGGGGCTGTCGTTCCAAAAACAAACAAACTACTGTTTGCTTTAATTTTGGGACAGTTCTGAAAGGAGCTGTCTTGTTAAACATGTTTACTTGTACTGAAACGTAGAACTGACGCCGGAAAGGGAATGCACTTCCCTCCACAGAGTTTCGTAACTATTTACACTTCGTGAAATAGTTCTACGAAATACTAAAACAATGTTTATGAGTGAACATGATGACGCAGACGTGTTTGAAACTTCGTTAGTGTCTGTCTTTACTCTAGCGTGTTACGGAATTCAAGCTATGTTGTTGTGAGGTTGACGGCATACGTAATTAAAGACAAGTAAGCCAAGATTGTCACAGCAGTTAAGAACACACAAAATATCATAACAAAGAATTTTTGTGTATTACACGTACAGTCGAAAGCAACTATATTTCACCTAGTAGTACAGTAGGAATACAACTACATGTTTCGGCCCTACATGTGGGCCATCTTCAGGTTGTGATTTAACTTACAGAGCTGCTATACAAGATATGTGAGGTGTTTTTTTGAGGGTGTTGGGATTGGGTGGGAGGAGAGGGGGCCGAAACATGTGGTTGTATACCTACTGTACTACTACGTGAAATATAGTTGCATTCGACTGTACGTGCAATACCCAAAATTCTTTGTTATTGAACCAACACAACGGGGATGACGCACCTAAAAAAAGAAAAACACAGACTATCGTCAACCAAGGTTAGGCTATAGGTTTTCATATTACTGACAGAAAATGAAGGCTCGGTTGTCAACATGTTCAAAGATTAGTTGTGGGGATGTGTTTATAGTTACGACAATTCAGTCCACATTTGTCACTCACACATAAAAGAGAAAATTCAGCAACGGTGTCAACAGAAAGAAATATTTGATTTTAAGGTTTGGTTTTGGTTTCAGAAACTCAGGTCACATTTGGCAAGTGACAAAGTTTTGGCTTTGATATTTGGTTTTAGTGTCAGAGACGGAAGCTACTGCATTCAACCAACATAAAGTTTAGGTTCTGATGTATTTTAGTAACACAAACTGAATCCACTGTTTCCAGCGTACACAAATTTTAGGTTCTGATGTTCTATTTTAGTGACACAAACTGAATCCACTGTTTCCAGCCTACACAAATTTTAGGTTTTGATGTCGTGTTTTAGTAACACAAACTGAATCCACTGTTTCCGGCCTACACAAATTTTAGGTTCTGATGTTGTATTTTAGAAGCACAAACTAAAGCCACTGTTTCTGGCATACACATATTTTAGGTTTCGATATTGTGTTTTAGTGACACAAACTGAAGGCACTGTTTCCGGCCTACACAAATTTTTGGTTTTGATGTTTTATTTTAGTGACACAAACTGAATCCACTGTTTCCAGCCTACACAAATTTTAGGTTCTGATGTATTTTAGTGACACAAACTGAATCCACTGTTTCCAGCCTACACAAATTTTAGGTTTTAATGTTGTATTTTAGAAGCACAAACTAAAGCCACTGTTTCTGGCCTACACACATTTTAGGTTTTGATATTGTATTTTAGTGACACAAACTGAAGGCAATCTTTCCGGCCTACAAAAATTTTTGGTTTTGATGTTTTATTTTAGTGGCACAAACTGAAGCCACTGTTACCAGGCCACATAATACTTAGGTTTTGAGTGTTCATTTTGTTGACAAGAACTGGACTTACACTTGCCATTTTGTAAAGATTAAAAACGTAATCATTTACCGGGGTTATGCTTTTAGTTTTCATGTTAATGACAAGGACTCCATCTGTATTAGCTAACATCTCATCAGTCGTTCCTCCCGCCACAGTGTTTACCACATTCTTTTTGTTATGCCTGGTTTGAGGAAACTGAAAGAAGCAGGGCGTTGGGTTGGTTATAAGTGGCATAAAGTTTGCACTAGTTGGTCAAAATCTGAAATGGGAGGACACACAGACACCGTCATGATATGGTATTGCAACCTTTGTAGGCGCTTTCACAAAACTGCGAAAAGCTACTATTAGCTTCGTCCTGTCTCTCCGTCTGTCCGTCCTCATGGAAAAACTCGACTCCCACTGAACAGATTTTCATGAAATTTGATATTTGAAGATTGTTGAAAATCTTTCGAGAAAATTCAATTTTCAATAAAATCTGACCAAAATATAGGTGCCTAGCATGAAGATCAATATACCTTTTTTATGTCATATCTCGCTCATTTCTTCTAAGACTGAGAAATGTTTCAGACAAAAGTTGTAGAGAAAATCAAAACACAATTTTGTATTCGGTATTTTTTTTTCTAAAATCTTGCCGTTTATGAGAAAATGTGGAAAAATATCGTAGAGCAGGGCAGGCTACAAATGACAATATGGCGCATCCGCATTGCATGCTGGATACCTAAGGCCACAAATAAACACACTCAGGTTGTGTAATAATAATTCCTTTTCCACGGCAACAATGGCTACACGAATGCGCCTTAATGTTACGTCATACGTACATTGCCTACCTTATTTAAATCTGAGCAATGAATGTTGACCAGTAGATGATCTTTGGTAAGCAGACTGTTTTGGAAGGAAACAGGAACTAGAGTAGTATCGAAGGAAACAGGAACTAGAGTAGTATCGAAGGAAACAGGAACTAGAATAGTATCGAAGGAAACAGGAACTAGAGTAGTATCGAAGAAAACAGGAACTAGAGTAGTATCGAAGGAAACAGGAACTAGAGTAGTATCAAATTTCGATATTCCTTGGAGTGGTTACGGATTTTTGGGTTTAGTGACAAGGAATTTCTTAAAAATCTGATAATTAAATTATTTTTTCACATTCGTACCGTGCATCTTGATATTATCAAAGTTTTATTTATTCACCAACTGGTGCACTAGGGAGTTGTTTTAAAAACAATATTAAAACTTGGATTAAAATGTATATTTAATGTAAATTTTAATATTGTTTTTAAGACAGTTCACTAGTGCATCAGTTGGTGAATAAATAAAACTTTGATTAATTTTTTGCTTGGGGAACACACTTTACCGAGGAGTCAAACATACATATGCAGATGGGCTATTAAATTATCTGAGAGTTTGTTTGCTTAGTTAGGTAAGTAGGCAGTTGTAGGTATTGCCGTACCATGTGGTAGGATAAACGTATATTTGTGCCCTGACATATTTAACTGAGAGGGGCAGTAAGTGTAAAGAACAGTACGAATGTGTCTAAGGCTCCATTGCGTTTTGTTCAGAAATATTTACACGTGTTAGTAGAGTCGCTGTTGATATATTCAGACACTAGTATCTTCCATATTCCTTGTGCCAGCAGTTCAGAGTGTTGTACATTATTCTTAACTTGTCTTGTTTTACCAACTTTGTGCTCTCCAGAACATAAAACTCCTAGCTTGGGTATAAAGGCTTTTATGTGCACATATAACGGCCTGTCTGCTGGTAGATACCACTTAGTACGTGGCCATAAAATACTGCTGTACCTCGACATTGATATGAATGAGGAATCCACCTAAAAGTTCACTGAGTTTTTCAAGTCTGAGTTACGATAGATTCTCACAACGGGTTTATTACATAGACCAGTGTTTCTCAACCGCCGGGCCGCGGTCCGGTACCGGGTCCTGACATCGATTATACCGGCCCGCGAGAGATTCTACCGGAATTGATAACTAACTTAAATGTAATTTTATATTTGTCAACATGCCACACCGTACACATAATTGTACTAATACTCTTTATGATTATGCCATATTTAATTATTAATACTTATGTTAGTTTAGTGCATGAACTTAAAAAAATGGAAAGGTATTTACGAGTAAATTTGTTGGGACCGGGCCCTCGTCTTATGAAAAAGGAATTTACCGGGCTGCGGTCTCACAAGGGTTGAGAAACACTGAAGTACGTAGATGACTTGAAATTACGCAACACGTGTGATGACTGTAGGTTGTTAGGTATATAATCCTTGAATTTAATTATGGTTAATACGGCGATGATTGCTCAAATTCCTAATAAGATGTTGTCCTATTGATGGAATCATTTGATTAGTCCTCTTAGGGTAACTATTACTCCTATAGTACCCGTGAGTGGCCATGGTCTTTTGTTTACTCTATGAAATGGGTGGTTTTCGTGTATTGATATTAATTACCTTTTTAAAATATAACATTCTTAAGATTGCAAATAGCCGGTCCCAGTGGCCACGCGGCCTAAGGCGTAGGTCTACGGCCGCTCGCCTGCTGAGATTGTGGGTTTAAATCCCACCGGGGTCATGGGTGTGTGTCTGTTGTGAGTGTTGTGTGTTGTCAGGTAGAGGTCTGTTCGGTCCGCTAAGTGAAATTGTGGGTTCAAATGCCACCGGGGTCATGGATGTCTGTCTGTTGTGAGTGATGTGTGTTGTCAGGTAGAGGTCTGTTCGGTCCGCTAAGTGAAATTGTGGGTTCAAATGCCACCGGGGTCATGGATGTCTGTCTGTTGTGAGTGATGTGTGTTGTCAGGTAGAGGTCTCTTCGGTCCGCTAAGTGAAATTGTGGGTTCAAATGCCACCGGGGTCATGGATGTCTGTCTGTTGTGAGTGTTGTGTGTTGTCAGGTAGAGGACTCTTCGTTCCGCTAAGGGAAATTGTGGGTTCAAATGCCACCGGGATCATCAAAGTCTGTTGTGAGTGTCGTGTGTTGTCAGGTCTTCGGTCCGCTAAGTGAAATTCAGAACTTTTTATTAAAGTAGGACCGAAACCTTTTCTAGCCATCGTTTCTCCATCATTACACTTTCACTGTAAAGACAAAGAAAAACTTTTAAAATATAAACCTAAAGGCAATATATATCTCATAGACATCTTTAGTGTATAAGAACAAACAACAAAATAAAAATTCACATTAAAAAACCTAAAAACACCTTTAAATTATTTTACTGAAACCACTGATTAGCCCTACCAAGGTTAAAAAAACTCAATATTTACCCTGACCACCAACATACTCTATCCAAAGAGAATAAAAAACTTTGTCGCCTTTAGCCTAACCTAACCTAACCTAACCTAACCTAACCTCACCTAACCCAACCCAACCCAACCCAACCTAACCCAACCCAACCCAACACAATCCAACCCAACCCAACCCAACCCAACCCAACCAAATCCAACCCAACCCAACCCAACCCAACCTTACCTAACCTAACCTAACCTTACCTAACCTAACCTAACCTAACCTAACATAACCCCAAAGGACCAAAAGAAGCACCATAAGTAGAAAAAAAGATATAAACCACATAGAACCAAAAAATGAAGAAGCACTATAAAAATGTTTAGAAAACAATTTATCACCCAAAACAAATCTAGCAATCTCATAACCAAGCCAACCACCAATAAACACAACAAACAACGCAAGAAACTTTTAATAATAATATCCAACTCAGCTATCAGACGTCCTGCCCAGAAGCAATTCATTACGCCGATGAAGAAATATTTGCCCTTTAATGGAAGTCAAACGTTTTTATCGCTTTCACACAATCCTGTCCCAAGGTCATATTCCGAGCCAGATGGAGCCACTACACTTCAACGTATCCAATTTTTATCACCGATTTTAATGTTACTCTCATGTTGATAACCCTGTTTCCTGAATGGTCTATTGCATTCAGTTTTTACGTCAAATTTTTTGTGCCACATTTTCCTAACTTCTTGTTGCCCTTTAATTTATGTACACTAATAATTAACGCAGTTCTTACTTACTTACCTACTTACTTAATTACTTACCTATCTACTTACTTACCTACCTACTTACTTAATTACTTACCTACTTACTTACCTACTTAACTACCTACCTACTTACTTACCTACTTACTTACCAACTTACCTACCTACTTACCCACTTACTTACTTACCTACTTACTTAATTACTTACCCACATACTTTCGTACTTACTTACATACTTACTTAATTACCTACATACTTACCTATTTACTTAACTACCAACTTAATTACTTACCTACCTACTTACCTACCTACTTACTTACCTACTTAACTACCTACTTAACGAATTATTTACCTACGTACTTACCTACCTAATTACTTACCTACTTACTTAACTACCTACTTACTTACATACATACCTACTTACTTTATTACTTACCTACTTACTTACATACCTACTTACTTTATTACTTACCTACTTACCTACCTACTTACGTACCTACTTACTTAGTTACTTACCTACTTACTTACTTACTTACTTACCTACCTATTTATTTAATTACCTAACTATTTAATTACTTACCTACGTACTTAATTACTTACCTACCTACCTACCTACTTACTTACCTCCTTACTTATCTACTTACTTAATTGCTTACCTACCTATTTACTTACTTATTTTCTCCATGGAGCAGACTTCTTCTTGAGAAGCTAACCGGTTTTCATCTAGGCAAGAAATTCTCCATATTTTATGGAACCCTAAGGTTCATTACCGCTTTCACAAGTGCCCGCCACCTGTCATTATACTGAACCAGCTTGATCCAGTCCATACCTCCACATCCTACTTCCTGAAGATCCATCTTAGTATTATCCTCCCATCTATGCCTGGTTCTCCCAAGTGGTCTCTTCCCTCAGGTTTCCCCAACAAAACTCTGTATATACCTCTCCTCTCCCCCATACGCGCTACGTACCAGCCCATATCTTTCTTTTCGATTCTATCACTCGAAAAACACTGGGTTAGGAGTACAGTCCATTAAGCTCCTCATTGTGTATTTTCCTCCGCTCCTCTAAATTAACGCAATTATATCGTCCGTAAATCGACTCTGCACTTCTGTAAGTGTTGAGTAATCACCGCTGGAATACATACGGAAATGGTGCAGCATTGATAAACAACATAAACTTTGGAATATATGCTTGGTTGTGATGTCAGTACCCTGTAATTTTGCTGCTGTATTCCTTAACAGAGGCGGGACCGCGGTAACACAGACGTTAAGGTGATGTACTACAAATCGGAAGGTCGCTGGTTCGATTCCAGATGGTGTCAGTGGAATTTTTCATTGACATAATCTTTCCGGTCGCACTATGGCCCTGGGGTCGTAACAGAAATGAGTACCAGGAGTATTTCCTGGGGGTAAAGGTAGCCGGTGCGTAAAGCTGATAACCTTACCACCATCCTGGGAACCCTAACTTCTTGGAACCTAATGTGTGTTTGACCGTGGATCGTAATTCAGTTTGGATAAGAAACCAACTAGATGTCACTTTTGAGTTATCCTTTATTTCTCCTTTACAAGTTGCTCAACATGTTTCGGGCAACCATGTGCCCATCTTCAGGAGCTGACGACTGCGTAGTGTTATCGCCACGTGTTGATGTTATGCCATGGCTGCAGGAAGGCTGTCAGAACCGGTTAGCTGGTAGTGTGTCCATTGAGGATTTCGTAGTACCCTCTGGGCACCTCGTGCCTGTAATGGGACCGATTTTATTCCTTAACAGAACTGAATTCTCCCTTTCTCTGCCAAGTAATATTTGTAGCACTTGAGATGACATTCATTTTGCGAGCTGTGTTATGTACACCTGTCACGTGCGGTCGACGTTTGTATTCCAAACAGATAAAGGAAGACTTTCCATACATCCATTTGGACTGTTGGTATAAAAGTGTGTCGTCATTTTCGTGGATCAAGTGTCAAGAATGCTTAGTAGATTTTTACTAAACGCTCCCTTTTGATCGGTAAGTGAATGGAAGTTTGGGGGGCAGAAGTAATTGGCAAGCAGAGCATAGTGGAAGCAGCAGGGCACGGCGGTAGCAAAAGTTCCTTATCAAAGGGAATGTTAAAAAAAACCGTTGCTAATGGGATTATTGGAGCAGTGATATACATGGGGCCCTCAAGACAGGTTTCACGTAATGGAAATACGTCGTTCGACCGTAAATAGGATATCCCATCCCTGGCCTTAAGTTCAGAAAACTCTAAACGTACCCTCTCTGTGAAACGAGAAAGAAAGTAGATTGGAGGCTCCAAAAATGTACGCAGAATAGGATCATTATTCGCCATGGAATGATTTAGTTACAGCTACTGTAATTGTCAAGGAGCGTGAAAAGGATCGCTATAATATTCCTAGAATCTGGTTTAGGTGTGCTCGGCTTAAACGAATTATTCTTCAGTTTCATATTGCCAGAATTTCATTCAGAAAGGCTTTTTGAATTTACATATTAGAACTTCAGTGAAAATAACTTCAGCGTAGATTAAGCCCCTCCCCCCCCTTTTCCCACCTCTCTATGAACGTTAGAGTAATATATATAGACAAAGCCACTATAGCATGAGATAGAATTTGTTTTTTAATTCTGTTCGCGGTTGCAACATACAATTCGCAATTCAAAAACAAAACTATATATATATATATATGAAGGTAAAGCAGTCCCGTTACAGGCCTGGAGTGGCCCAGAGGGTTCCAGGAAGTTAAGACTTCCCAGATTTCACGATAATAGCACAGGATGGTGGTAAGGTTGTCAGACTTACGCACCGGCCGCCTTTACCTCCAGGAAATGCCCATGGTACTCATTTCTGTTAGAGGTTGAGTCGACCCCAGGGCTATAGTGCGATCGGAAAGATTTTATGTCAATCAAAAATTGCAATGACACCAGCTGGGATCGAACCAGCGACCTTCCGATTTGTAGCAGAGCACCTTAACCACTGTCCTACCGCAGTCCCCAATGAAATGTTACTTACTTACTTACTTACTCCATGGTGCAGGGTCCTTCTTGAGAAGCTAACTGGTTTGCAGCTAGTCAAGAAATTCCCCGCATTTCACCGAACCCGAAGGTTCATTACCGCACTCACAAGCGTCCGCCACCTGTCTCTATCCTGGGTCAGCCCAATCCAGTCCATACACCCACATCCCACATCGTGGAGATCCATCCTAATATTATACACCCATCTACGCCTAGGTCTCCCCAGTGGTCTCTTTCCCTCCGGTTTCCCCACCAAGACCCTATACACCCCCCTCTTCTCACCCATACGCGCCACATGCCCAGCCCATCTCATTCTTCTTGATTTTATCACCCGCACAATATTGGGTGAGAAGTACAAATCATTTAGCTCCTCGTTACGCGATATCCTACATTCCCCCGAATGAAATGTTACATAATAATTGTTATTCTGTCTGAAGCTGATAGTTGTTCATTATAAAGTCTTACAATAATAATAGTGGGCTGGAAAATTTTTACGTTTTATAATTTAATCTGAAATAATATTTTCTTGGAATACTATAAAGCCCAATGTGCAGTATGATTTGGTATTAAAATAAGCAAAAAGTGTGATCAGTAGGAATATGCAGGGCCGATCCACTCCATACACTTTGCTCTCGTCTTCCCGCGATTTCCCCAAGGCATTCAGACCACGCTGTTCATCCTATCATACACGTCATGCCGTGTATGTTAACATTTTCATTCTAACTTCGATACGCTGCTAGGCGAATTCGGCCAAAATGCTATTCTCCCAGGAATCGGTACGTGAGGCGAAACTAACAAATGTTTCAGCACGTCCAAGCTAGTAGTTTTGTTTTGCTATACGTTTTATCACCAAAACTTGGCAGTTTTGGGGTCTCTGTACATGAAAACTGTTTTCTTCCCCACTGTTTGAATGGATACATCCGACAGTCACAACTGCAGAACTGGCACGAACGGCAATTCCTTTATTTAGTGAGTTACTGTTTAGGATAATCGGTAACCGCAAGATGAGCTTCATGGGCCTTACTCCCGAACGAAAATTATTCGGAGGAGCAGATAAGACGAATGAGAGAGCGGGGCGTGTGAACAATACGGGGGAGAGGAGAGGTGCACAGAGAGCATGGTGAGGAAACCTGAGGGAAACAGAGTACTTGGAAGACCTAGGTATAGATGGTAGGATAATATTGAAATGAATATTAAAATTACTGCAGGAGCGTGGAAACCTGAGGGAAAGAGAACACTTGGAAGACCTAGGCATGGATGGGAGGATAATATTAAAATGAAAATCCTGTGTGAATTTCTGTTCTCTCCCATTCATGTTGTTGCCCGAACCCATCACTTCCTTCCTGATTTGATCAAACTAATATTTCTTCCCCTAGAAGTACAAATCATTAAGTTTCTCTACTTGTATTTTTCTCCACCCTTCCGTTATTGGACCCTTTTAGGTCCAAACTTCCTCCTCCAATGATTTATTTGCTCATTGTGGGAGATCAAACTTCACTCCAGCGCTAAACAATGGGCACATTTATAAACAATAGGCACATTTATAATTTCGGGTATTTTAACATTTAAGTTTGTGCATGACAGACGGGAACACTTAAGTTTGTGGACCAAACTGTAACAATCACTTCCTGAGTATAATCTGGTCTTAATTTATTCACGCATTCAATTATGGTTTGTTAGTGTCTTTCCTAAATATTTGAATTTGGTCATATTTTAAAAGTATTGATCAAGTGTAATGTTTTGATTGTTTCCTGCATTCTGTTGACAAGGTGTATACATATATTTAGTATTCTGAGCTTTTACTTCAAGACCAAATTCCTGCTTGAAAGAATGGGAGCAGCCAGTACTTATTTTGAAAAGTGTGGTTCGGGTCGAAGGGGGGGGGGGCAGAAAATATTTGAAAAATCAATTGTAAATCTGGTATTAATATTTCGCGTATTGCATTATTTTTTAAAAAAGTGTCCAGTTTTGAAGTTTTCTGAAAATAAAGTTATAGGGAGCAGGTTTGATCCGCCCTTGCCCCCCTACCATCGGTGCCCCTGATAGAGGATATCTATTCATAACTGGAAAAATTGCATAGAATGATGTTACACTTCGCAAGAGTGCGGAGTTTTTCCAGTTATCAGTTACTTTAGAATAAATGTGGGGAGAATGTAATGTTGAAAGTGAACAGGGCAAAGCCGCTTTAATTCTTCTCCTTCTTTTGAGTGTATATTTCCAGCAAAGTCACTATATAAACTGAGCTATCGCACCTTCAGACTTTCCGCACCCCTCCAGACCAGCCCTGGGGCCCAACCAGCCTCCTATACAATGGGTACCAGCTCTCTTTCCTGGGGGTAAAGCGGCCTGGACGTGGCGTCGACCACCCATCCCCATTTAGTGTCGAGGTTAAAGAAAGAGTAGAGCTATACAAATACTCACCTCTGGGCCTCCGCAGCCTGTCTTAGGTTGACCATTACCTTTAATTTTATGCCACCTTCTGCGGTATCTATAGAAGTAAAATTAGAATGATATTATACCGTGGCAAATGCCCTGTTAGATGAACACTAGAGAGTAAATTACGTAATCTGTGACGTAATACATAGAAATTTCCAAGGCGTTCTTTACATGCAAGTTGTAATGATGTCATTTAATGTAACCCTGTGACAGAAGTACGATCTTCCCTACGCCAGCCTTTATGAAAGTAAGGTTATCAACTTTAAGATATGCTGATTTATTATATTGAATTGCACTCAGATCCGAAAATCAGCGGGAGAGTAATGACGGAAATTAATTTACGCCCTATGTACGGTTTGATTTTCACTGTGCCGATCTTCACACCGTGCCATTTTCACTATACCGATTTTCACTGTGCCGGCTTTCACGAAACTAATTTTCTCAATGCTGGTTTTCACGAAACTGATTTTCACTCTGCCATTTTCACTATACCGATTTTCACTGTGCCGGCTTTCACGAAACTAATTTTCTCTGCGTCGGTTTTCACGAAACTGATTTTCACTCTGCCGGGTTTTACGTAACTGATTTTCTCTGTAACGGTTTTCACGAAACTGATTTTCACTGTACCGACTTTCACGAAACTGATTTTCACTCTTCCGATTTTCACGAAACTTGATATTCACTGTGCCGATTTTCACGAAGCCGATTTTCACTGTGCCGACTTTCATGGAACTGACTTTCACTTGCCGATCTTCACGAAAATCGCAGGTACTGTTATGTCACCTGCATCTAGTGGTTTTTAAAATGAAAAGAAGAATGTAGAATATAGGGAACATTTCATTTATTCTCCGAAGCAAAGAACTGCTTTCGCTGCACCGATTTTTATTAAACTAGTCCTTACTGAACTTTATGGTATGGAGGTATTGCATACTAAATTTCGTTCAAATCCATCAATAAATATGGACAGCACTGTTAGAAAATCATTCACATAGCCAGTGCTCACAAAACTTGTGCTTGCTCTACAGCGAACCCCTCTACAAAGTTTGATGAAAATCTAACAGGCAGCTCAGGCGCTGATACTCGGTAACCTACTGACGAACAGACGGACGGATGTAATTTCCACATAAAACTTTTTTTTTTACTTGGTAAGAACGCGTGAAATTGAAGTCACTGGTGCACAGACTGTGTCATGTTTTAAACTGTCCGAACGAGGACGCTGTGTTCGGTTATGTTGGCCACACATCATCTTCTGTTAACATACTGTGACAGCCACGTTCAGAATTTGTATGGAACAGCTGGCAAATACAGGCGAACATAACCTACCAGAAACTTGTGGCCAAGACGACAAATGTACATGAAGTTCAGCCCCTCCTGGTAAGCGAAACCGTACACATGGATATGCAGTTAACATACTTCCGGGGAAACTTAACTACCAAACTACACGGTGTCACATCCCGGAAGATCGTAATTCCCTTTAAGACTTCCTATAAACATTATCAGTCTTAACTAAGTGGTAACAGAACAGAGGTGGACCAAGCTGACAGGGCATAAAACAGATGTGATTTACAAGTAAGAGCTAGTATGGGTAGACCTCGTAGACGATGGGTGTTATGTATAGGGATACAGCTTGTGAATTAATATTAAAACGCGATTTTGTGTGCTAATCGCGAAGGCCATCAGCGTACGTTACAGGTAAAGCTTTTCGTTTTCCACGCCATGAAGGCACTTGGAGGTAAAGCTCCACTCATTCGCAGCGTATAACCAGCAACGTTTCACAATTTGTTTATTTCTGTAAGACGCTCCACATGTTTCAGACGGGTTTTCCGTCCATCATCAGGAGCTCAAAACTGCACATACAGCGTCAGGTATTTGTCAGACCGTTACTGTTACCTGCTGCTAGCTTGGCCAGGCTAGCAGCAGGTAGCAGTAACAGTCTGACAAATACCTGACGCTGTATGTGCAGTTTTGAGCTCCTGATGATGGACGGAGAACCCGTCTGAAACATGTAGAGCGCCTCACAGAAATAAATAAATTGTGAAACTTTGCATCTTGTCGGTTATACGCTGCGAATATATTAGCGATGCACGGGCATATGAATAACTGAAGAATAAAAAACCAACTAGATGCCACTTGTTATTTTATTGTACTTCTTATAGGCTCAGCATGTTTCGGGTACTACTATGCCCATCATCAGGAGCTCGCGACTGTAATGTTGATTACCACATTGGCCGTTTCGTTCTGTAAAGATGGAGGGGGTAGCATTAATGTAAAATTATGGTACTTAGTTGTGTGTGTCCGGTGTGATGTTCTTTGTCGCTTGGTTGTAGCTGGTAACGTGTTTCTGTTAATGTTAATAGTTGTGATCCTTTATGTGTGGTGATCGTTGTGTTCTGTTGTGTGTAGTGTGTGTCATTAGTGGACTGGTAATTAGATGTGTTGTTAGTTTTAATTTGTGTTGTAAATCTGAAATTGTACATACCTTGGTTTGCTGTAGGTTGGAGGTTAGGTGCGGTTAGGCTGGAGTAGTGTCCGGCTGCAGGCTAAAGCACGACTGGTCTTTTCATGTAGTATGTGGGGGATGGGGGTTAATGGCCATCTGAAATAGTTATATGAATGATAAACTCCACTCATTCTTCACCACAACACCGGATGGAAATGAGTGATTCACTTCACGCTCCGGCCTCTTTACCCCCGAGAAGTAACTCCTGTACAGATTCAGTATGAGACTGGGTAAGCCCGTGAGAATGTTTGGACCTTTCGGAGAAGAGATAATCCCTCTCTCTTACTGGGATTCGAAACCCTGATCACCCAGCTCGTAGTCTCGTCACTATACCAGCTATGATATGTTGGCTGCTATGCAATTAACATCCCCTGCGGGGGCATGTATGTCTGTCTGTTGTGAGTGTTTTGTGTTGTCAGGAAGAGGTCTCTGCGTCGGGCCGATCACTCATCCAGAGACCTACACAGTGGTGTGTGTGTGTGTGTGTGATCGATAAGCCTCGATAATGAGGAGGCCCTGGTCTACTACGGGCTGTTGAGCCATGGGGGGGGGGGATATATATGTAATAACATACCTACAGCTTGCATGTGGGGACCGCGGTAGCACAGTGGTTAAGTTGCTGTGCTACAAATCGGACGGGTCGCTGGTTCGATTCCAGATGGTGTCATTGGAATTTTTCATTGACATATTCCTTCCGTTCTAACAGAAGTGAGTACCAGGAATATTTCCTGCGGGTAAAAGCGGCCGGTGCGTAAGGCTTGACGACCTTACCACCATCCTGTGCCATTGTCACGTAATCTGGGAACTTTATCTTCCTGGAACGCTCTGGGCACCCTGGTCGTGTGATGGCACTGATTTGCCTTACAGCATATTCATGACGTTCATCCCAAGCCGTTAACATAGCATCTGAATCAAGACCCTCTTCAAGGACGCGGATCAGAATAAACCAATCCTCCAGACGCTCACAATCCGGTTTTCTTCCTGCGCCCTTAACTAATGATGTTATTTGTTGGGACGAATCAAATCAGCGGGTATGAAAGTCGGAATTAGCGACACGTAGATGAATTCCAGCTTGAATATTCTCTCGCGTACGGACAAATAGCAGCTCAGTTTGTCTCTGTCTGTCCGTCTCTCTTCTACTTACATCAATCACACGTTGTAGCCAAAAGAAAATAATGCCTACAAAATACTGTTACTTTCTCTCTCTCTCTTACTCTCTCTTATTTACACGATAACACCTAATCTGAAGATTAATTAGTTATTTTATTCTGGCGTAAGTTGCTAAGTTGACTTAACTGTAGGCGTCGACCAGCGGTTGAGCCTGTTCATTTTGTGTCCTCATTACTGAGGTTTCTAGATCACACACAAAGCGACACACCACAGTCGGTAGGACTCCTCTGGACGAGTGATCAGCTCGTCGCAGAGACCTCTACCTGACAACAACACACAACACTCACAACAGACAGACATCCATGCCCTTGATTTACTCCTGCTCTACGATCTCTCTTCTGGGATCTCATCTAGCGTAGATTGGTAGTTAGCTACCGAAGTTTCGGGACAACCTGTCGGTCCCATCTTCACGGGTCAGTCAGTTCTTCGATTACCAGGACTGCTTAACTGAGCACCGCACACACCACCAGCATAACAAGATGCGCTGACTGACTGTGCTCAATTCTGTATATTCTAGGTAGGTTTCACACTTTTTATAGGCCACGAAGGCCCTTAGGGTCAGTAGAGGTAAAGCTGTACTCTTTCTAGGACCTCGGCACTCTAGATGGGGGTGGGGGTCAGCCACAAGCCCCGGCCGCCTCTACTCCCGGGAAAGTCCCGGTACCCATTGTACCGGAGGCTGGATGGGCTCCAGGGCCGGTCTGGACGGGCGGAAAATCTCGTCCTCACCGGGATTCGATCCCGAACCGTCCAGCCCGTAGTCAATCGCTGTATATTCTACACCGAAGAATTTCAAACAGTTCTTCTACAAGCAGCAGTACAAAATGTTATGCAACCATTTTACATAATCATTTTACTCGGTGATGATGGGCCAATAATAAGGCCCGAAACATGTAGGATTTACTCTGGGTAAATGACCAACTTAATGTGCGTGATTCAAAAAGATGGACTCAATTTAGTAAATCTATATTTCCTGAGCTATAAATGGTGTGTGAATGATATACATAGCATTTGAAAGAGGAGATCCTAGATGTACGAATACCATTGCCCCTACCAACAACTGTGGAAGATATAAAAAACCGTATCACAACTGCAGTGAACTCAGTGACGCAAGACATTCTTCTTCGGGTGTGGGACGAATTCAGCTACCGTCTAGATGTTACCCCTGCTGTCGAAGGGGGGCACATTGAACATTTATAAACTTAATTGAAGTATAATTAAATGTAATTTACATCACATTTGTCACTAGTTTTAAGTTTGAAATATAGAATTACGAAATTGAGTCCATCGTTTTGAATCACACTGTATAATATGTTTATTATTATTATAATCCTCTACATGTTTCAAGCAACTCTGTGCTCATCATCAGGAAGTCGAATTGTATTAATACAGCGTCTGGTAATTGCATTCTCTGTAACTGACCGTCCGGTGCGCACACCGTAGGGTCGCTTAGAGAGAGTATTATATCAGATGCTGTATTAATACAATTTGACCCCCTGATGATGAACACAGTGTTGCTCGAATCATGTAGAGGATTATAATAGTAAACGTATTATAAACGTAATTTTACATCAAGTTGGTCATTTACCCAGAGTCACACCAGGATGCAGTCAGAAAAACATAAAATGTAGGAGTTAGTGGCTTTTATAATATTATCGTAAACTTAATACAATTAAGTGCATTTGTTGACCTCAAGTACAGCAAATGGACTGTAATGCACGGAACGGAAAACGTGAAAAAATATTAAGATTTTATCACTAGCTTCTGATGAATGTAATGGACTAATTGTTTCTCGTACAGTTTCCAGCTGGCTTAGAAGTATAATCTCAGCTAACTGTGTTTTGTCTTCGTGTGAACGAGATATTTCCATAAATGTGTATTGGTCTTCGTGTAAAGTACCCGTTATTCCATAAATCTTATTGTAGCACCGTCCAATTTTTGCAGAATCACTTCAATTCATCAACCAACAAATACACTTACATAACTTTCACATAAAACACTTTTAAAACACCTTAAAACACTACGACATGTTTCGATCTTGTCAGATCATCATTAGGGAGCTTTGTTCCTTGCTAAAGTTATGTTACAGTATTCACAATTCAATTGGTATTTGCAAACGAGGTATTGTGGTAGCTGCCACAACACCTCGTTTGCAAATACCAATTAAATTGTGAATACTGTAACATAATTTTAGCAAGGAACAAAGCTCCCTAATGATGATCTGACAAGATCGAAACATGTCGTAGTATTTTACGGTGTTTTAAAAGTGTTTTGTGTGAAATTATGTGTGCATTTGTTGGTTGATGAATTGAAGTGATAACCGTTATTCTTTTCAGAATTTAATGAAATCTGAAAACTCTTTGGAAAATACGTAAATACAAAATTTCATGAAAACCTCTCCAGTGGGGGCCGAGTTGCTCCATGCGGACAGACGGACGGACGGACAGATAGACTTAACGAACCTATTAGTCGCCTCTCGCAAGTCTGCGAATACGCGTGAAAACTAAAACCCCTAAAATTTTTGAAAGAAATTGTATAGACCATATCTGTACCAGGGGCACGCGGTGGCGCAGTTGATTGAGACACTGCGCTACAAGCCGGAAGTTCTTGTATTCGATTCCAGATGGTGTCATTGGAATTTTCCATTGACATAATCCTTCCGGACGGACTATGACCCTGGGGTTGACTCAGCCTCTAACATACGAGGGAGAGTCAAATGAAAACCTTAAAAGTGCGATAAAAATTCGAAACACAGCTCGATTTTCTTGTAAGTTGACAACAATGATACTCATGGTTTGAAGAGTGCCCGACAGGTGGCAGTACGGTGCAGAAATGCCACACGACGGCGCAGTAGTAGTGTAAAGATGGCGGCCGCGCTTGCAAAATGCACCAAAGAAGAACAACTTTCTGTAATTCATTTTTTAAGCAGTGAAGGGGTGAAACCCATCGAAATTCGTCGTCGAATGAAAGTTCAGTATGGTGATGCATGTCTGTCACTACAGCAAGTGTACGAGTGGAACAGGAAATCCATGAACGGCATTAGTTCTGTAACAGACTCTCCTCGACCTTGTCAGGCACACCGAGTAGTGACACCAGAGGCCATTACAGCAGTTGAAGCCATCGTGAAGGAAAATCGCCGCGTAACAGTGAATGAAATAGCCGCGTATCTGGATACGAGTCATGGATCAGCACACCATATCGTCCTTGATAGAAAAAAAAATATTTAAGGTTTTCATTTGACTCGCCCTCGTAAATGACTGTCAAGTGTATTTCCTAGGTGGTAAAGGCGGCCGGTGCGTAGGGCTGACAACCTTACCACCTTCATGCGCTGATTGTCTTGAAATTTGGGAACCTCAACCCCCTGGAACCCTCAGGGCCTGTCCAGGCTTGTACAGGAATTGCTTTATCTTTTATTTCTGCAACACGTAACAATACGCTTAGACATAAAGTTGGAGATAAAATTTGCGAGGCCAGAATTCGACACCGGATAGGCCTATCCTCTCTGTGGCTTTGTTTTGCAGACCCTGTAAACTCTCAAACTGTGTATTTTTGAGTGAAGTGCGTTAGCGTGATTATGAATGATAAATCGAGAAGTCTGTAAGGGGAGGAACTGCAGTGCTTCCTTTCCAGACATTATATCCGCTTTTATTAGAGGACTCAGCAAACGTGCTCGTAGGCCCGAATTTGGTTTTCCTGAACGCGAATAGTTAGAGACATTACCACTGTGCTAACCCCATGTGCACGATAAAGGGGTGGATGTGAGTGGTCAACCGTCTCTCCGCCGATTCAAGTGTGAGGGTTGTTTGCCCGGAGCCTGGCGGAATGGCAGTTCCGCTGCTGTTATTTCTTCATTTCACAACGAGTGTCTGTGACTTATGAACATTTTACAGTGGCAAATTGTATGAATCTGTCTGAATGCAAAGAAATGTTATTGGCATTTGTTTTGAGGAGATTGCTGTGGGCATAACAAAGTCTCCGTCTTTATCCTACATAGGCAATTTAAGGAAATGGAGAGAAAGCACTGTAGAAAGGATAACGTGTTAATGAGCAAAATAACTGTCACATGCCTCCTCTGGTAGTAGCATATTAATCAGCGCCATAATTACCACATGCTTTCTTTTTTAGCGACCGCCTCTGTGGTCTAGTGGTCAGGGTTTCTGGCTACAGATACAGAGGTCCCGGGTTCGATCCCCGGCGCTACCAGATTTTCTGAGTAGTAGTGGGTCTGGAACGGGGTCCACTCAGCCT
>Ga0131853_10007126_pt1 | contig 20199 bp, 16 predicted proteins | sample TergutLab28metaG_FD_92764 | JGI IMG/M metagenome (GOLD analysis project Ga0131853, IMG submission 92764) | Labiotermes labralis P1 segment gut microbial communities from Petit-Saut dam, French Guiana - Lab288 P1 (version 2) (version 2) | ecosystem: Host-associated > Arthropoda: Insects >... | reverse complement strand
CCCCCCACACAACCACCACAAACAAAAAAATTTCTCCTCAAAAAAAGTTTTAAAAAAAAATATAATTAATTTTTGTTTATATTATTAACCACATCAAAAAAAAAGATGGGGGGGGGGGGGGGGGGGGGGAGAAACATTTTGTAATGTCATTTGAAAATGTGAATGCACAGCAGCTGTACATAAAATTCTTACATACCTTCACATCATTATCAGATGTAAAATTTCCAAGCGCCTTAAATATCTTGGGCATGGCAGCTGCTAATGTCTCCAGAACAGGTTCTTCAATACGTCGAGCAATGTGGATTATGCACGGAATCAAATTCATCACATATGGCTTGCCTTTTTGTGGTCTGCAACAGTACATATACTGTACACACTGAATTCAAAATTTCAGCGCATAAGAGGACTATGCATATCACATGCTCCACATCATTAAGTGTTCAAACTTTGGTGCATAACAGTAGGAATATCATGTGCTGCATAACATACAAGTGTCTAAAATTTAGTGCATATCTCAAGGAATATCATGTTCTGAACAATATATGTGCACGCTTAACACACACGTGTTCAAAACCAGTACAAAACAGAAGGTATACCATCTGCTGCACAACATGCAAGCGTCTAAAACTCAGTGCAAATTTCATATTCCTAGATTTAATACCTATTAAGTCTCAAATTATGAAATTAAGTCTGTAGCTGGATTATGAATATACTTGTAAATGGTGTACAAAATATATTTGTAAGTCAGCAATTACAAAATATTTCACCTGGGTGAACAATGAAGATTATGCACGACCAATAAATTCCACACAGACAAAAAAAAGTCAGGCAAGTAAGTGATAGGTTCTGCAAAAACATATCAACTTAGTACCAAACCCCAATGATAGCAGTAACCTTCTATAACATATCTACAACTGTGTACAATAACACGCCGTTTGAACACGTGGTTTAAATGATACAACCATGTGAGAAGTTTCCAGTATGCAAGGACCCAAATATACCTCAGTGTTACATGATATATTTTCAATTCTGTCTACTAACTGAAGCATATTATAGACATACTGCAGCAAGGTTGGAACTTCGAATGCAGTTTTGAAAATGTTTCAGTAACTAAAGTAACTGGATATCTAAGCTGCCCTGATAGATGTACAGTTGCGATGTTTGACATACTATGAAATCACTGATTGGAACCAAACTACAAATGTCAATTCAAAACCTGAACTTCATTTCTACATTTCCCTTAAAATCATGGGTCACAAACCTGTGGCCTGCAGCCACATTTGTAAATTGTGAATATGCTGTAAAAAGCATACAATAATTTAGGCAGTTAGGTACACAAATTGATATTTTTTACATGCAGCCCACAAACCTACCACAATAATGGGTGTTTACTTTTGCCCAAAAATGGCTGGAGACTGATGCCTTATGTGAAGTGTTCACTTTCAAGAAGTTCCTTTCAATGGTTCTCTTCAAACCTTCCTATGCAGGAAACACTGTATCCATTTGTGGGTTACTTAGTAACAGGGTCAGTAACTTGGACCATGTAGTGTAAACAGACAGAAAAAATTTCTAGCCTCATGCAAACATTAATTTGCTTAATATGTAGAAATAAGAAGTATCAAATCACATAAAAAGCATACTTTTACAGATCTTACAGAATAGGTTTATCATATGAATAATGTGTTAGACTAGTATAAAGGTGTCTGGTGGTTCAAATCCTGACCAGATGAAGGAGCTTCTAATTCTTGTCATCACATCCTCCAACCATATGACATGAATGTGGGTAAAAATATACCACAACCACCTCCTACTTGTCTTCTGTATAATACAGTTTACTATCATTCTCACACCTCAATGAACACTACTCTGTCTCTTCCAGTAACATTTAACTGCCTACAACTTAAATGCATATCTGTCAATCAACACTTTACTAAAACAAAAATGTTACTATATAAACAATGCCTCCTCCTCCTCATACCGAATCAAGTGGCACAGTTCAGCAAACCTCCACAGCGCAGCTCTTAAAGGACGAGGATTCCCATTCTTTTTAATCTCCTTATGTAATTCCACTTGAATTTTCACAACATTGCTGTCTGTCATTGCCTATAAAGGAGAAGAAATATCAAAGAAAATAGGAAAATTTTAGTAAGTTACAACAACATGATGAACAGGGAACAAGGTGTAACATTTGGCCCAGAAACACTGGAAATGGGTTCAGAGATTCACAGAAATGGCTTACTCAAACGAGTAAATATTCAGCTCATACACAAATGCTAACTACAAGTGACCAGTTAATAACATTATTTTTAAACAATTGGCCACATTTGGATTTTATCAAATATATGTTATTTTATGCTGTTACCTGATGAGTAATATATCTGAGAGGTGGTTTCTAACACATGATACCCTAAAGTAGTTGACGCTGTTCCACTGGATGAAAGTTTTAATCTGAAAGTTATAAAATTTTTGGATACTCTTCAAAAGTTACTTTTAATGAAAGATTTTGTCTGATCTCGCCTTTCTGAGATCATATATTGCTCTGTTACCAAACTTCAGTTATTGACATCTGTTGGTACACACACGTGTGAATGCATCGCAATGACATCATATACAGAATGCCCCATACATCTGTTCTCATAGAAAACATCACTGTTTGTTCAAGACAGAAAACACAAGTGGGCAATATAATTGAGAGGAAGAGTGTTCAGGAAAAGGCAGAAATTGCCCTTTTGCATGCCTGTGGCCTTTGTGAACGAAAGACAACTGAAAAATTTCACTGTCATTATCCCAACAGACTACAACCTGGAAGCATTCTATTGGTCAAATTTATTCAAGATTTCAGGAGATCAGCAGTGTTTCACACAAAGAGCAGGTTGCCCAAGAAATTGAACTAACGATGAAAGCAGTACGGTTATACTTGCCAAGATCGTAGTAGGTCCACAATTATCCATGAGAGAGTATGTATCTGAAGCTGTACTTCCTAAGTCATGTGTACAGTGAATAATGCTACATTACTTATTTCATCTGTATAAGATACATTTTGTACAAGAATTACATGAGATGATACAGATAAGTGAGTTCAATTTTGTGAGTGGTTTAAAGCACAAAGAATCCATGCAGACAATATCATGTTTAGTGATGAGGCCTGTTTCCACCTAAATGGATGCATGAACTGATGTAACACCATGTGTCAGGTGTAGGATAATCATCATGACGCATTTGACGCTCATCAGGAAACTAATCCAAGAATAACAGTGTGGTGCAAAATACATGGAAACACTCTTGGAACCAGCATTCCTGGAAGTAGGTCTTAATACTGAATGATATCTCCAGTTGTTGAATGATATGTTGGCAGCATATGTGAATGAACTGCCACTCCCAGTATGTCAGTTTTACTTTCAGCAAGATGGAGCACCAGTTAATTTTGCTGGAGAAGTGCGCTGGACAGATGAAATTCTTCCTGGGCAATGGAATGGGTGCAGGGAACCAACTGCATGGCCACAAAGCCCCCAGATCTCATACCCCTAGATTTTTCTTTCTGGGGTCATCTGATGTCACTTCTGTAGCATACCTGGCCATGTACCACTTGGTGACCTTAGAGAAAATACCCATGCTGCTAATACAGACATCACGCTTCACACTTTATAACATGTGTGTTGCAGTGTGCAGCAATGTATCAAACCATGCAAGCAACAGGAGGGCTATCGATATCAACATTTGCTTCCCTAGTGTTTTTTTTTAATGAGATTGGACTGATAGGATACACAATATTCTCATTTCCATGGGTATATGATAGCAGAGCTTTATGAAGATTCCTTCTTACATTTTAAATGCAATTATATGTGTTCAGAGGTTATCTAATATTCACACAGGCAGTGTCAAACACAGACATATGTTTCTTAAAACCAAATCTTATACTCATGTGACCACTTAGTACATCACAACAATGAGAATGACATCTGTAGTTTGTTCAGTCAGTCGGTCAGTCAATTAGTTAAGCAGGCAGCCAGTGAGTTAGTTAGACAGGCAGTCAGTCAGTAAGTCAGAGAGTGCATTTGTTTGTTTGTTTGGTTAATTAGTTGTTTAGTCAATCAGTCATTTAGCTGAACAGTCCAGTACTCAGTAAGTCAATGAACAATAGAACAGTTCAATTCCACAGGGTTCTGAAAGTGGCATCCAATACTTAGAAATGCTGTTCTTTCACTTTTCCCATCATCTTATGTACAAGTGAAGCATAACATTTGGAAAATGAATCTGCTTCCAAAACAATGTGTTTCAGTTGTAGGTTAGATGATAGAAAAACACCAGAAGAACAATGTTTCTGGAAGAGCGAGAAAGTTGCTCATAACTCAACTTCTAGTAAGGCCCATACCACAAGGGCAGCACTGATGAAGTGGTTGGAAGAAATCTATCAGCAAGACTTTTAGTAAATTTATAAGTTTTCTCAGTGAACCATCTCTTAAGTGCTAAATGAAGATGAAACTGATTTCCTGCTAAATCCAAGAACTACTGAAACATTAGCAGCAAAGGGACACCAACATGTCTACCAACAAGAAGACAATGACTGAACAGAATGCCAGGCAGTTCCTGTAGCTGTACGTGATGAGTGTGTCCCTATTGTACAACAAATAAAGTGGAAACTTATTTGATTCTTAGTTTATTCAACAACATTGCTTAAAAATTCTTTTTTGGGGGGACTCCTGCATGAAACTTGGGTTACTCTATGTATCTTGACCTCCTGAATCAAAATCTGACATTATAAAAATTCTATGACTAAGGTTTAAAGAAACAGAGTATTGACACCTTCTCGGTTTGAAATAAATTTTTCATTTTAATGTTCTCATATTCAGGAGAAAAATGGGAATCTTACAGAAAGTGAGGTTAATTTAGGGTGAATATTTATTACAATGAAGTATTATCAGTTACTTTCCCATTTTATTGTGCTATATTAGAATAGGCAATAGTTCCCTACCAAGAACACAATTTAGCTGAATCATTTTACACTTTATTTCATCTTGTATGCAGATGAGTTTGTCTTGTAAGTTGCCAGCTGTAGTCAATAAGCATTCCTTGACTCCACTGTCCTTGGTAGCATTTTTCCATAGTAGAGACATCTTAGTGAAATCTCTCATCATGCTCATCACTGACACATCCAAATATGCTGGTAAACACATCCAGATGACTGTGAAGGAAGTGCAGTTTGAGCAACATGTTCCACCCCCTATAACTGAAGGTTTTAAGCATATTTTCAACAACTATCCTGTAGTTGGGTGACTTATGTTTACCTACAAAGTTGTAAGCAACTACTTTCAATAGCTTCTGAAACACCTCTTTCAGTCTACTCGAGTAATGTATTGAAATTCTTGTCCTTCACATCTGAGGACCAACCAGGTCCCCTCTTTGATTTTGGTTTCACTGATCTGTTGGGAATTCTGCAGCAGATATTGAAATGCCTTTCCATCATGGTCCAGAACTTTGACAAAACTCTTTGTCATATGTAAAGAAAGTAAAAATATTTTCTTCAGATGTACTAGTGGTACATTTCTAGTGTCCTTCTGTCCAGGTTCAAATTTCTCACATCCGTACCACTCTTTCACACAACAGTGACAATCTTTTGTACCAAAGTCCCATTCACATAAAAAACAACAGAACCTGGTAAATAAAGCTGCATGCCAACAAGGAGAACTATGACTTTCAATCTCCACAAGTATTCCACAAATGTATGTTGTACTGCATTCAACTGAGGAGTTTCATCTTCTCATATAATTCCTTTATCTGAGCAGCATGAAAACATGGATTGGAGGAAATTCACATCCTACATAAGGAGAACACCTTTCAGACTTGCGTTAGATGTATAAGTGAACAAACGCCATTCTTCACCCTCACAATCATGTCCCAAAAATTTCATTACACCATCAACATCATTAAAGTAGGACATACTTTCAGGTTTTTGTTACTTAGGGTTGCCCACAAAACAAAATAAAACTTGTTATCTATGACAGTTACAGAAATAATCAATATGAAGCACATGGGTACATACATAAGTGAATAACAAAAACATTAATTATAAAACTTGAGCATTTCTTAAAAACTATGGGTGAAAGAAATAAACTACAGCCATATCTGGTAAACTGGAGTTCTACTCCATCACCTTTACTTTGCTCATACTAGAAGTAAAACCTTTGTTAAACAGTGCAATACTTCCCAAATGTACCAGTTAAACAGTGGTGAATTACAGAATTATCACAAATGATTAACTGAAAATGATATGGAAGAGAGCCGCTGTGTTTATTTTATGGTCTCATCCTATCTTTGTTCAGACAGAATGAGGAAAAACATTTAAAAAAACTTCAATCTTTGAAGTTGGTCTATGTAATGAGATTATAACTGGCACTTCTGGAATATGCAGCAGAACTAGCAACCACTGCATTAAAGTTTGGCAGACATGAAAATTGCAGCAGCACACCTAAACATCACAAGCAGATTCATCATTCAGCCATCTTTTTACATAATTCTGAACCCAAAGACAAACCTTGCAGTACAAAGCCTGTTCACCTACTTACCCTGATAACCCTGTTCAGGCTCTCATCTGCTATCATTCGAACATCTGAATGACAATCGTCACAGAGCTGAAGCAGTACCTCAATTGAAATGCTCAGAAGCTGGGAGAAGTTTGACGCTCCTTTCACTCCGGAATGACACATTGCATCTGCTACTGTTAAACAGTGACTTATTTTTTCCTTTCTCCTGTAATTCAAATAAATATAAATTAAAACTTTATGTCAATTCAAATTATTTAAGTAAAATGTCACTCATAGAAATAATATGTGTGACAGAGGCTAAAAGTCTGACAACTCTTTCAGCAGCTGCCTAGTGACACAGTACTGATGTGAATTTTCACATCTCAATATTCATGTGTGTGTGTGTGTGTGTGTGTGTGTGTGTGTGTGCGCGTATGTCCATTTAGTAAGAGTAGAGAGAGAATGGAAGGGACAAAAGGTTCCTTTTGTTTTGGAAAATCTGATGTTCAGAAACAGGTGCACCAGTATGTTACAATGTGAAAAAGAATAAACATTTACATTCTATGTATAACAGAGTAAGACATCTCATAAAACAACAGCAAAACCAGGCCAGACTACAACATCACCACCAATTGAGCTGCAGCATTCTAACAGTTGAGGAATTTTGAAGAAGACTGATCCACTGTGTAGTGAATGATGGCACAGAATGTACGTGAAAGATTTTAATGAGACAAAATAAACACCAGACATATTCAAGAAGACCACAAACCAGGTAAAAACAAATCTCCCAACATCTGTAATGCAAGAAGCTCTTCATCACACACACACACACACATTTTTGAGAATGTGGAAACTGTCTGTCCCACCATGACAATCTTGATCTCTGTTCATACAGGAATATTTAACCAAGAAAGGCACCAGTGGACTTTGTAACTCCGCCACCCTCCAACTCTAGCCCTTGCTGATCACCATTTCAACAATGAAATCCCTCATAACTGGGCAAACTGGGCACAGGTTCTTGGCAGCAGAAGAGATGAAAGAGGCTATGACAACAGCCTTTTTAACTTCTAAATTAGAAAATCTCATAGTGTTGTATTAATAATCATTATAAAATAACAATAAAAATTAATGCAGTCATCACGATAAATATTTGGTGTGCCAACTGTATTACACAAATCTCAACTATATACTACATACTCAGGATGAGTATTTTGATAGTACTAAGTTCTAGGATTTGATTTTACTTTATAAATGTAATAATAGCCATTATTCTACATTTTGATGCTTTATACTTTTACTTCAATCTGTCATCAACAAATTACAATTGTATTAATATAATTTTTCTACCATGACAGAAAGTATTAATTTTGTAAATAAATTTGTTTGATACTTCTATTGTAATTTATTGTTCCATATATTATATTATTATATTGATTTTAAATTAACTGTATGCATTCTTCATTCTGCATTTATATGATTCTTTGTCACTATGACATATGCTTTGACATGGCATGTACATTTGGTGTTGTATTTTGATGACAAGTTCCATATCCAACAGGTCTGTTAAATCGTATATGGATCTGATGAATAAATAATTAATTAATTAATCTGTTAAAAAGAATTTCCTAGCAATAACTATTTATCAATACATGGTGATTTCTTTTAACTGCAGATTAGGCTGAAAACATAACAGCCACTTCATGAAGGGAAAGGATTCCCATTCTTTTGACTGTCCCCAACGTATGAAGATAAAATTTATCATGGCCTACATAGAAGGCAGCTCTTTCTCCTCACCTGGGTTCCTCCTAGTTGTTGAGACACAGCAAGTCTCTGAAAAGTTGTAATTTTTAGAACTAAAAAATATCTAATATCCTGCAATAGCACAACAATAATACTACATTACTATTAACAAACTGTATACCTATGATGACCAGCATCTCTTGAGCAATAACAACTCAGAATGCCTGTCAGTAACATGTCTGAATCATGTGACAAAATTTTCTCACTTATTATATCTTCCATGTCTAATCATGTTTTGAAGGTATCCAGTCCAAACCAGCTGGTGAGTGGCTATCCCAATTGTGATATTCTTCATGCTTCCAGACAAATGAAATTACAGAACCTTGAAATGGCCCAACAAAACCTTGCTGTGGTGTCCACATCAGACAGGAGGGTAACACACATAACAGTGGAAAACAGGGGTGTGGTTCACTCATGCTAAAGTGTGAAGTATCATGCTGTGGGCTGCAAAGCACTAACATAGGGAAAGACAGTGTCACAGATGAACCCCTCTGGGCTCTAGACAGCACTCCAATGTCCATATGAGTGATATTATATTCCCACTGCTCATGGAATGAAAATAGAAACAAGAAAATACAAAAAAGTTATCAAGACCAAAAATCATGAAGAGTCTGCAGCAGGGAGACAAATATAAGCAAACAAGCAAAAAGAAAAGAATTTTCAACAGGCAGCCAGCAGCTCCAGCACACTACCACAGAATGCTAGCAGCATCAGCAAACCTGCAAGTGTTCGAAAATCAATGAAAGACAGGGTGACTTCTAAGTTGTAAAAAACTTGCCATGAACTTTGTTCAAATTAACTTGCACCACAGCAAGACAACAGCAATACTCTTTTTTACTTTCGTTTATGACATACAATCCCAATACGCATGCGCATAGCAGATACACCACTCTTACATCATCTGCTCTGCAATGCTAGTTTAGTACATAAGACGTTCCTACACAGGACACATCAATACACACCAGAGGGTATGCAAATATTGAAAGGCATATATCTATTTGACATTTTAACATAATTTTATTCCCTCCAAACTTAAAAATTTCATCCACATGTACTGGACTTGATCTTTCTGGTTCAAAAACATCAACGTCAGATGTTTGTATACATAGAACTACATGTGTTATAAGCAAAGACATATCAATGAATTTTAACCTAGAACATGTCAACATCACAACAGCCATAGTACCTATATTATTGTATTTACAGCTAGTTTATATATGTAACATTATACATGTCAGCTTGATGTAATAGCACATATTCCTTTTTACTGAAATCTCCCTGAGGATGGTAATTTACTGATGAAACATGTAGGTGGGTGAAGTTTATATATAACACAAAATTCTGTTGTGTGCATATGATGGATATACAAATGATATCAACAGAAGTTCTTTGCTAGAACTAACTTGGGTATGGCACATACAGCAATTATTCAGAAATCCAAGATTTATGGGGGCAAAAATTAATGGAATAACTAGCTCTGGGGAAACAATATTTTCTGTTGCGCCTAAAGGTAATTCATGATCCTGACTTGTCTGAGAAATTACAATCACGCCTTACCACATTTCAAACTCTGTTACAGGAATGTAGCAACAGCAATAATAACAAACATGAAAAGACAGAACCAGAAGGAACTTATCTTTACTTCAGCATATTACCTGATACTGATGTGTGACATCACGAAGCATGGTAGCTCTTAGAATTATGTCAGGGAAACCTACTACATATAAAATATTGAAAAAACAGGACTGTATCCAGAAGAAAATTCTGGGAACTTTTGCATGAGAACTACTCCAATGAAAGTTTGAAAATATCCTGCTTGCCATACTCCTCAACAATCACAGAAGAGACTAGAAAATAATTCTGTAAAATTTTTCTCCAGCAACTGGTCATATCACACTAAGCACGTAAACTTGAAGGGAAATTGCAGTTGCAGTGTTATCATTATTGCACCGACTATCAAATGTTTTGCCACAATAACTGGATATTGCTGGAACTAGTTCAACCTCCTACATTGAGTGGATTAAAATATTTGATCTTATGGCCGAATGTAAACTCTCAAAAACGTGAAATGCTGGTTGGTGCAGTAAGTTCACATGAGATCTGGACATCCCACGCACCTGTACATTTTCAGACCCTACCAAACTGGAGAGCTCTTCGTCCTGTAATTATACCAGTTCTGAAAATTACCAGCATACCTTAAAGCCGTTTCCTCTGACAGTGCTGGTGATAGTTGCAGCAACTTGAGGGATTCTAACGATTTCACTAATTTCTCTAGAGTTGCCATTGTTCAGACGTCACTTAGAATGAAGAAAAATGCTATCACATAACACTAGCACACAGAATGCATTGCTTATTCCAACTGTTTATACTCAATGTGAGCTACAACACAGCGAAACATAACCACTCCCTCCCTAATACGATCCCCCAAGAACAAAATGCCCCAAATACAACCATCTAAAGTGAAAGGAACTGATACAATTTATTTAATCATAATTCGCCACAATTGTTGATATCATTATACACATTTTTACAAAAAAAAAAACTTAATTTCTACTCGCATCCACTACACCTATCCAAAAGACGGAAGGTCCTACGATTCATGTTGCGCACGCACGTTGGACCAGAGATACATAATAATCAGATCGTTTGGTCCCATCCAAGCTGTCAACATCACGACAATAGTAATCTGTGATAGTGACGCGTTCACAAACCGGAACAGGCAGGAACCATGGCGGTAAAAGCTGTGGTCATGTGGTGTAAACTGTACCATAATCATAGTTTAATTGGAACCACCTCTGACTCTACAATGACGATCTATCTTTGCTACACACATCCCCCAACCCGAGGTGAGCCTAGCCGTGACGTTCCGGTTGCTGCCACGGATTACTACGTCTGCTATAGACGTGCTACAAGGAATATGTTAGATCAGGGCTGGCCAACATGTCGACCCCGACGAATAGTTCCCTGAATAGTTTCAGTAATAAAACCTAATGTAAAAGTAAAGTTCACCCTAGAACTGGCCATGAATGCCAGAAGGGGAGTAGAGGGTTAGCTAAACGTTTTCTTTCAATTCGGCGCTGAATGGGGTTGAGTAGGCAACGTCACGCCCCGGCCGCTGTATCCGCGAGAAAAACCCGGTATCCATGGGAGGCTGGGTGGGTCCCAGGACCGGTCTGGACAATAAAATCTAACTACCGTAATATAATAGGTCTACAGAATATAATACAGCAACTGTATTAGCAAAGATAATATTTAGGAACTATAACTCATCACTTGTAAGACAACATACAGTGGACCAATCTTTCACATGTGTATTCACAACACAGATCATCGATTCACCTGTGCCGCACTCAGACGAGTCCATACGAAACATGCGGCCCTGCGATGGGTTGAAATTGGGTAGCCCCGCGCTAGATGCTCTGTGGGCTCTTGAACCTCAAGGGATCAATACAGCATTGCGAACAACAGGGGCAAAAGAAGTTTGTCTCCCTGGTCATCAAAAGTAATAATCTGCCCCATTACCACAAGTGTGCAAGGACGCTGTCAATATCACATTAGGTACAGCAGGAGAGAGAAATCCACCGATTTCATGAATGCTGTACAAGGCATGCCAACTAGTAACTGCTGAGTTGCGTTTGCTGTACTTCTGGAATGTGACACTGCAACCATAGGTAATTGGTTCCCAACATTTCAAGTCAACATGCTGATCTCGTCTTTGGTGGTCAAGTTGAGACCACTATGCTGTCTCGAACGTCAGGAACTAAGTACCTAGTGACACAGCATCATATTCCAGAAGCACCACTAAGTTAACATTTTCATAAATTAATTGATGAAGTCAGGATAAAAAAAAAAAGAAAAAAAATCAGGATAAGAGTGTTACATCACTAACATACTCTTGACATTCCTATGTGTCCCTCATACCTTCAAACATGTATGTAAACCAACACAAAATATATGAGCAAAATTTGCTACAACAGTGTTGCAGACATCATACTTATGCTGTGTGGATATATGTGTTTGCATAGAATGTGCAAAATGCCCGCCAAGATGCCCCATGTGCTGTGAAAAAAATTTACAAAGAAAGAAATGTTACCATCCCCTGTAAGGTAAATTCGCTGACAGTACTCAAGTTATAATGCAGTTTAAAATACAACAAAATAAACAGTATTTGTCCATATAATTCTTAACTAAACTTATCAAGACCTGCATATTTTTAAATTTCATATTTTTTACACGACGTTTACAGAAGTGTGCCATGCATAATCACGAATTTCACCCTGTCCCTCCTACACTGGATGTTCCATCTCTGAAGACTGTTGGGATTTCTACAAAATTACATATTGTTTTGTAGTACATACTAAGATTTGCCTTGCAAATTATTATTACACACACACTGAGCAGAAACACAACTGTGAATTTTAAAACCTTTTAAATCCTCTTCCCACTAAAAAAAAATAAGCACCCTTGTTTGTTCTTTCTTTGGGCAAATTGACACCAGTACAGCCATGTCCCAGTCACAAGTATAACAGATACAATGATTTGCCTGAAGTGGTGTTTTGCAATGTCAGCTCATGAGTTTTGTGGCTGCCAAATGTTAGCAGTCTTGCTTGTATCTGTGGCAGTCGAATAAAAACTTTATTTCTGGTTTTTGAATCATCTTTGTAATTTAGTTATAATATACAGTGATAACAGGTGCTTCCATCAATTAATGCATGATGTGGCGATATAAAATTGTGTTGGTTGGAATAAGGGCTGCATTATTATACCTAGAAGGGAGATTTTATTTGGGTATTTCTGAGCAAGATTTCCATATACTACTGACCAAATACTTTGATACCCACATAAATATGTATCACAACTTGCAGATTAATTTTGCTACTGAAGTAAACACAGTAGTAAGGAAACAAAACTTTGTCTACAATTGTGAACATATCAGGTGAAGAGTGCATTGTACATGGGGCAGAGGAACTCTGCGAGTTGCAATTCTTTCTGTGCTAGAGTAATGTGACTTACTTGCCAGTGGGTTATAGCGTAATGCAGAGGAAAGAGCAATCCTATTTTGCTTTACAGTGCACTAACCATTGGTGCTGGCTGGACAGAGAGCTGTTTCATCACACTGGGCCTTGTAGGTATCCTGGGAATTCCTATTGCTGTAGAATTTAAGCAGGTTAGGTAAATCCTAAATTTCTTGTCAAACAGAAGTCTGCTTCCGTAGTGTATTTCACATGAAATGCTGTCTGTAAGACTTATGTTTGTGCTTCTAGTCTTTAAAATATGGAATTTAAATGACAACTTTCTGAACTTAAAATCCATTGGAAAAATAAAATATTTTTGCTTTAAAACAATTTTATCAACAATAACTGAACTGTATAAAGTACTTTACAATCCATTTAAACCAAGTATAAAAATTCTGTGTTCTGAAAATACACTAAGGTACTAAACCTATTACAATATTATTGACTCTAGGATGCCTTCCATTAACATTTATTGCTGCCATTGGCTGCTGTTATTCATAACTGCTAATAACTCTGACATAAACTGCTACTGACTCTTAATTAACATATGTTATGACAAAAAAGAATGTTTGCTGCCAACATTTTGTTTTTTAATAACTGGTACCATAATGGCAGAATAGGAAACATGTGCCTTATATGTACAATGTACTGCATTTTCTGTAGACATGGAAGCATTCTTCTTGTGATAGTGTGGTGGAGATTTGCTGTGAAATCACAAGGTTAATTCTTTAACTGTATAGTACTAATGGAAATTGATTCCTATTATTATTTATTTGGTAATATGCTATATACAGTACAGCTCTTTCTATCTTCTGGGCCTCTCCTGGAACCGCCAGTAAGTGGGCAAGAAGATGACTCAAATTCACCATGACCACCGATGATCATTGTGCTATGTGAGCTTTTCACCATGTCCCACAAATTGTCCCTTTTAGTGACCAGACTCCAGCAATACATTTTGTGGGCTCCCGCAAACTAGAGCAGCACCTCCAGTTTGCAGGCAGCTTTTTCAGTGCTGGCACTGAAGACAGCACTAGATGTCATTCTCTCCACCACTGTGATGAGCTTTGCACATCTGTCATTCACAGAGCCGGCAGTCTAGATTCTACAGAGTGGCAAAACATAAAAAGTGGTTATTTGTGGCATCAACATCAGTTGACCAGTTACTCATTTGCTCTACCAAGCAGTAATATCGCAAGGTGCATTCTACCAGCAGGAGCAGTAGTAGAGCAACAGCACACTGTGTAGTGAAGAAATGATAATTGCAAGGCTAGCTGCACTCAAGGCAGTAGCAAAGAGCCTGGCAAAAAACTGGGCACTTGAACTACCAGCTGATGCTGTCTGAGCCAACACTGCTATACTATTGACACCTTAATTTTTGTCCCCCTGATTTGTGAAAGCTATCAGTGCATGGCACACACGTACGGACCAGCATTTTGCTGAAGAGTTGCTACTCTCCACTACAGCAGACCGTGTATTTTTGTATATACAATAACACTGAGTGGATGTTGCAAGATGTACCATATTATTGGGGGAATAGTACCAACCATAGAACACCTATCACAGTGCCAAGTGACATGTTTTAGAATGTTATTGTACCTTACATTAGTCACTGAGTGAGTAGTTCCAGATATCTGATGGGGAAGAACTTCCAGCATATTGGTAAAAAATTTGGCAAAGAATTCAGTATTTGTGCAAAAAGATATGGCTGAAGTGTCACAATGAAAGTAAATGTATTGACTTCAGATGTGTATTTTATTGAGATGCTTAAGTTAGCTTTATTTTGATTTGATATTTTGATATTCAAAAATAATTAGATGAGACAAAAGATAACAGGAGAAATATTATAGGTTTTTCTTACAGTGTAAGCTGACTGACATAGGAGGTCCTTACAAATACATTTATTTGAGAATAATGTAGCAGTAATTGAATTGCACTCCCCACTGTAAACTTCTTCTGGCCTATAACTGTTTCAATACATAGGGTTCTCCAGGGTATGAAAAGTTATGATAGCCATTTCTCCATGGAAGTATTGTTGGAAAACACTGATGCAGACAATCCATTGCAGCCAGCAGTTTCTGAGCACAAATGTGGAAGCTATGCAGCAGATGTCATGTAAGGATGTATGGACTGTGTGTAAAATCATGAACGTTGTTGAATGATGCATATTTTTTATGTGTGGTGTAGAACACAAAGTGTACTGGATGTCCACTGGAACAGGATCTTGAACCTCATGTGGCAGAGCAGAAATGCACAGAACATTCTAGATACTTTGTACAAGTAGGAGAATATGTCCACATACTATTGGCAGCATGTGATGTTTCATGCACATACCGTTCCATTATATGCAATAATATGGATGTCATCTGTTGATGCACAACTTTTGTTGTAGCAAATCCAAAGCAGTTATATGTTTTGGCTGCATAAAGTAGTCATCATCAGGCCACATGTATCAGAAAATGTAAAAAGATAATTACATAACCTTAGCCATACATTTGATTATAAAATGTATGTCTGAGAGCTCATCCCTACATAAATTATATGTGAACATCACATCTGGTAAGCATATTTACAATATATAAAAATGCATAATACAGACAATTAATGATTAAGTTATATACATTTAAAATTCTTAAAAGATTTTTAAAATGAAAAAAAAACCTCCATAAAAGTCCACATTTTAAGCTGATGAATTGTAGTTCATATGTGGGTGGTTGAAAGTACAAAAGTGGTGAGCCATTCATCTGTCACATAGTTAATATTATTAGTGGTACCTATAATTAAGGTAGTACAGTATATAAGACCTCTTATACAGAACTATAAAAATGTGTGGCAGTTATTTGTGTCAATATACTTATAGGTGTACTGTTAATGTACAGGATAATATAATATTTAAGTACGTGGGCTTAGTCGCTCTTTACTTGCATATACACTATTTCACTATGAACTACATTATATATATTCTCCATGGATCCATATGTGTGAAATTTTCAAGTAGAAGTAAAAATTTTAAGATGTATTATTATTCCTGAAAGATAGGTGGTGTTGTTTATATCTCTTAAGAATTTTTTCAGTTTGGCCTATGTAGGCCATACCACAATCATGGCAGGATAATTTATGAACCCTGCTAGCATTTATTAAAATTTTGGTCTTTAGGTTTAAGAATATGTTTGATAGTATTATCTGTTCTATATGGTATTTTCAAATTTGTTTGTCTAAATAATTTTGTAATAAATGTACTTTCTTTTCCCCACATAAGCAATTGTTACCCCATTTGTGTTTAGTTTTGTCAGAGTCTGGTTCTGTATTTTGTTTTTTATCAATAGTCTTGGAAGTTAAAATGGGGAAGGAATTATTATACACAATGCTATGAATAGAATTCAACTCTTAATTTTCAGCATCATTATCATGGTGCTAGGTGAGTAGTTGATCATATAAATATCTAACTGCTGTGTATTAGTATTGTGCAGGATGATATGAAGTGCAGGGGATGATAGTGTCTGCAAAAGATAGTTTTTGATATGTAGAAGAAGATAGATCTTGTTGAGATCTATGTATACAAATGCCCAAATAGTTGATTATGTTGTTGTTTTATATTTCTGCAGTAAAGTGTAACTTGGGGTGGATGCAGTTATAATGTGAGAGTGAGGAATTTATGTTTGTTTGGGAAGAGTCAAACATAACAAGGATATCATCTATGTAATGGAAATAACCTACAATATGACGTTTTATAGACACGGGTTGTGACATGATGCGAATCTAAATACTGTAAAAAAACCAACAGTATAGCATATGAAGGAGCACCCATCACTAAGTCTTTGTTTTCAAAGATTATTTCTTCTTTACTTGAAAAATAATTTTGTTTGGTAAAAACATCATACCAGGTTAGAACTTCATGTTTTTTTTTTTTGTCTGTGTTAAACATATTCGCACTTATAATATCACTTAAAATATTTTTCATTTCTGGTATAAGGTTATTGGAACATATATAAAAAATGTGTGGGGAAGCAAAGTTTGCATCAGCATTTAAAGGGATTTCTTTTAGTGAATGGATTAAGTGTACAGTGTTTTTTATGTTAAAATGTATGGCAGAGGAACGAGCTGATTAATTTTGTCTGTAAAAGGTTTTGATAGCTTGTACATGGCTTCATTTTTCCAGTGTACAACAGGACAGATGGGACACCTAGTTTTTTCTGTATTGATAAGACTTCTTATTTTAGGAGGGAGAGATTAAGGTTGAAATATTTCCATTTATAAACTCATTGATTTGGTATACTTGAATTAATTATTTTCCTAATCATATTTTGAATTGAGTAAATATGGTCTGTATTTATCTTAGTTAATTGGATGTCATTTATAAAGTTTTTGATTTTGTCAATATAATCTCATATTTTAAGAATTATCAGATTTTGCATTGTTTTCATTACATTTTATTTTAATTGTCTTAGGGCTGCTCTAGCTTTATGATTTGGAAGTTATTTATCTTGAGTATAAAGTGATTCTGTACAGTGGCAACTTGCCATTTGTAACCTTCTTGGTCACTGTTAGGTAAGTGTTTGATGGTCATTCCACTCCAAGGGCAAAGTTGGTTACCCTATCATTCTTTTCCATGTTTAAATTTTATTTTAGTCCTTTGTTCAATAAAGATAGTTCCTCATTAGAATAGTCCATATTAGTCTCATTTATGACTCTAGGATAGAAAGTTACTGGCATGTCAGGTGTCTTTATCTGGTTATGTATAAGGTTATCTTTTTTTGCCCAGTTTTTTATAATTAGTGTTGAAGGTGGTTTTCATTTGTTCTTCGATTATGCTTTCTATATAAGGCCATTGATTGTTCTACGAGTTAGCTATGAGCAGGTGAACTTGATATACTTCTTGATTTTTTTTAATTTAAAAAACTACTCTCTTGAAAAGTATAAGCAAGAGGTATATGTCATACAGGTTATGCTGATTGCTTGCTAGCTCAATCAGGATGGAACTCCCGCTAGCAAGCAGTCAGTATAACCTGTACGACATATACCTATTGCTGTGTATACAGTACTAGACTCCTGATGATGGACAGAAAACCTGCCAAAACATGTAGAGTTCTATTCCAAAAATAAATTTGAGAAATTAGTGAATTTTATTGGTTTTATAATAAGAATATATCATGATGCACAGTCCTCTGAGTGTCAAAATCTCTTCCTTCATTCTCCAAACATAAGCTTTATTTTGTGTATATTTAGAGGCTGGGGTGGGGGTGGTCCCTTGGTTGGGGGAGGGGGGGACTTTGTTTCCTGTGTTTGTTTAAATTATGAGGAATTTTAAGTTTATTACTCTGTTTGAAATTTTACTGGTACACTAACCCCCTGATGATTATCCTGTAAAATGACCAAACAGTATTGCAGTAGAGCATAGATTAAAATTAAAGGAGAATTGTTGTACAGAATGTAGAGTTTGTTATGTCTAAAAGAAGAAGCATGTAACTTATTTCAAAACTTTCATCATAACATAAACTTTCATTGTAAATTAGTCACAAATAAAGTAAACCTGCTTCTGTATTCCAAAGTTTGAAGTTCTCATGACGGTCAGCCAGATCCATTCAACAATGTAGAAGCTTTGTGTTTAGGATTCAGATATCTGGGACCTGGTGCTGAGGAGCAGGGATATCTATTCCCAGCGTTTCGAAGGAACGTACTACCTCCATCTTGAAGGGTTAAAATATCAGAAAAATATATAATTTCTTGTAGGTGAACGCAATATACTTCTTCAAAACATTTGGAATGGATCACCCTGCCAATTGGTGCAACAACCCATAAGAACTAAATTCTCTGGTATTTTTAAACTAAACCTCACAGTTCTGCAGAATTTATTTTTCGACCTAAAATGATAACTGGCAAAACAGATGCACACATCGTCACGTGTTGCAGAGTGGAAGATTCGGTTTATCTGCCTCACAACACAACTGAGGCGTACGTGAAGTTTTTGGTGTCGTAAAGAAATATGTTTCCCACTATGTCTTTCAGCTGACAGAATAAGAATGTGGGTTCAGATCAACTTACAATGTTCTTGTGGGACTAAGAGGAGTATTAGCTGTAAATTGAGTGAGAAGAGAGATCAGCACTTGCCTAACATGTCACTCCCTATCCCCCCCCCCCCAATTCGTTATTTTTGTGTTTCACACGAAATTCAAAATTTTCTGTTCTTAGGTTTGTCAGTCCGGCTCAGCTGTACGGTTACAATAACAAATTCGTGCGTACTTGTGATTAAATAAGGACATATCCGTGATTAAAGAAAAACGTTCAAGAATGTCTTGTGTTAAATTAATGTCGATTAAATGGACATTATTGAGGAACACACAGGTACAGAAAACAATTCTAAAATGTCACATGTATTGTGGGGTTATTTTTACCCCTGTAGGAAAGAAATCTGCTATAATGTCTCCGTAATCTGTTTTGTTAAGTCATGCTTTTTGCTAGGTAAAGTTTTCCTACATACAGCAAGTTTATACAACATTGAATTATAAAGATTTGTCTTCCACTGTTGTCATCTTCGAAAACGCTCTTTCTTCTCGACATTTCGTACAATGTCTAGATGCGTCAGACAAAACGAACACCAGTTTTTTTTAGTTACTTCACATATTTTGGGGACGAGGTGTTGCACGAAGAAAAATTTTGAAAATTTTAGTGTATCATCTTGTCGAAAAGATTTACAGTACAAACATCATTGATGAAAGGCCAAATTTCGCTTCAGTCGATTTATTTGTAGCAATTAATCATCTCTTATCAAAATTTGCCAAGCACTAGCTTGATGCTGCCGAAAAGAAACTTTCCTATGTCAGTTACAGTAACTTCGCCGGTGAACGTTTCGCTATTTTCCACTTCTT
>Ga0131853_10007125_pt1 | contig 20201 bp, 19 predicted proteins | sample TergutLab28metaG_FD_92764 | JGI IMG/M metagenome (GOLD analysis project Ga0131853, IMG submission 92764) | Labiotermes labralis P1 segment gut microbial communities from Petit-Saut dam, French Guiana - Lab288 P1 (version 2) (version 2) | ecosystem: Host-associated > Arthropoda: Insects >... | reverse complement strand
GTCCTCAACGTTGCTGTCAGTAATGGATGTTGATGGGTGTCCTGCTCTTTCCTCGTCCTTCACACTCGTCCGACCGTGTTGGAATCTCTCGATCCATTCATATACAGCTCACCCTGGTAAAGCACTGTCCCCATATTGAGCTGATAGTCTTCGATGGATTTCAGCTCCTGTTACACCTTCAGACCACAAAAAACGGATCACGCCACGCTGTTCTTCTGGTTACGCTGAGTTGTATGTTACAGTTGAGTGTAGGGCTTCAGAAGGTTCACAATCTATGTGCGAATTAGTGCTGGACATTGACGAGGGCAGGAGGACCATCTTTTGATGCACCGCTGTGTGTTATTGGTCAGCTGGTTCCTCAGAACATGTTAGAATGAGTCATCTAGTGTGGTTCTGCCTATGGAGGTTATAGGATAGTCATTTTCAGTCGATGTATTTAAAGTATCATCGATATATATGTACTTGTATAAATGACAGATTTTACTTACAGTTTTTGGGGTCGGAGTGTGCGTTTTGCTGTGTAGTGTGTGCTATAATGGGTTGTCCCTCCGGATTATAGAATTTGGGTGAGTGGATGAGCACAATCCTTTGTTGGTGAGTCACTTATTCTTCTTGTGCGGGCATGGTCTGTGTGTAACTGAATATCACTGATAATGGTCAGTATCTGTGAATATGTGGTGATTACGAGCCAGTGTGGAGTGTTTTCAAGCTCCATGTTAGTTGTAGGCTGCCTGTAGTCCCAAGGGCAGAAGACGGTCTGCTGTTATGTTTCGTGTCCTTTCTATTGGGGTGCTTAGGAATGTCTACAGTCGAGTAAGGGTGTTGGGGGGTTGGGCAGTAGCTGGGTTTAATGGTCAGTCAGGCCTTTATGAGGGTGTCAAAGATGGTGTTAGGGAGTATTGCCTGAGGGTCATTAGCATTAAAGTAAATTTTGTTACATCCTGAAGGAAATGTAAGTAAGAAAAACTAAGTTTCATGCCTTATTTCGTAGTCTTTAATTAACATAGGAATTGAGTAAACTACCCTACTAACAAACCTACCATTTACTGTCTGTATAACTCTGCTGTTTTCCTGTTAAATATGCACTTAAAGATGAATTTTGGATTGTTACCTCTTAGCATGGGCTGTTCACAACTTTACACAAGTATTATAATTTGGAAGAATGGAAGGACTTCTCAGAAAACAACCCTGAGTGTCTGTGTCACGTGGCAGCCACTTCTGGCACAGGTCAAGGAGACTTTGAGCGATTAAAACAGATTCTGACAGAGATTCCAGGTGTGACTTACATCTGCCTAGATGTCGCCAATGGTTACTCACAGCATTTTGTTGAGTATGTCCGTCAAGTGCGTGCCAGCTTCCCCAGTCATACAATCATTGTGAGTTGTATTGTTACCAGTTGCATGAAGTAGGATTATGCTAATTTTGATAATTGCTTTTGTAGTTTAACGCCTCAGAGGAAGATCTGTTTAATGCAAATTTTGCAGTGCTCCTTTTTGTGTCCTGAGAGAATATTTCCTTCTTCTCAACCCTGTTAGGTTCCTGTGTGTGCCTTTCCTATATTAGTTATTTTTGAGCTTCTCATCATAAACCATACCACACAGGGTAGTGTCTTTAAAGTGTAGACAATGACACATCTGTGTGAAGAATATTAAACATACAGAAAATTCTGTACAAGAAAAATTAAAAATAATGTAACAACCACTCAAAATATTTCAGTGTTTTAAGTCAATGATGTAACATGTGACACTTACATGGTGACTTTTTTTTTTTTTTGACGTTTTACTGACCGTGCATCGCAGTATATATTTATCTCAGTATTTAATCAACTTGATGCACAAAATTTGTTTCACAGTAAGTTTTATTTCATGTAGAGGTATGAAATAAACTTATTGTAAAACAAAAATTTTGTGCATCAAGTTGGTTACTTACTGAGCTAAATATGGTGACTCATGTTATTTTTTATTTGACATCATACATGACTGTAAATTCAGACCATTTTGCATAATAGCAGGCAGTGCAACAATTACAGCTGTTCAAATTTGGCATGGGTAGTGAGTCCACACATATTAGTTCAGTGTATTACAATTAACCTTTCTGTGCCTAATGTTGGGCATACCCACCATATGGTGTGATGCTGAAAATACTTATTGTGAAGTATAGATTATGGCCATTTAATGGCCTCCTTATGCAGATCTTATTTAAATTTCATTCTCCTGCACGTATCACACCAGTCACTTAATTCTCGTGCCAAGGGGTTAATGTTAGGCTTTTACACACCACATTTGACAGAGGTGCTGAGAATGGTTTTTTGCAGCTTGCAAACATGTGTCACCTAACAAATGTTGTTCATTGGATGTTGAAATTGACAATAGTGTGTTCTGAATGCTTTGCTGCAGATCACCTTTATTGTGCAGTTTGGATCATTTGCTGTGAAGAAAAGTTTCATTCTTTGTACCTTGCATTAAGTATGATTAGGAGGATTAAATCATGAACCGGTTGGGTTATGTAGTATGGATGCTGCTGATAAATTTGTACAAACTTCCGATAAGAAAATCTGAAGAGAAGAGTCATTTTGGAAGACCTGAGCTTGGGATGGGAGGATGTTGGTGGTTAAAGAAGTGGGGTGGTAGTGTGTGAAATGTATTTGTCTCAGAATTGGCTGTTTTGAAGGTGATAATTAACATTTAGGTTATGTAAAAGGCAGGCAGTTTCTGGAACAGATGGTCAACTGTTACAGTCTTAAGAAGTTCGCTCCCTGGTTTCTGAACAGAAATTTTTAAATTCTATGCATGTCATGGGTGTTATGCTTATTGTGTTTTCTGCCATGTTGTCAGGCACGTTTCTGAGACTGGATACTCTTAATAATTGCATTATTTTCAAGTTGTCTTTAACTGCTCCTACAGTTGGCCATGTATTACGCTAGTTTTGAATGTTAATCTACTTCCTCTGTCTTGAATATGACATATGGTATTGTTTGATCTAACATTTTTTAATGTTGCGTGTTCAGGCTGGCAATGTGGTAACGGGTGAAATGGTGGAAGAATTGATACTTTCAGGAGCTGATATAGTAAAAGTTGGGATTGGACCAGGTTCTGTGTGTACTACTCGCATTAAGACAGGTGTTGGTTTCCCACAGCTGAGTGCTGTGTTGGAATGTGCAGATGCTGCTCATGGGCTGCAGGGACATATCATTGCTGTGAGTAATAGTAATAATATTTTTAACTGCAAACAGGCTGTCACCCGGTGGCAGTGGTTATTATGCATGTACATAAATATGAAATAAGGATCTAAGAAATTTAAGTCGGGAGGGCTACATGAGAAGCATGCAGTAGCAACTTGGAGTCTTGGGAACCATCTCAGTGTTTGCTTATAGACACAGGGAAACCAAGAAAAACCTGTGCCAATGTGGCCGGTTGCAGTTTGTTTAATTGAATTATTCTAATCTATTGAGGATCATCTAAGCTTTGCAGTGCTGAGATTGCATTGCTGGTAAAAATTGCACAAATTGCTGACATTGCTTAGATTCATCCTCTGTGATAAATTGTTTTTTATATTGCCAGTTGTATGTACTCTCTGTTTATAGGTGTGAAACCTTATTCCAGTGATGGTTGGGAGTGTAAGTACGTGAAACATTAATCCATCATTCCCTTGTGTTTCATTTTCCTGCAAATATCATTCATGCATTCTGGTCCTTATAAATTGCCCTATAGATTATATCAGATATGTCATTCCTCAGAATACGGTGAGTCATCCGTGATCCTTGGTCTGCAATATTCCTGGAGTAATTGTTTTTGAGGGAAAATATGATGAAAGTAACGTAATATTTTTGGATCATATGGCTTTTTGCTTGTTTATTATTTTTGTAAGCCTGAGTGAAAAATGTATAATATTCATTTTTTGTTTTGGGACATCGTAATGCTTTCTTGCAACTCTTGTTTTCCTGCATTTAACTCCTCCCCCTCCCCCCAGTCTTCTATAAATAATGGATGTGGGTTTCTCTGTGCTGTTATTCAGTTCCTGGCATTTCAGAATTTCTGTTTAGTAATGAGTATTTTATGCACATATATGGAATTTGATGGCTGGCATTGAAAGTGTTAGCATTGTGCAAATATGATGTAAGTGTGGCAGGAAAACTGCTTGAGAAATTGCATTGTAAATGATGATGATGAATTCATTTCAGTGCACTTGTCGCTGTGTACACCTAAGGTAGTGGTGGTGGTGGTGCTGGTGTTGATATTGGTGATGATGTACAACTGGATCTTGAGCATATGCATATATTTGTTCATTTTGATGTGCAGTATAGAGTGTGTTTTGTACACTAGCTGAAATATTTAGCAGTTTTGTATGAGGTAAAATCATGAGTTTATTGATTTAAAGTTTTTATCCTCCTCAGGGTGCAACCTTCTTAATCAAGGCGCAATTTTCTGCACTTGCTTGTTTATTTAAAATAGTGTTTGAACTATGGTTCATATGAATTGTCTTCCAGAGAATAAATAGTCTTTCACTGCATTACTAAATTCAGGTACACCCACTACTAAAAACAACACAGTCATTTGAAAATGGATTGCAGATTGGACAGGCATGATTTGGTTCCTGAGAGTGTCATTCGAATTTCCTTTGCACTGTCATGTCATGTGACATCATTACCTATAATTGGGTAACAGGCAATGTTTGCAACTACAGGATGGTGGCTGCACCTGTCCAGGAGATATTGCAAAAGCATTTGGAGCAGGGGCAGATTTTGTGATGGCGGGAGGAATGTTCGCTGGACACGACCAATGTGGGGGTGAAATGATTGTGCGCAATGACCGCAAATTTAAGTTATTTTATGGCATGTCATCTGCAACAGCCATGGAAAAACATGTTGGTAGAGTAGCAGAGTACAGGTACAGATGGAAGTTCCTATAAACAATATTATTTTTAAGTAAGAATTTCATAAGCATGTAGTATGATATATGTAAGTTCTTGAAATGTAATTTAAAACGAAAGGTACCATGTATATTCCATGGAGCAGAATTCTTTTTGATATGCCTGTAGTCACTCTGCTAGTCAAGAAGTTTCCCACCTTTTGTGGAACTGAAAGGTTCATTAGCATGTTAATAAGACCCAGCCTTAGCCAGCAGGATCCAATCACCATCTTCAGACTCTTTAAGGTGAGTACATTGAGGAGAATGTGCGTGTATGTCTTCTGTCTGTTAAAGGTTATACAATGAAATGACCATGAGATATGTAGAGACATTCACATATTGAGTTTAATCATGGCCTTCAGTATGCTAGTGGCAGGGCATTTTGTTTGCTGGATAAATGAATGTTTGTGCTGAGCTACAAAAAGCATTGAAGATTCTGCTGTTGGAGTGGGAAGGAGTTGCTCTTTAGATATGCAGGTTCTTCTTTTGTGTGTGTGTGTGTGGAGGGAAGAGTGACCGCACTTTTGATATGCACAGAGTACAAGTAAGAGCTAAAATGCTATGATTAATTAAGTTTTAAAAGGTGGTATTGTTTTACCTTTGAGTGGTATAGCTGAACTAATTGCACCTCCAATAATGACAATATAAACCTGACCCTGAAAGAGTTTAAGCATGTTATTTTAATGTTTGGGGATACATATCTCCTAATATGTGGAGTATGTAGTGTGAAGTAAACATGGGTTGGTAGAAACAGTAAACATAAGCAAGAGCTTGGGTTTTGTATTTCAAAGGCAGAGACCACTTGGTTATCAAGGTATATATGTGGGTGGTTAATATTAAATAGATCCTGAAAAATATGGAATTTGAGATTCTCAGAGTGGTGTTGATGTGGGCTGTGCCACTGTGTTGATTGGTTATGAAGTTCTGCATGAGTTGTGGGCTCAGGTAGGATCAAGTGATGGTTGTATTGCTGGGCCAGTTGAATGACTGTGAAGTGCTCAAACAAGATTTTATACCACAAAGTTAAATTAACTATTTGCCTCCATGTGGGTGTGGTATGCATAATGACTTGGCTGAAAATTCCTTGCTGCCTGATTGTTTTTATGTGTGAGATAATTTTATTTTTTTGAACAGTATGAATTTTGTCTTACATTAATATTAAATTGTGGTATATTATGCAAACCTTGTACTGATTTTTATGTAAACTACAAGGTCAAATGCTAAATCTTGCACCAAATCACAAATTTCTAATCATGGGCATTTAATGGGTTATTAGCTGCATTGGAAGTTGATGTCTTGGAGGATCTTGCTGTTCCATCTTCGGGGGTAGTTGAGGAAGAATAAATTGCTGAGGAAAATGGTTTTATTATACAAGGAAAGTGCAACTTAAGCAGTAGTTGTAGTGAGCAAGTAGGAGTGTTGTGGGGTGAGCAGAAGCAGTGAGTCTGTAGAGGCAAGGAAATTGGGATTAATTAGAGGAAACAAAGGAAAAGTAGAACAGTCACAGGTGAAAGTATGTCTATCTAGTGGAAACAAAATGACAAATCTGAATGCTTGAAAGAAGCATCAAATATGTTGGCGTGTTGTGTAGTTGGGTCACCGGGTTCCTCTGGCGTGTAGTAGACCATCTGGGACTCAGGACTCTGGGTGTGTACATTTAATGGGAAAGTGTGAGCACAAAAGTTGTTGAGTTTAGATAATGGTTGTTAATTGCTGGCATATGCATAAAAAATTCACCACTTGGGAGAAACCCATATGGGGCAAACCTGTACTAGGGCTATTGGCTAGGATATGAGGAAATCCCATTTCTTGTGGAAAATATAGACTATGAGTACTGTCATGGCCAGCACATGGGGAAGTGGAATAATGCTGGTGCTGGGATACAAGGCAACCATACTTAGTGAAAGTTGTTGCTCAGCGAAAACTGAAGTGTTGCTGTTGGTAGGATACATTGGAACAGAAAATTAAATTGGTTGCTAGGATAAGAGGTGACCCCACTGTGGAAAACCATTTTTCTCAATTATAAAGTGTGCTGCCAAGATGCAGGAGGGGGGGGGGGGGAACTGTTGTTTCTCAAATTGCAGTACAGATTTTCCTGTGTGACAGTGCTGGTTTCATGTAATCAGTCCTTGATATATGTCTTTGTGGCACATTAGTGGCCTGAAGGAGACAAGGCCATGTTTCCTGTTTGTCATTAATTTGCACTTGCAGGTCATCAGAAGGCAAAACAGTAGAGGTGCCATACAAAGGTGATGTGGAAGTGACCATTCTAGACATCTTGGGTGGGTTGCGTTCAGCATGCACCTACACAGGCGCAGGCAAACTGAAGGAGCTGCCTCGCCGTGCCACCTTCATACGCTGCACACAACAACTGAACCAGGTTTTTGATACTTTTGGCCTCGGTGATTAGGCATCCACTCATTTTCGTATTTCTCTTCCTAGAGCTTTCTTCCTGCCTTCCTATAATGAGATGGTGCTGAATCTGCTGCTTGCCACCATGGTAGCACAATAATTTTGCTCATATAGGGAGTGAAAATTGTTATTGTTAAATAGAATGCAGCTTTATATATAAGAAGAAAGTATACTGAATTACTGAATCATAAGAGTTTATACCTTGTAGTACATTTTGCTAATGGCAGTTAAAATTAGAATGGTGCAAGAGAAGTTACTCCGGTTTTTTAAGGGGTAGTATATTGACTTAAGATTCCGTTGTGGTATGTGTTTAAGATAACCTTCTCTGTGGAAGAAACTGTACTGTAGATTGGCATAGATGGCAAATGAGAAGAGATAATGTTTCAGTGAAGTCTGCAAGTACTTGCAGATCAGGTATCAAGTTCACCAAGAATATGGAAGAGTCATATGTTCCTTTATGTAAATTTGATATTTGATGTTGGAAAGGGTTTTCGAATGGTGGTATGTCTGAACCATGCTTTGGCTTTTAAGTTCATAGGACAGAGGGTGTATCTTCATTTGAGGACTTGCATACTCCTTGATCAGTTCTCTACCTCAGTAGTGTAGGAATTCTGAAATGCCTGTCTTCTGCTTATGTAGTGTCTGAGGTATTTCACCATATAATGAACAGTATTTATGAGGTGGGGTGTTGTGTTACTAATTTTTTAAATGGTTAACTACCATAAGTTTTCATGCTTTCAGTTGTTGGTGTTGTAACAAATGTAGGTTTGTAGGTTAACAACAGTATTGCAAAGGCAGCCCATTTCTCTGAAATGTCTGTCCAGCCACAAGCCTACTCAGACTGTTCTTGCTTTGAACAGAACTTACTTCCTTTTCATGTGATTTTCAATTACGAATATCAGTTGTTGAGTAATTTTAACTTGTTTTTATGTGACTTGAATTATGTGAATATTGATAATACACCAAAAGTTTACGGATAGAAGGTTGAAAACATACATGCAAGGAAATGGGTGGTATGTATTCTACCATGGGGCTAATAGCATTTGTTGTACACAAGTTTTCATAGAAGTTACACATTAAATAATTTTGTTACGTTTGTATAATTTCGTCCATGATGGTACTAAAAGAGGGCAAGGAGGTTGATGTACTTTTTATTGCCATGTGTATGAAAGGTGAAAATGCTGTAGTCCTGTTCACACTGCCAGTTCATTTTGCAAGCTAAGGTAACATTATGTTATTACAGTTTATCAAAGAAATTATAGTCTTCTTATTGCAAGAAATATGTTCATGTGATAACCACATTAGTTGCCATCACTAAACACATATTCTTCTGCTTTGGAATTGTGCGATGTGACATCACTATTTGTGAACTTCATTCTGCTATAAAAAACAACACAACAAAATGTAAAGCTTCAAGTTTATGTATAGACAACTACATTATTTATCTTAAAGAAGGTAGGTGTCTACAGATGTGAAGAAACAACAGTGTTCTACTTGGATACTTACTCCTATTAAAGGCTGTGAGGTGACGATTTGTTCTGTCTGCTGTGCAGTCATAAGGTGTCAGCACAGTAATACATACTCATGTAAAGTTGAATTTCCATTGCTTGCTACATACTAGTGGTAATAGCTTTACCATTTGTTTCACCTAGTGCTTGTTATATGTATTTTCTTTTCTCCTTTTCTACCAAATCTACATTCATTGTTAATCAAGTGATGGAGTTTTACTGGTAAATTGTTATGTCTATGAAAAGGGTTGTGTATTTTGAAGAGAATGATTTTAATAATGTGCTTTAGTGTAATAGTACTGTTTGCACCTTACATAAAATTATCATCATTGCCGCTGCCACCACCATCACCACCACTCGTATCATCTGCAAGTTATGACCCAATAATTTAGTAGTTTATCAGACTTAAGGTGAGGTTCTGTTAGTGCCGTAAAAGCGCCAGACACAACAGGCCCAGGTGGTTCGGCTACTGCAGTAGAATGTAGCTGTTCTATTTGTTTACTCTAGAATGGAAGTAGGTTTAAACAGAAGGAGACTTCACCATATTCCTTTATAAAAGCCATGAGGGAGGATGCTACCAAAATTTAATAGCATTGCACATTCTGAATGATTAAATGTCATGTTTTTTTAATCTCATAAGAATTCAGGTTGAAATTGTGCTAACTAGTCAAAAATCACACAAGCTCCAACATTTATTTGCATCTATCATTTTTTGTCATTAAACATGGGCTCGAGTAACTTATTTGCTGTCACTGTTTCGACAAGTTGTAATTTGTTCTGTCACGTTCTAGACCCTAATAACATCAGTTGACACATGCTTCACCCTTGTAGAATCACTGGATCAAATTTAAAGTTTTTATCAACAGTGTCTCCTATTTTCCGTAGTACTACAAATTTTGAAGCTGTTTTTATAAGGTAAATGTATATATATCCTAGTGTTTAAAACTTTGTGTATGATTTGTTGATTGGTATTCAGAAAAAATTACACACTTATCACAAAACAGTGGAAATATTTTTGATAGTGATGTAAACTTTTGAGTCAGTCTGTCCATACAAAGTAGGTTATTTGGAAGGCACATTCACATAGCACAAATTGTGTTTGATAATGAATTTATTGTGGTATTTCATGCACATGCTTTGTACTGAAGTATTATAAACTAGTCAGTATCTTTCGATTCTTGTGGATAGGTTGCCGAACTCAGAATATCTGACAATGTCGAGTGTTTCCCCAAAGGATTGAGCTGTGTATATTTCTAGTCTAGTGCTGAATACACTGTACAAAGTACAAAAGTGTCACCTAATGTAAACAAAGTTATTTCAGTTTTGTGATTATGGAACAGGTTGTCTTTACACTTTTTGGGATGTTGATGACCTTTGTCACTGGCTGTTTGTAATGGTGTAATGTTGTAATGATTATACAGAATGTTAAAAAAAAAGACATTGTTTTGGATGTATGTGGCTATATTGTGTGTAACATTTATTTCATTTCATTTATTAATCTTAACCCTTCGATGCAGAGCATCAAGTATACACATATGCTGCATGTGTCTTTTGCCACATCCTTCTATGGACTGGGATTTAAAATCCCTTGTGTTGAGGGGTTAATCACGACATGGTTTTTGTGAGTGATGTGTATATAACATTGTTGCTTGTATAATTATATTTTCAATAAATCTGTTAGATGTTTCACAATTCTTTTATGGGTTTAAGCACAAATGTCATATTGAATGAATTAAAATCAAATTTGATACTGGAGAACTTTACAAAACTTTGTGCTTATGTCAGTTCTTGTATTCTTTACCCCTGAGCATGGTACTGATAGGGTGTCCCAAAACATAGGTAAGAAATTACCCTACTCGCTGCGTAATGACCTGGAAGAGCACAGTTTTCATGTCAGTTTGTGTTTAGATCAGACAGTTCTAATGACCACTTCATATGATGACCTGATTTCTGTGTACATGAGTATTCACATCCCTGTGGTGCACATGCACACCTGTCATGTTGTGGCTGTATGTTCAATTAGGAAAGTAAAACTAGACTTCACATCATTTGAAATGTTGTGTGCCTGAAATTGAAATATCATGGTTCATGTTTTCCATTTATCAGCACTACTGATTGGAGATGTGCATCAGTAGTAGTAGTAGTACTGTTGCTGAGATTTGCAGGGAAGTGTGGCAAAATACTGTATTTTGTGTAAATGTAAAGTTTTTCTGTACACACTGTAAAGGTGTGTGGGTGAAGTGGAGATATAGGTGGGCTTTGACCTTGCTAGCAAAGTGATAAAAAGATCTTATAAGATCAAAGTTGTTCTCTTGATCCAGTAAAATATTTTCTTACACCCCAAAGTATGAGCTGTATTTAGAGCATGAAAATGCTGTACTTTAAGATACTAAAATTTTCAGATAAGCCACAGTCAAAATTGGTAAACCATTAACATTTGTTTCATATAAATGTTTCAATCTTCGTAGCTTGTAAATGTTCTTCTTTCTACCTTTGGCACTTAAACTTTGTACAAATACTGTTATGTAACAACTGTGACAGCAAATGGGTGTTTTACAAAGACTTCTTTCCCTGTACAAGTTAGGCTTTACATCAGTGATAAGGGACATCTGGCATGGATTACTTTCATGGTGAACGTGGTTGGTGAGAAAGCATCATTGCATCACGTGATTACATGATGTCCGCATGGTGTCCGTGGCGCTTTGTATGCATGGCGATTGGTTCTGGAGCACAGCTCCTCCTCCACGAGATGATCTGTGCGTCACCTCACTGTGGAATGCATATATGAAATGGAAATATGCGTCCTGGTCCGTGCTTCATAAAATGGAGGTGTAAGGTGTATTGAAGTGTATGAAAGATGTTTAACGATGGGTGAAGAATTACGGGGAAATGCAAATTTTGAAATTTGTCATTTCAGAATTGTTGAGAAAGTAAGCTGTCGAGACAGTATATAGTATGGGAAATACCAAGTGCAAAGATGGCCCAGAAGTTGCTAAACAGACTCTATTATCGGCCGAAGAACAGCATCGTTTGCGTGTGCTGTTTTACGATATGTGCCGTGACCACTCAGCATGTCACAAGGAAGATTTGAGAGTAAGTGATAAATTATGGTGTCACGACTGACGTTTGACCTCTGGATAGTCATTTGGAAGATTCTTGGACAAATTGCGGTACCACCTTTCTGTAGCATGTAATTCTGTATGCAAGTCGTCCGCGCACTCAGATTATTTTTGTGTGTCAAAGGGTATGGGGGTGTGAGGGCGGGGGTGCAAGGGTCTAACTCAGGTTATGTATCGATTTTAAAAGGATGGTATAAAAATCATGTCAGAAATAAAACTGTAACATAACATTGTTTTTATCTGTGTTTATATATATATAATTACATGTTCCATGACTTGGTGTAATTCATAATGTCTAATATTGTGTAAATTTTTTTCAGCTTTCCTAAGTTTATTTTATTTTTTTTTAAATTCAAATACTCTGGTCACCATTGAGTTTCAGTGGCTGATTTTGGCCGAAGGGTAATGTAATTTATTTGCATTCTATAAATGCAAATCAGGATACAATCCTGTGGATATAGACATAGTCACATACATACTATCTAACATAATATACATAGTGTTGGAAGAATCTTAGCAATAAATAAAAAAATACAGTAATAAAAACACCTAAAACCAATTTTCAATTCAGTTTTCAATGAAATGCCTCTGATAATTAAAATATTCTTCATGATTATAAAAGGAAAACCTCTTGAAAGCATTCCGAAACAGTACTGTCTCATTAGCTAAGTCTTTGATATTGTGAGGAAGGTTGTTAAAAATTGTAATTGCTGAGTAGTACACTCCCTTTTGGAACTTTGTTAGATTAGCTGTGGGTGAATGTAAGTTGGTTTTAAATCTTGTGTGAATAATGTGGATCTGGTTATTTGTATAAAATAAATGTTTGGTTTTTATCACAAATATTGATATTGAGAAGATATACTGAGAATATAAGGGTAATATTTCTAATTTTTTTAACAGTTCCTACATGAATCTCTCATTCTTGAATTTGTGATGATTCTAATCGCCCTTTTTTGAATTTTGAAAATCTTATCAGTATATGGTTGATTTCCCCAGAAAATTATCCCATAACTCATAATTGAATGTATGTATGCAAAATAGACCAAGTCTTAAAGTTTCTGGAGACATTATAGTTTGTATCGTTCAACTAACAAAATATGCTGTATTCAATTTGGACTTCATTTGGTCTATATGAGCCTTCCATGATAGGGAGTCATCAATGATCAAACCCAAAAATTTTGTATTTGATGAGCTTTTGACATAATTACCCTGGTAGTTAAGTTTCAGATCGTAATGCGAGCTTTTTCCTTATTAAATTGTAAGTAATTTGTTTTATTATAATATAATATTAATTGGTTTACTCTAAACCAATTATTAATATCCTTAAATATTTTATCTATTTTTGTTTCAAAATTTTCCAATTTGGACCAGTTACTATTATACTGGTATCATCCGCATACAAAAGGATTTTGGTTCCAATGGGTGCTAAATTTGGCAAGTCATTTATATAGATTAGAAAAAAATGGGTCCCAAAATTGATCCCTGTGGTACCCCCTGTTTTATTTTCTCCCATGTGGATTCAGTACCATTATTATGACTTAAGATTACTTTTTGATCTTGTCCATCTAAATAAGATTTTACTAAATTGTAAAATTTTCCTGATACTCCATAGAATTTAATTTTCTCTAATAGCACAGCATGATTAATATAGTCAAATGCTTTATGGAGGTCACAAAATATTCCTCCCACCATATGTTTGTTGTTCAATGCTGTCAGTATTTCATTTAGTAATATATAAGATGCATTTTCTGTTGACACTTCACTTCGAAAACCATACTGATGCTCATTTAGTCTAACATTATTGTTCAGATGATCAAATAATCTTTTGTATATGACTTTTTAAAAAATTTTGGAAAATACAGGCAATAGGGAGATTGGTCTATAATTAGATGGGGAAGTTTTGTCTCCACTTTCATAAATTGGCTTAATTTATGAGAATTTCAGTCTTTCAGGGTAGATACCAGGGGCAAGCATTTTGTTACATATATTTATTAAGGGAGAGATTATAAAAGGTTTATATATTTTTATGATTTTTTTGTTGAGATCTCATCATATCCACTGGAATTCTTATCCTTCAGTGATTCTGTTATTTTGTTTATTTCTTTTGTGGAGGTGTAAGGCCAACTTATATCTTTGAATGGCAGATTAAAGTATTTAAATAAATTTTGTAGTGGACTTGCCTCTTCTTTTTCATTAGTTCTTTCGTTACCAATACTCCCTGCTTTGTTTAAAAAGTAATTGATAAGTTCATTTGCAGTGGTTATTTTATTATATACTATATGATCATTAATTCTTAATAATTGAATGTTATTCTCATTAGATAATTTACTTGTTTCTTTATGTACAATATTCCGCGTGGTTTTCATTTTATTTTTTGACTTAATAATAACTTCTTTATAATATAATTTTTTCACTTTATGACTTTAGATAATATTTTGCAGTGCTGTTTGTAATATAACTTGTGTTCCACTTCATTATTATCCCTCACCTTCAGATATAACTCTCTCTTTCGATTACAAGAGGTTTTTATCCCTTTGGTTATCTAAGGTTTAGAAATTATATTGAAGTTTGTATTGTAGTCTGTATGTTTCTGAATGAAGCAAGAGTGAAAAATCCTTAAATATATACTTGAAAATTTATTGAAAGAAGTGTTGGCATCATCCTCCATAAAAATCTCTTCCCAATTTTCATGACTTAGTAGTAATTGGAATTCCAGTATACTTTGGTCGTTGAGGTCCCTCTTTGTGGTGATATTATTTGTTTTGTAAGAACAATATTTTCTATCATTATTATCTGCGCCTCATGATCAGAAAGCCCATTGACATGGGGATTTATAATATAATTTTTAGTCCTTCTTATGAATATGTTATCAATAGTGGTCGTGGATACTTTTGATTTATGCGTAGAAATGATACTGTTGCTATTAGGTTATGGGTTTTTAATAGTGCGTCTAATTGTTGCCTTATCTTACAGTTTTCTAAATAGTTAATATTTATGTCACCACATATCACAAATTCAGTTTTACTACTATACCATGGGTGAACTGCGTAAAAGTTTGATATCACCACGTAGACAAAAATTGATGTTTTTTTTTTAATGTCGATTTTGTACGGGTTCTGCCACCCACAACCCCCCCCCCCCCTTTTGGGAGCAACCTGATACAAGTGATACTGTAGAGTAACAAGTATCAGCTCTGTGGGAAATTAATGGCATTAGGTATGTTCAGTAGGTGAAGTTATTTTGTCTGCATTAGTGTTTTTTTTTTGTGTTGAGTGGTCAAGTACCTCAAGTGTGATATGGCGAATCTTGCATTATATTCCAACACACATGTTGACGTGGATCCCATTGACTCAAAAGGTGGGTTGGGATGACCATAGGATGTGGAATAAGCAATACTGTATGAAACATACAGGTAAAAGCAGTGCAAAGTATTTATGAGTTAAGTGTTCCTCTAAACTGTTATATTCAAGACACATGAATTTAGAATGTTGATTTATATATTATATAGATACAAAAACCCTTAAAGGTATTATTAATTCTGAAACATTAAGCAGTCCTCAAGTGAGTAAAAGGAATGTATATTTAAGCATATTGTCACTCTGACTTTTGAAATGCCCATGTGCAGTAATGACCTCAGTTTGTATTCATTATGACCAAAGGGAGCTGATTTATCTTTTAGGGGCATTTTAAAAGCTCTGTATGTGTAGGTCTGTTTCAAAACCAGAATTTGTTTGACAAATTACATTTTACTGACCCTTGGTATAAACTCCAGTATATCATGTCACTGCCTGCCAACATTTGGTAAGTGTTGTATTCTAGTCAGTGATCCTTCTTTGTTGAAGTTTCTTATAACTAGAGTCAAATGGGTACACACCTCAGGTGTGCCTAAGTGTTTCCTGTGGAGTGGTCCCTTAACATATGTTATTGAATCAGAGTCTGGAGGGCTCATGTCAGAAGTGTGCATGGGCTGAGGAAGCATGTCATCCTTACTACTTTCTGTGCAGCTACCATATGCACTCCATTTGGGAGCTGCTTTCTGGTCTTCTGTCACTTGGTATAAGACTCACTTGGCAGTGGCTTTTCTCATGTGAAAAGTTTGGGTCAGAATCCTGAAGACAGAGGTGGTTGACATATTTGTTTCAAGTGCTGTTTTCTCACTTGTGTGTCAGTGTTCTTCAAGCAGGCTTGTGGATGGTAACCGTTAACCATCTATGTCATATGTATTGCTGTCAATGGACCTCTGCTTGGATCATTTTCAGTGTGACCTTCATGGAAGAGAGTACCCACCATGACTGTGCTGTGATCCACTGCACTTTCTCCACAAACTTCATGTACAGCACTATGAATCTCATATGGGGTTTTTCCATATAAGGTTTCAATTTTGATGTACAGGTAATAAACCTGAAATTTTTGTCGTCCACTTTACATTGTTATTGTACAGAACAGTCACATGGGAAACAGAAAATAAGTATACAGCGTTATCAGGCAAAGACTGACATACAAGTGACACAGAGTTTAAAACCACTGCATCATCCTGCTGCCTGCCCACACATGTGCAGTGTGCAGAACTTTTGAAATCCCTTTGTACCATGTTTGCTGCAATTATCATGTCTGCCTCTGTTTTTGATTAATATTTATAGTGATGTTAATGTTTCTTTCTATAGGCACACTGGCAAGATTGCATGGAAAGGACACTGTATACACTATTTGAGGACTACTTGTACAAAAGTAATCCAAAGAGTACAATACAATATGATAAATTCATAAGTTTGTTTGTTAAATTAGCCAAAGACCCATGTGATGAGAAGATCAGATTCATGGTTTCTATGTTGAAACATAATACCAAAGATGGTGCCCTTACCTACAGTAATATAGTGGAGGTGAGTACCCACTTATGAAATATTGCTTGTTGGTGTTTTTTAACTTGACCGTCTTGTGCAGGGAGGCTGTTTAGTGGCTGTCCATGAGCTCAGTCTTTGTGTCATGCCTGGTCACTGCATCAGTTGCTCCCTTTACCACTCAGTTGACTGCAGTAATATACTGAGACTGCAGCAACATGCTAGGAGTGCAGTCTATAGTCCACTTGCATTATATGTATGCTTAACTTACTAGTCAGTGATTTCTGTCATCATAAAACACAGGATCCATGATGTTTGAGCACACCAACCACTAGCTTTTACACCCTGTGTTAACCCTTTGGCACCCAAATCAAGTTCCCAATGTACTCAGCAAGAGACAGGGATTTAAATGGCCCTCTCATTACTTTGCATGTTATTGGCCAATGACAGATGTAGTCATCACTCATCTTGTTCAGTATTATATTATGCAGTGATTCTAGTTATCCTTTGGTACTGTTGGGTTCCATAGATTATGTATGCTCCAGTATATGTTGTTTTGTGTGCATGTGCTCTTTAAAGTAAGATTAAGAAAGACTAAGACCAAGAAAGTTGGTGTGAAGTTGTCAACAGATGATACCAGCTGTGGAAATTATATCATCAGTGTACTCTCAAGTTTGGTGACTAAGGTTTACAAGTTCTTAGATTGTTATTTGGATCTTGCTGTTGTTACCGAAGTTCTGCAACATATTTGTCTTTACTGAATTTTGTCTCATTTCCAGTATGTGAAGAATGTGATATCATCATACATGATCATTCTAACAGTGACAGATCATATAGTGTTGAAATCCTGGCTGACACTGGGTGTTAAAATTCCAGATTACAAACTGAAGCAAATGGCAGGGTCACTGTGCAGGAACCTTGAGGAGGAAGAGAATGTTGAAGAGAATATTGAAAAATGGTTTGGTTTGTGCTCACAGTTTCAGAAACTTCAGACATCTTTTTTGCACTATTTATATCATGTGCTACAGGAAAATGTGACATATGGGGAGGAACTGGCAGAGTATTGTTTGTTCCCAATGTGCAGGGGAGTACCACAACAATACCAGCGTGTATTCCCATCAGTTTTGACAATCCCAGATGTTTTGTTCTTGAACACATTTTTACCACCAGCCATGCAGCACCAGTGGAGGTTCTGTTTTTCCACAGAGATTCATGGCGAAAGTTTTGCAAAATTGCTTGGACTTATTGTAGACAAAGGGCCAACTGTGATTGTTGTAAAGGACAAAAATAACCATGTTTTTGGAGGATATGCATCAGAAAACTGGACTTTAGGTCCAAACTTCAAAGGTAAGCATCACAAATTTTGGTTACAGTAAAGGCACATGCAGTCAACCCCACATTTTATGTTCCTTTGCTTAAATCTTTCTGTAAAGCAAGAACAAATTTTGATTATCCAGTGTCTGTAGTCTCTGTTACATTTTCTCAGCTTCTTGTTAAAATCCATTGCTCCCAATAGAAACCTTAAATTGGATTTCATTGGAGCCTGAAATATGTGCTCTGACCAGTGCTAACATACATACATACATATCTACAGAAATCTCACTTCTCTTCCTATACACATGCCTTGGCAATTGAATGTCTTGTAGAATTGAGTGTGTTTATTGAAATGTTTTTGGCTTTATTCGTGTATGTCTGTGCTTGGTATAGACCTGCTTATCTAGGATTGGTATGTATTCATGTAATATTCACCTACTATTACTTAATTCATGCACATTTTCTAAAATTTGATGATTTTTAAACACCTGAGTTTATAATTTATATGGGTTCATGGAATTATGTTGATACAAAATCATTAGTTTAAGGTAAGCTGTATTAGTAATTTGATGAATGATACTAAGTAAGGTGTCAAATCTGATGAAACACATTTCAGTCAGTGTTAGTCTTTTCTGGAGTCTGTGCAGCTTTGCTTTATGTTGCAGAATCATTGTTGTGCAGCATACCTGCTCTCTTTCACAGCAAGTAAATAAAACTGGGAGATTAGTTTGAGGCCCAATAATTTTGACTGATGGGCATGGTTATTGGGCTCCACAAAATTTTATAGAGTCTGTTTTGCAAAGGCGTCTGATATGTAGGTTTGCTGTTTTGCCATTTAAATTTTTGTTCTTTTCTTTGTATGTCATGATGTGCAGTTATATGTTGATGATAAACAAAGTGGGGACTGGAGCTGATGTTATGTCACATGAAGGGGAAGCCATTTATTATCATAAAAGATATTTGTATGACTGTGCTGTTTAATAATGCTGTCACTTACTAAGATCATATAACATTTGTAGCTACAATGCTACTTTCACCTGTTGCTTGTGGAAGTAATATTTAGGTAGTTCATGTGCACAAAAGGCTGAATATGAAAAGTGGTTTAACAGAAATTTTAAAGGAAGACTCATTACTAACTGAAGCTAACCTATTGTACTTGTGTGAACTGAAATTAGAAGCCATTAAATAAAAAAATAAAATAAAAATTATTTTATTAATGCATGGCTCTTGCCTAAAGTTGCCTCCCAAAGTGTGGCTCCTGATGCTTATCTAGCTGGCCATGCCTGTTACATACTGTAGGGAGAAGAGCATATTCACCTCCTTCACTTATTTGTGGAACAGTTGTTTTGGCAACCCTTGTTCATTTCAGAGTAGTTCACGCATTGATTTTGGTCATGTTTGCGTAGTTACATTGCCATAAGAAAGGAAGATTAAGAAGTACCTATGACCAGTTCCTTTTGTCTGGCAGAAAAGTTGTTTCTGACCTAGCACAGTGAGACAGCTTTAAGTCACTTTCATGTTTGGTGTTGTATATTGTAGATCTTGCATTTTAGTGTACACTTTTAATATTGTAATAACTGGAATTTTGTTAAGAGGAATAACCTCTCCATTCCAGCGCCAAGGTTGCGAATGGGTTGGAGCTGCACCTGTGCCTCTGCTGTGTGTCTGCATAGTCATGTTGTGGGGTGATCTTTACCGTTTTTAATACGAATCATTTTGAAAGTTTTCAAAAAGGATCCATGACAAATTACAAGTTATTGTAGTTTAGATGAGTGATACTCACTTCCAGTGCTTTAGAACCAAAGTATGTGATACAGTTTATTATCTATGAATAAGCATATTGCTTATGAAACGACACTTTGTTGTAACCCACCAACACACAGGTTTACAGGAGACAGAAAAAACTTGACATATCCTTCAAAGACCAACATGTATGCATGTTATGGTTTTATGAATATACAGGGTGTCCCAGGAGGAATATGCCAGACTTCGGGAGGGTGTTCCTTATGTTAAAGTATACCAATATAACCCAAAACACCTATGTCCAAAGTTGAACGGTTACAGAGATAATGGCCAGAGAAGTTTGAAACTTTGACAGCTGTT
>Ga0131853_10007124_pt1 | contig 20202 bp, 15 predicted proteins | sample TergutLab28metaG_FD_92764 | JGI IMG/M metagenome (GOLD analysis project Ga0131853, IMG submission 92764) | Labiotermes labralis P1 segment gut microbial communities from Petit-Saut dam, French Guiana - Lab288 P1 (version 2) (version 2) | ecosystem: Host-associated > Arthropoda: Insects >... | reverse complement strand
GAATTTTTGTCCCTTGCCAAGGAGTCAGGTTCCCGCAGTACCCAAAGGTACGAGCGGGGTTCTGACGACATAGGCATGGGGCAAATAGGCAAGTTTTTGTTGCTGGTTTGGGGTTGTTTTACTATAAAAGCGCACCGTATGAGTTATTTACGATGCGCTTTTTTTATTAAGCCGAACAGCTATAACCTTACTCAACCAACTTGTCAATAAAAAATACCTTGATTGACGATACAATCATAGCAGCGAATATAAATAAAACTAAGAAACCACCTGCTGCCGCCAACTGACGAACACCGTCAATGCCGGAATTGCCGCCGCCAAAGGCCGCCATAACAACACCAACTATACCTATCATAACACCCCACATAAGCTTAAGCCGTGCCGGAGGTTGGGTGCCTATGGGCACATCACGCACACAGATGGAACCTAAGTTTGTAATTGTAGCATCTGCCGCGGTCACATAAGAAAGGGCGATTATGAATATGTTTATAGGAATTACAATTATACCAATACCAAAGGGAAGGTTTTGCAGGAAGTGCCACAGGGCCATAGCTGCGCCAACTTCATGAATAGCACCGACAAGGTTAGCGCTGCCACTTATTTGCATATCAAGTGCAGCTCCGCTCCAGATGCTGAACCATACAATACCAAACACAGACGGCAGTATCCAGTTAACAATCATAAACTCTCTGATTGTGCGGCCTTTTGAAAGCATTCCCAGGAAAAGAGCGGTAACAGGTGCATAGGCAATCCAGATAGCCCAGTTAAACATTGTCCAACTGCGAACAAGAGCCGTACCCCCAATATCTATAGGGTCAAAGCCCCAGAGGAAAAAGTTATCAAGCCATACTGCCATACCTACCGCACCGCTGCGGAGTATGTAAAGTGTTGGGCCGGCTATAAAAATTACTGCAGCAATACCAATGAAAAAGTAAAAGTTAAGTTTGCCGAAGTTTTTAAGGCCTTTATCAAGCCCAACATAAGAGCAGGCAGTAAAAGAAATTACTAAAATTATACCAACTATAACAAACAGTGATATTGATTGAGGGTTTGAGCCGTAAGTGCTTAGGCCATTTACAACAAGGGTCATAGCCATTGCAAGGCCGCTGGTGATGCCCATGCCAAGAGCTAACATAGAGAGCGTATCAATAACGCCGCTGGCCAATTTGCCTGTTATTTTAGGACCGAACAGCGGCTCAAGGGTTGATGTAACTGACAAACTTTTCTTTTTATTAAAGTATATGTAAGCTACAAGCACACCGCAGAGGGCGTATATGGCGTAAGGCAAAAAGCTCCAGTGAAAGAACACCCTGCCCATGGCAAAGTGTGCAGCTTCAGTGCTGAATGGAATTATACCGAGTTGGTCAAGCTCACCCCACACATTTCCATAGAGTATCATAGGTTCGTTAACTCCCCATGTAACTATGCCTGTTGCAATACCGCCTGTAAGCGTCATAGCGAACCATGTCATAAAGGGCATTGCGGCTTTTGCGTCCTTTCCGCCTATGCGGATTTTACCCACCTTAGAAAAGCATAAAACAGCAACCAGAACAGTAGAGCCCATAAGCACCCAGGCATACATCCAGCCAAAGGTATCCAGCGACCAATTAAAAAATGCGGCACTGGCTGTAGTTAACCATTCATTGTTAACAAGGCCCACAATGGCGGCTATGCCGAAAATTAGAATACCGGGGACAAGAACTTCCCAGCGGATATTCTTTTTATCCAGTTTTAGCTGGTCAAAAGATTGGTTTTCTTTACTCACTAAACTCATCCTCTCTTTTAAGAACCTGCGGTCAATAAGCTGCTACCCGCCTTCAAAGGCGGATATTCCGCCATATGTCGTTGCGGTGGCTTGCCGTAATTTTTCTATTATGCCTGCACCACCGCGCCTAAAATGGCGAAAAAATGTCAATTTGAATGCGGGCGACCCATTATTGACCGCAGGTTCTTATGTTTATACTGACTTCTTATAAAGACACAGACAAAATAAGGCTCTGTTTTATAAGTGTAAGTATATTATAAGTAAATCACTTTAAAAAGGACCAAAGCGAAGCGAAAAATCTCCAGTTTCGGGGAGTTTTTTTATGAAGCTTATGCACTATTTTAAAGTAGATTTAGTATATATAAGCGCTGTTGCGGTAGCTAATACCAATCCTAGATTAAAACCTGTAGTTTGAGCGCCGCCCCAAAAGCGCGAGGTGAAGCGCTTTTGGGGTGATTTTAGGCGTGATAAAGTACAGGATTTTAATCAGGATTGGTATTAGGTTAATTTAACTTACCAACAACAGATTCAATAATTTTTAAAAGTTCGCCTGAGTGTATTAATTTTTGGAGATATTCTATATGAGGGTATAAAAATGTATCCTGCTCCATAATAGGTATATGATTAGAAACCTTACTCCAAACAGCCTGTGCGGCTTTGCTGCCGGCAAGTTCTTCCGGTAGGAACTGCTGGGCCTGATAAGCGCTTAATAACTCTATTGCGAGTATATATTCCAATTTTTCTGTTACAGCCAGCGCTTTTTTTGAGGCGTTGTAGCCTGAGGCAACATAATCTTCCTGGTTGCAGCAGGTTGGCGTATTATCTATAACTGATGGTGTTGAGAGTATCCTCATATCGCCAAGCAAGCCTGCCTGAGTGTACTGCGGTATCATGAGCCCTGAGTTAAGCCCGGGGTTTTTCACAAGCAGGGCAGGATAACCTGACAGGTTCTCATCTAAGAAGCGGTTATTGCGCCGCTCGCTCATTTTAGCCATCATAGTTGCGGCTATAGCAGAGCAGTCCATTGCGAGGCCTACATATGAAGAGTCACAGTTACAGGCTGATATAACGTCAGGTAAACCATCACGTTCAAAAACCATAGGGTTATCACAGCAGCTGTTCATTTCTGTTTCAATAGTTTCTTTAGCGTTCTCAAGCATCTGTTTTGCTGCACCGTGCAACTGTGGGATACATCTTAGGCTAAGCGCATCCTGCAGGCGCTGGCCGGCATAATGGTCAAGAATTTCCGAACCGTCCAATATCTTTCGAAGGTTAGCAGCGACACCTGCCTGAGCCTGGTGAGGGCGAACAGACATAACCCTCTTATCAAAAGCACGCATTACTCCTCTAAGCGCCTCCAGCGAAAGAGAGCCAATAATATCAGCGCATTTTGCGGCGTTTATTAAATCGTAAAGGGCCAGTGCTCCAAGGGCTGTTACTGATGTTGTGCCGGAAATAAGCGCAAGGCCTTCTTTTGCGGCGAGAGTGAGGGTTTCTATACCGGCTTTTTCCATTGCCTCAGACCCGCTCAACAATTCACCTTTGTAATAAGCTTTGCCTTTGCCTATTAAAACCAGAGCGAAATGTGCCTCAGGAGCCAGATAACCAACAGAGCCCTCCCTGGGCATCCAAGGGGTGACGTTATTGTTGAGCATATGCCTGATAGTATCAAGCAGCTCAAACCTTACACCACTTACGCCACGGCCTAAGTTTTGCAGCACCATTGCCATAACAGCCCGTGCCTGCTCTTTTGTATAAGGCTCGCCCACTGAGGTTGAGTGAGATAAAATTATATTTTCCTGCAAACGTGAAATTTCAGCCCGGCTTATAACTCTATCGCTAAGCGCCCCAAAACCGGTGGTAACGCCGTAAATTATCTGACCTTCGTCGATAGCCCGCTCAATAAGACTGCGGGAGTGTTTAACCCTGCTTATGTAATCATCTGAAAAGGTTACTTTTGCCTCAAATCTTGCTATAGATATAAACTGCTCCAGATTCAGCTTAGAGCCAAGCATTATGTTATCAGTGCTATGCATAATTTCACCCGCTTACTATATTTTAGTCAATTCATCACTTCTTATAAGCTTGCCAAGAGCAACTATGTCATATGTAAGCACACGGTCTTGGTCCAAAAACGGAACAAGTTTTCTGACGGCTGCGTAAGCGGCTGCGGTTTTGCTGCCAAGTTTTCTGCCTTTTTCCAGCCTAAAATCCTGGCCCTGCGCTGCATGAAGAAGCTCAAGCGCAAGGATGTCGCGCAGCGCATCAACAATTTGGCGAAGTCTTTGAACAACATATGTAGAGTTTGTTCCCTTATCCTCAATTTCACCGGCAAGAGCATAGGTGTCAACTGAAGCGGGAGTTGAAAGATGTCTGATTTTAGCGTTAAGGGCTGTATAAGCTTTTTGTATTGTAGCAAAGCCCAGAACCTGCCCGTCACCTTCACCCGGTGTTAAAAAGCGCGGCAAGCCTGTGAAAGATGGGTTTGCAAGCTTAATAATCCTATGGCCTGCGGCATTTGAGAGATGTGACATGGCTACAGCCAGCCCTTCCATGCCAAGCACCCAATTTATGGATTCGAAATTAGCGGTAGGAATTATAGTTCCCTCATCAACCAATAAGCTTGGATTATCTTCACCGGCATTTATTGAGCGCAGCAGCCGCTCTCTGGTGAAATAAAGCATCTCTCTGGCGGCGCCGTGGATGTGAGCCACATTTCTAAAGCACAAAGGGTCCTGAAGCGGGCGTTTGCCGTCAGGGTCAGGAGAGCAAAGAAAGCTGCCGGCAAGGTTTTCGCGCAAGAAAGCCCCGGTTTCTATAGCACCGGTGTCACCTTTCAATTTAAGAGCGCGTTCATTAAATGGTGATATGTTGCCGTTAAGCGCCTCTAAAGAGCAGCAGTAAATAAGGTCAGCTGCTTTGATGATATTGTCAATTTCTTTAAGTACGAGCATTCCCTGGCCCATTCCAACACCGTTTGAACTGACTATTGAAAGACCGTCTTTAGGGCCTAAAGTAACAGGGGTAAGCCCTTCTTTTTCAAAGGCAACTTTAGAAGGAGTAACTTCGCCTTTGTAATAAACCTCGCTTTCGCCAATAATGGCAAGACCTATGAAGCTCATTAGGCCAATATCAGCTTGGCCGACAGAACCTTCCTGAGGGATTAAGGGTAAAATATCACGGTTAAGCATTTCAAGATAAAACTGTGGAATGGCAGGGTCGGGGCCGGCTGAACCTACAAGCATGGTATTAAGCCGTGACAGCAAAATAGCCCTAACATCAAGAGGCGCGGCATATGGAGGCAGACCTATACAGTGCGATAAAATTAAATTGCGGTTGTAGGTTGGATAATAATCGGGAGGCACGGCAGTATCTTTATTCCAGCCTACGCCAACATTAAGGCCGTAGATAGACATGCCTGATTCGGCTAAGCTATATAGAAGCTTGCGGCCGTCTTCAAGGCGCTTAAAAGCCTCAGGGGAGATAGAAACTTTTTTGTGCTCGTAAACAATACTGTAAAATTCTAAAGCCGTAAGGGTGTTGCCGGTTAATACTATAGTGTCCATAAAGCACTCTCCTTAAATTATACCTAATCAACCGCCAAATTCACTTAAAATGTGCCAAATTTACTTAATTATTTACTTAATTGATTTTTAAATTAGATATATTTTACAGTAAACAGAATAAGGTAGTCAATAGGAATTTTAATAAAATTTTCATATATTCGCCATAAATTAATAATAATTTTTGCTTAAACAAAGCACTGTATTTATTGGCAAATAGAATTATTTGCGTAAATATATTAGATATTTAACGAAAATGAATTGCCTGCCACTATTGACATCGGTTTGCACATGCTGATAAAATGGAAATAATAAGCGTTTGCCTTGTTAAGAGCTTGTATTTATAGAGCTATCACACGTATTTCCGGCTTATTTTTCACCGGGCATCGCCAGAGATAAGTTGACTCGCTTGCAGATAATCTTCGAATGCTTTGAGAGCACCGATAGGTGCACGAATGCTACGTTCACGCTTCCTTGCCCGGTAAAAAAGCGCTTGAAAATACGTGCAAGCCATCTATGAATACAAGTTCTAAGAGTTTTAATGAAGGAGGAATTAATAGTTGTGAAATATGTAGGAAAAAGCTTACCCATTCATGACTCTGCCACAAAAGTAAGCGGCGGTGCAAAGTATGCCGGGGATATGCTTCTGCCCGGGATGCTGCATCTAGCTCTGTTAACCAGTGAAATTCCTCATGGAAAGGTGCGCGCTATAGACACAAGCCTTGCGACGGCTTTGCCCGGGGTTGTGGATGTACTGCACTGTTTTAATACTACCAAAAAGCATTTTAACCGCTACCGCAATATACACCATAATATCACAAGCAGGGATATTTTAGAGCAGGAAAGGGTTTTTTCTGAGAGAGTGCGCTTTGTAGGTGACCGTGTGGCCTGTGTTATTGCTGAAACGTCTCAGGCGGCATTTGATGCGCTTGCGCTCATAAATGTGGAATATGAAGCTTTTGACTTTGCAACGGATTCGAAAACCGTTATAGAAACAGGTGTACTTAACAATATGTTTCCCGAAGGGGTAATATACCCCGTTAAAAAAATGGAGATGGGAACTCTTCCTGATTTAAGCGGGGGGATTGCTATCAAAACAGGGGGAAGTATAGCCCGTGTAAACCATGTGACAATGGAGCCGCAGGCTTGCGTTGCGGATTTTGATAAAATCACAGGCCACCTTAACGTTTGGAGCCCTAATCAGACAGTTCACGGGCTGCGCTCTGTCCTTGCTGAGTTATTCGAACTGCCCTATCATAAACTTAGGGTAATAAAAACAACTATGGGCGGTTCGTTTGGCTCTAAGCAGGAGTGGATGTCGGAGCCTGTTGCCGTTGCCTGTGCACTGCATACAGGCAGGCCTGTAAAGTTATCTTTTACCCGTGAGCAGGCAATGCTCTCATCAATAACCCGCTGCGCGCTTGAAGGCAGTGTAGAGAGCACTGTGACAAAAGAAGGTAAAATTCTTTCGCTGGATGTTGACATGATATTAGACGCGGGGGCCTACCTGAGTAACAGCCAAGACTACTGTGCAGTTATTTCATCTAAGTTATTCAGGTTTTATAATTTTCCCCACGCCTATTATGAAGGGCGGGCAGTGTGCACCAACTCGCCTGTGTCAGGTGCTTTTCGCGGCTGGGGTTCGCCTGAGCTTTTTGTAATGCTTGAGCATAATTTAAACACCGCAGCGAAAAAACTGGGTATAGACCCTACGGAAATAAGATTAAAAAATGCTGCCGCCCCGGGAGATATTGATAAGAAAACGGGTATATCACTGGGAGAAATTCGTGCTAAAGAATGTATTATTCGTGGGCGTGAGCTTTTTGGCTGGACTGATAAAAGGGCTGAGTGCGAAAAATTTAATAAGCAAAGCAAGAGATTTAAAAGAGGGGTTGCCATAGGCTGCGGAGGCCACGGAAACAGCTACTTCCCCCGGCGGCAAGATTATTGCGGCGCCGAAATGCGAATGAATGAGGATGGTACAGTTATTGTAAAAATGACGTTGCACGACCACGGCTGTGGTTCGCTTACAGCAGTAAAAATGATAATAGCTGAAACCTTGGGCATATCGGTAGACAATATAAGCCTTGGTGAAGGCGACACAGATAATACCCCGCATGATGTGGGATGTTTTGCTAGCCGCACAACGTATGTAGCAGGCCGTACAGGTTTGTACTGTGCTGAAAAATTAAAAGAGTTATTAATAGAGCGGGTGGCGGAGATAGAAGGCAGGGCACCGGAGGAGCTTACCGTAATAGACGGAGAAATCCGGCCTATATATGGAGACGGGTTAAAGTATAGTTATGCGGAGGCTGCCCAGGCGAGCTTGAGAGAGCTGCAAAAAGAAATTTGGGTAATGTATCAGTTTGTGAATGATTCCAACCCGGGAGTGACCGGTGCGCATTTTGCTTATACAGAAGTTGATACATTAACGGGTATGGTTGAAGTTTTGGATTACCTTGCGGTTCACGATATAGGCCAGGCTATAAACAGAGAGATTACCATAGCCCAGATTCAGGGGGCGGTGGCTATGGGAGCGGGGGCGGCGCTTAGCGAGGGCATGTTTCCCGATAAAAAGGGGCGCTTTACCAGAGCACTTAAAGATTATCATCTGAGAAATATTCCTGAGCTCCCCGAAGTCAGGGTAGAGCTTATAGAAGACGGCGGCGACCCCGGGCCCTTTGGTGCTAAGAGCATAGGAGAGCTTTCTATAGTGCCGGTGGCGCCGGCTATAGTTGGTGCAGTGAATCATGCGCTTGGCAGTGACTTAAATGATTTACCCCTAAGCCCGGAGCGAATAGTAAAGTACCTTGTGCAGAGAGGGGTAGAGTAATGGAGCTTAATGTTACAATAAACGGAAAACGGCACAAGCTTGATGTAGATGCTGATAAGCGGCTGATTGATATACTGAGAGAAAATTTGAACCTGACAGGCTGCAAAGAAGGCTGCGGAGAAGGTGAGTGTGGTGCTTGTACAGTTATAATAAATGACAAGCCTGTAAACTCCTGCCTTACTCTTGCCGCCACTATTGAGGGTGCGGTAATTGAGACTATAGAGGGGCTTGCTCAAAACGGCAGTTTAAGTATGCTGCAAAGAGCTTTTGTGGAAGAGACTGCCATACAGTGCGGTTACTGTACCCCCGGTATGATAATGTCATCTGAAGCACTGCTTAGAAAAAACCCTAATCCGTCTGAGGCAGATATAAAAAATGCATTGGCCGGTAACATTTGTCGTTGCAGCGGATATACCCAAATTATTCGTGCAATTAAGCGGGCAGCGAAAGAAAGGGAGGCAGCTAAATGAGCATCCCAAGATATGCACCGGATAATATAGAAGAACTTTGTGCACTTCTTAGCGGAAATACAAACGGTCTTCGCATTATAGGCGGCGGGACTGATATGACTATAGCATTACGTGAAAAACATCAACGCCCTCAAGGGCTTATATGGCTTGGTAATATTGAACAGGCGAAAGGGATAGAGATGACGAGTGACGGGCTGGTAATAGGAGCCATGACTACAATGACGGAGCTTTCTGAGAGTAATAAGCTTTCAGGTGCATATAAAGCCCTTGCCGAAGCTGCCGCCGGCGTTGGTTCTGAGCAAATACGTTCTACTGCTACGCTTGGAGGAAATATAGCAAACGCCGCTCCTGCAGCAGATACATTGCCACCGCTTATGCTTTTAGGTGCATATGTTCAAGTGGTTGGTTCAGAGGGTGTATACTGGTGTGAGCTGGAGTCAATTTTAACCGGCGGAAAGAAATTGCCTAATGATAAGGCTATAATAGCTGTGCGGCTGCCTAAGTGTAAGGAGGGTTACCAAAGTGTTTTTGGCAAACTTGGAAGCCGCAGACAGGTAACAATATCCAAATTAAGCCTGGCTTTAGGTGTGGTATTGGATGGAGATGTCATTAAGGAAGTTAAGGCTTTTGCCGGAGCAATTGGACTTGTGCCTTTGGAGGTAGAGGAAGTTTCGCCTGCACTTAAAGGCCGCAAATTAAACGGCGAAACTGCAGAAGTTTTTGGCAGAGTGCTTAGTGAACTTGTAAAGAAAGCAATTGCCGGCAGAGCTTCGCTTGAATATAAGGCTTGGTCAGCTAAAGCAGTAGCCGCTGATACGTTGTTGAAGATAAAGTAAGAACTTGCGGGCGCCTCATTATTGACCGCAGGTTCTAAAGTTAATGAGCGCCCCAAAACTGTGAGGTGAAGCGGTTTTGGGGTGAGTTTAGACACGAAAAAGTATGGTATTTTAATCAGGATTATTTTAAGGAGTTATTGTTAATATGGGTCAGGATGTACGGCAGGCGGATATAGCAAAAAAGCTTGGAGTAAGCATAGTAAGCGTTTCGCGTGCTCTTTCAGGCAAAGAGGGCGTAGGGGAAGGGCTAAGAGATAGTATACTCTCGGTTGCCTGTGATATGGGTTATGTGGCAAAAGAGCAGAAAAACGCCAAAGAGAATATGAGCGCAGTAGGGGTTTTGATTGCTGAACATTACCTTAGGTTTGAGCATTCATTTTTTCTTGCTCTTAACTTGCACCTAACCCAAGCGCTTTCCGACTTAGGGGTTTTAAGCTACCTTAAAGTTGTGCAATCTCACTGCGCAGACGATGGAATGGATATTCCCGATAATGTGAGCGGATTGGTTGTAGTAGGCAAACTGCCGGAAGACTGCCTTAAATTTTTAGAGGAAACAACACTGCCCTTAGTTTATTTGGATTTTTATGCACCTGACAGCCGTGCAGTGTCTGTTTTGGCAGATGGATATCTGGGCGGATGGGACATTACAAGACACCTGCTTAAGTGCGGGCACCGAAATATAGGATATTTAGGCAGTATCGACAGTGACTACAATGCTCAGGACAGGTATTATGGTTATTGCAAGGCTTTGGCTGAAGAAGGGCTTGCCCCGCAGGCACAGTGGGTTATTCCTAATAGGGCAAGGGAAGGTTTTTTTGAAAACTATATTTTGCCGAAACCGTTACCGTCAGCCTTTGTTTGTGATTGTGATCAGTCGGCTTATCAGTTTACCCGCGACCTTGTTCGGCAGGGATATCGTGTGCCTGATGATGTTTCGGTGACAGGTTTCTATAACCACGTGTTTTCAACTCTTATTACTCCGGCGCTTACCACTTATGCTATTGATAAGGCACAGATGGGAAGAAAAGCTGCTGAGGCTATAACCATGCTTTTAAAGGGTGAGAGTATGGCACGGAGAATTACTGTAAGCGGCGGGTTGGTTTTAAGGGATTCAGTGAAAATGCTATATAGTGAAGCAACTTAAAAATTATCAAGCTAAGTTTGAAATGATTTTTAAGTTGTATGAACGTCCAACACCGAGGCAGCATTAGCTGCTGAGGTGGCACAGATTGCAAAGCAATCTGTGTTAATCAACTTAATTGATTTTTATTCATACCAATCTAGATTAAAATCCTGTACTTTTTCACGCCTAAAATCACCCCCAAAGCCCTTCACCTCGTGCTTTGGGGGCGGCGCTCAAACTACAGGTTTTAATCTAGGATTGGTATCAGTTGATTAACTATAATGGACTGTTGTTTTTTAGGGATGTGTATGGTAAACTTTTATGTAAATTATTTATGTTTTATTTTGTGTTTAAAGGGGCTTAAGTAATGTCACTGAATCAATTCTCAAGGACTGAATTAATTTTTGGAAAAAGCGGGATGGTCAGGCTGCAAGAATCGGCAGTTGCTGTTTTTGGTATTGGCGGAGTGGGCGGATATACTGTAGAAGCTTTTGCCCGCAGCGGAATTGGCAGGATTGATTTGTTTGATGACGATAAAATTTGTGTGACAAACCTAAACAGGCAGTTGCATGCAACAAGAAAGACAGTGGGACTCTATAAAGTTGACGTTGCAAAAGAACGCATTTTAGACATTAATCCTGATTGCGCGGTAGGCACTTATAAGATGTTTTATCTGCCTGAGTCAGCGGCAGAAGTTAATTTGTCAGTGTATGATTATATTATAGACGCTATTGATACAGTATCAGGCAAAATTGAGCTTGTTTTGCAGGCAAATAAATATTCTGTGCCCATAATAAGCTCTATGGGTGCGGGAAATAAGGTGAATGCCGCTGCTTTAGAAGTTGCTGATATCTACGATACTTCAATTTGTCCCCTTGCTAAGGTAATGAGGAGTGAGCTTCGTAAGCGTGGTATTCCAAAATTAAAAGTGGTTTATTCAAAAGAAGCAGTATTGACGCCAAAGGGTGATATGCTTTCAAGCTGTAAGAGTGGTTGCGTTTGCCCGCCGGGTGTTACAAGAAATTGTACAAAGCGAAGGCAAATTCCGGGCAGTACTTCCTTTGTTCCATCAGCCGCCGGCCTTATTATCGCCGGGGAAGTGATAAGGGACTTGGTAGGTGAGATTATAGAGTAACTGTACAGCTAAGACGAATAAGAACTCTTGTTCGGTCTGAGCAATCTTGTGCTTTGGAAGGGCAGGGGATTTTGTTACATATACTGTGAGTTAACTTTTAAAATCCCGAAGTTTTCTTTAAGGGTTTTAAAAGTTAATGAGCGTACCCTGCAGCGAAACAGCGTAGATGTTGAACTGTAGGAGGGAGCGCGTAGCGAACCACTGGTTTAGCTTGTGGGGGTGTACAAGTTAAACCGGTATAAAATGCAAGGCCCAAATAGTAAAGAGGTGTTTTGCTTGAAAATAACAGATATTTTAAAAAGCAGGGATATAACAGTTTCCTGTGAATTATTTCCGCCTAAACCGGGTGGGACTTTGGAAAACTCGAAAAAAGTTGTTCGTGATATTGCAGGGCTTACCCCGTCATTTATGAGTGTTACTTATGGGGCCGGTGGTATTGGCTCTCATAATACTATTGAAATTGCCAATGAGATACAAAACATTAATGGTGTTACTGCTCTGACCCATTTAACCTGCGTAGGTTCTACCCGTAAAGAGATTTCAACTACACTTAATAAACTTACAACTTGTGGAATTAAAAACATATTAGCTCTGAGGGGAGACTTTCCGCAGGGCAACGCCGGAGAGCCGGGGGATTTTAGGTACGCCAGCCAATTGACAGAAGAAATTCACAGGAGCGGTGATTTTTGCGTGGGTGGCGCTTGCTATCCTGAAGGGCACCCTGAAGTGGCAACTTTACAAGAAGACATAGAGCATTTAAAAATCAAAGTAGAGTCCGGCTGTCAATTTTTAACAACACAAATGTTTTTTGATAATAACATATTATATAGTTTTATGTTTAGGCTGCTTAAAAGCGGAATTGATGTCCCTGTGATTGCAGGTATAATGCCTGTTACTCACCCTAAGCAGATAGCGCGTATCTGTGCCCTTTCAGGCACTGCTTTGCCGCCGCGGTTTAAGGCTATTGTTGACAGATTTTCTCATAATCCGATAGCTATGAGGCAGGCCGGCATAACTTATGCTACATCACAGGTAATAGATCTAATTGCTAATGGGGTTAATCATGTTCATATATATACTATGAATAAGCCTGATATAGCAGGTGACATTATGAGTAATTTGTCAGAGATATTAAAATGACAGTGCCCTATAGAGCTGTGCTGGATTATTTGGGATATAGGGGTAGGGCGGCAGATGAAAGGGTTTTGGCTCTAATTGAATCAACTATGTCAGAGCTTAACACTTTAGGCCCGGCTAAAACGGTTTTTAGTTTGTGGGACTGTTATGTTGATGAATCAACCATAAGTTGTGCAGGTTTAACCATTAGAAGTGAAAGGCTGGCGAGACACCTTAAGGGATGCAAGCAAGTAAGCTTGTTTGCGGCAACCATTGGCGTTGGAGCCGACACGCTGATTCGCCGGTATTTAGTGAGCAATATAGAAAAAGCAGTAGTAGCGGATGCGGTTGCAAGCCTTATGGTAGATATGTATTGCGATAGTTTGGAGGAAGAAATAGCCTGCCTGCCTTCTGTCAGTTGTATGAGAAAGACTGTTAGATTTTCGCCCGGGTATGGGGATTTTGAGCTTTACTATCAGAAAGATATTTTGAGGCTATTGGATGCAGGAAAAAAAATCGGTCTTACTTTAACAGAGGGCCATATGTTAGTGCCTTCAAAATCGGTTACGGCAATAACCGGTTTCTGTTAGACCTGTCTGCTAACCTCATTACGCCACCATTTCGGCTTGTTTTTTGCTATGCTGCGCCAAGGTTTCCTAACAAAAATGCTTCGATTTTGTGTCATCGGCCTCTCCTTGCTTGGCAAAAAAACTCTCAAAAATACGGCGAAAGCAGGTTAGCGGGCAAGTCTATTAGTTTTAGGAGTGAAAGTCAATGGATATATGGGATAGGCTTGGTAAGGAATTTATATTTTTCGATGGAGGCATGGGCGCCATTCTTCAGAGCAAAGGGCTTGATATCTTGCCGGAGATTTGGAATATTACAAAACCTGAGGTAATTGCTAAAGTTCATGAGGACTTTGTGGCAGTTGGCTGCGATATTATAAAGGCTAACACATTTGGGGCTAACGCTCTTAAGCATATGGATACGGGTTTTGATCACAGAAAACTGATAGAAGCCGGGGTAAGAATTGCCAAGGCAGCCGCAAAAGGCCGGGCAAAAGTAGCACTTGACATAGGCCCTACAGGCAAGCTTTTGGCACCTTATGGTGATTTAGGTTTTGAAAAGGCTGTGGAGGTTTTCGCTGAAATGATTCGCACCGGCGGCAGTGCCGGGGCTGATTTAATTCTAATTGAAACAATGAGCGATACTTATGAAATCAAGGCGGCGATGATAGCGGCAAAAGAAAACAGCGACTTACCGGTTATGGTTACATTTACACCGGACACATCGGGCAGGCTGCTTACCGGGGCTGATGTTTTAACTGCCGTAACTTTGGTGGAAAGTTTAGGGGCCTGTGCTCTGGGCTTAAACTGTGGAACCGGCCCGGCCCAAATGAAGGGCCTTGCGGCAGAAGTTTGTGCCTGTACTGAAATTCCCGTGATTATTCAACCTAATGGGGGTCTGCCTAAAATTGCCGGCGGAAAGACCGCTTATGATATAGATGCCAAAGAGTTTGCAGCATACATGGTTGAGATTGCTGAGCTTGGCCCTGCGGTTTTAGGGGGGTGCTGCGGCACAACCCAGGAGCATATTGGGGCATTGATTAAAGCTTGCCGCGGCCTGACCCCAAAGAAAAACGCTGTATATAAAAAATCTGCGCGTATATCCTCATATGGCCAAACTATTATGTTAGGGGATTTTATAAAAATAGTTGGGGAGCGTATTAACCCTACCGGTAAGCCGCGGCTTAAAGCGGCGCTTAAATCTATGGACATGGAGTATATACAAAGAGAAGGCCTATCTCAAATAGAAGAAGGGGCAGAGATATTAGATGTAAACGTGGGTATGCCGGGTATTGATGAGGCGAAAATGCTGCCTGAGGCAGTATATGCCCTGCAAAGCATTACCTCAGCACCTCTTGTTATAGATACGGCTAATATAGAGGCAGCAGAAGCGGCACTTAGAATATATAACGGTAAACCGCTGTTAAATTCTGTCAGCGCAAAAGAGGAATCTTTGAAAAAAGTTCTTCCCTTAGTAAAGAAATACGGGGCGGCAGTGGTTGCTCTTACTCTAAATGATAAAGGCATACCTGAAACCACTGAAGGCAGAGTGGCTGTTGCCAAAAAAATTCTAAAAGAGGCAAACCGCCACGGAATACCTAAAGAAGATGTCATTATAGATGCCCTCACTATGACCATTAGTACAAATGCGGACAATGCAAAGATTACATTAAATGCACTGGATTATGTTTGCAGTAAAATGGAGCTTTGCACTATATTGGGTGTGTCTAACATATCTTTTGGTTTGCCCAACCGCGGGCTTTTAAATGCGGGCTTTTTTATCTTGGCTATGAGCCGTGGTTTATCTCTCGGTATAATTAATACGGCTAATGAGCATATGATGGAAGCATTAGGTGTTCATAAGGTGCTGTCGGGCGTTGATGAGAACTGTTCGGCTTATATAAAGCGTTTTTCAGATCAACCAAAGGCAGAACTAGCTGTGGATAAGGCAAAAACTCCGTCCCTTTACAGCTCTATATTAAACGGGTTGTCAAATGAAGCTGAGTTATCTGTAAAGAGCTTACTTAGCGAGCAGGATAGTATTGATATTATAAATAACCACCTAATACCGGCTTTAGACAAGGCTGGGCAGGATTTTGAAGCTAATATTATATTTCTTCCCCAGCTTTTAATGAGTGCATCTGCTGCTAAAGTTGCTTTTGAAGTAATTAAAAAGCACATGGCTTCTAAGAACCAAAAGACGGAAAGCAGAGGGAAAATTGTTTTAGCCACAGTAAAGGGAGATGTACATGATATAGGTAAAAATATCGTAAAAACATTGCTTGAAAACTATAATTTCCAAGTTATAGATTTAGGGAAGAATGTGGAGCCTAAGCTGGTAGCAGAGACTGTTATATCGGAAGATGTTCATTTAGTAGGACTCTCTGCATTAATGACCACTACAGTTACATACATGGAGGAAACGATTGCTCTTTTGCATAAAAATTGCCCACGCTGCCGGATAATGGTAGGTGGTGCAGTGCTTTCCCCAAATTATGCGGCAGAGATAGGGGCTGACTTTTACTCACCTGATGCAATGGGAGCGGTGAAGTATGCAACTGAAATATTAGCGATAACTAAATGACTTTAAAAAGGAACAAAACAAGAGGAAAAATCGCTGCGCCTCAAAATATTAGATTTCTTGCAAAATCAATGGGCTTTCTGCTTCGCGGGAGGTCCATATTTTAAAGTAAATTTAGTTAAGGTTAGCGAGTATTTCATAATAGCGCCTTGTGGCAAGCTCACTGGGCTCACCTTTTTTACAAAAGCTAAGCTTAGATAATTTTGGAGCGCGGCGCTGTATCACAATTTGCCCTTCAACCATTTTAGACTCCAAAACTTCCAATGCTTCAAGAAAGCGGCTATCCTTTTTCGCGTGATTATAGAACGACAAAACATAAACATAATTCAAAATATTATACCCCAGTAAAGGGAACTCAACTTGCATAAACAACGTGCCTATTCCATATTGACAAGGGCCTATTGGTTTTTTAATTATCCAGTGTTCAAGTAAAAAATTAACGGCCTTATCAAGTATAGGTTCGTTATTTAAATAATTACTAAACCTAAATGCGTTTAACACAAGAAGCGTAGGTAAAGGGTTTGAAAACTCTGTTTCCGGCCCGCGGCCAAAAGAAAACTTTTTGCAGCGCCAGCCGCCGTCAGCATAAGGTGTGTCTAAAAAGTGCTGTAATGTAGTTTGTATTCGCCTGTCTTTTACATAACCCATTTGGCAGAGCAGGTTAGCTCCATAAGCGGTGTGGCAGGGATAAATACCTCCGCTGGGGTAAAGCTTAAACCGCCCGTCTTCTTTCCATGTTTCAAAAAACAATTCGGTTACTTTTTGCAGTAGGGGGTCGTTAGGTTCCATTCCAAGCTCCAACAGCATAAGCGCAGAACTGTAGGCTGAAAATGAACCTCCTTTTGCTAATCTTTTGTCAGGAGTAGTCCAATAATCGCCTCCCAAGTCAAACCTGTGAGATAGAATTATGTCAACGTCACCTAAATGCTTTTCATCCACTGCCATTATTATATAGCACCTCCAATAATATCTCTGCCCGAATCCGGCAGGACAGCCAAGCAACCGCTCGCAACAGAGTATAAAAATTATGATTTGCAGTAAAGCATACTTTACTGCAAAAGTGATATTCACCTGGTTGGAACATTGATATGTTTTTGCAGAAAGTCATACTTAACGGCACTTAGCCCTCCCGGGGCAGCCTATGCCGTCGGTATAGTAGAAACAGCGCTTACATTCTGCACAGGGAACTATTGCTTCGCTTTTTTCATACTTATTAATCCAATTCGGGTCAGAAAGAAGCCCTTTTGCAACGGCAACGAAATCACATAACTCACTCTTTATAATTTCGTCGGCGGCTTCAGGTGTTCTTATGCCAAACACACATATTGTGGGGATACTGACATGCTTATGTATATTCATACCAAGCTGACAAACCCAATGATATCCGCCAAAACTTTCCATATCATCAGGCTGCTTGCGTGAATGACCACTGGATATGTTTAAAAGGTCAACACCGGCAGCTTCCAGTGCTTTAGCGTATTCTATGCCATCTGCCATGCTATCGTCATTTGCTCCAAGGCGCAGGGCTGTTATAAAACTCTCAGGCAGCTTACTCTTTATGGCTTTAACAATTTTGAGATGAAGGAGCAGTCTGTTTTTGCCGTATTCATCAGCACGCTTGTTTACATCGACAGAAAGAAATTGGCTTAACAAGTAGTCATGAGCCCCATGAATTTCAACGCCGTCAAAGCCGGCCTTATGAGCACGCAAAGCAGCAGACTCAAAGTCAGCTATAACTTGCTCAATTTCTTCTAATGTGGCACCCCTTACAATTTTGCCTTCGCCTATGTCGTAGTCGCTTGCGGTAAATATGTTTTCTGACGAAGTTTCGCCATCACTGATGGTTTTCATTCCTGCATGATGTATCTGCAAGAGAGCAACAGCACCGTACTCATGAATTTTTTCAGTTAATTTTGCCATACCGTCAATGTGCTTGTCATCCCACATACCAAGTTGCATATGGTGGAGGCGGCCATTTTTATTAATGGCGGTAGCCTCAACAACTATAAGCCCTGTGCCGCCTTTAGCTATAGCTTCGTAATGGGCTATATTTCGCTCTGAAACAAATCCATCATTATCTGCATAAGAAAAACACACGCAAGGCGGAAAAACTAAGCGGTTTTTAATGGTTTTACCCTTAAGTTCATAGGTTGAAAATAAATCAGGCATTGCAGCAATCCCTCCCTTAATTATTATTTATAGCTAACGAACTCCAAAACCGTGATAGAAAACTAGTCTTTTTATCGCAAGCCATCGTCAGTTCTTCTGTCTTGTGGAAAAAATTCTGCGTTTTCTTATCACGTTTCGGAAGTATTATAGCTATGCAGGCGGTTTATATGAGCTTTTAAGTGCAACTACCTCATTAAAAACAAGCTCTGTGTCTGTAGAAAGCTTTTTATCTTTGAAAAAGTATCCGTTTCTTAAAAATTGCAGCCTGGTTGTATCTAAATCAAGCTCATTAATAAACGGCTCCACATAACAGTTATCTAAAATTTCCATAGAGTTTGGATTTTTTCTTATACCAAATTCTGCGCTTTCATCTTCAAAAACTAAATAGTCCAATTTCCTTGCAGTAACATGAGCAGCCTGTTTCACACTCACCCAGTGTATTGTGCCTTTTACCTTTCTTGCATCGAAACCGGAGCCGCTTTTGGTAGCAGGGTCATAAGTTGCGTGGACTTCTTTTATATTGCCGTTTTCATCTTTAACGTAGCCTGTGCATGTGACAAAGTAAGCACCTTTAAGCCTAACCTCAGCCCCCGGGGTTAGCCGGTGATATTTCTTAGGGGCTTCCTCCATAAAGTCTGAGCGCTCTATATAAAGTTCTTTGGAAAAAGGAACTTGCCTTGTTCCCATTCCTTCGTTTTCTGCGTTGTTTTCTATGGTCAGTAATTCCTCAGCATTATCAGGGTAATTGGTAATTACAAGCTTAACAGGATCAAGCACAGCCATAATCATCTGCGCTTTCGGCTTTAAATCTTCTCTTACACAATGTTCTAGAAACGCAATGTCCACACGGCTGTTAGCTTTAGCTACGCCTGCTTTTTCGCAGAAATTTTTTATTGCCTCAAGCGTATAACCTCGGCGGCGCACACCACAGATGGTAATAAGCCTGGGGTCATCCCAACCGTCAACCTCACCGTTTTCAACTAATTTTTTTATATAGCGCTTGCCTGAAACGGTGTTTGTAAGATAGAGCTTGGCAAATTCAATCTGGCGTGGTTTAGGGTCGAAGCAGTCAAGCGTATTAATAACCCAATCATACAGAGGCCTGTGGTCTTCAAACTCAAGCGAACATAAGGAATGAGTTATTTTTTCAATAGCGTCTTGTATTGGATGAGCATAATCATATGTGGGATAAATGCACCATTTATCCCCTGTGTTATGATGCGTTATTCTTGCTATACGGTAAATTATAGGGTCGCGCATATTCATATTAGGGCTCGACATGTCTATTTTGGCCCGGAGGGTACGTGAACCGTCAGAATATTCACCGTTTCTCATGCCCCTAAAAAGTGTAAGGTTTTCCTCTGCACTGCGGTTTCTGTAAGGGCTTTCCTTGCCTGTTTCACGTAGTGTTCCTCTGGTTTCGCGTACTTGCTCGGGAGTTAAGTCGCACACATAAGCCTTGCCCATTTTAATAAGTTCAAGCGCATATTCGTATGTTTGTTCGAAATAATCAGAGCCATAATGCAAATCAAAATCGTCACCTATAAGCCATTTGACGTCCTCAATAATGCCGTCTACATATTCCATCTCTTCCTTTGCAGGGTTGGTATCGTCAAAGCGCAGGTTAAATTTGCCGCCATACAACTTGGCCATGCCGTAGTTAAGAAGTATCGCCTTAGCATGCCCGAGATGAAGAAAACCACTGGGCTCAGGCGGAAATCTCGTACAGATATCCTGGAGACGGCCTTCCAAATCATTCTGTATATACGCATGGATAAAACTGCCTGTTTCAGCCAAGGCGCTTTCGTTTAAGTTTTTTTCGCCATTTTCCATAGGGCGGTACCTCCTTATATTCTTAAAAAGCATCAGTATTATAGCTGTATCACTTTTAAAGTGATACAGCCCAAATGCTAACATATAGTAGATTAACTTGAAAAGCAACAAGTCAAAGGGTTCGCTCCGCGAACTTCGCTGGGTGAAGCGGGAGTTTGAAGCCCCGCTTCACCGCAAAACGCTCACCCACCGCTTTCGCCGAAGCTCACGCT